>Ga0193959_1000021_pt1 | contig 76551 bp, 67 predicted proteins | sample FB_2_MG_FD_140333 | JGI IMG/M metagenome (GOLD analysis project Ga0193959, IMG submission 140333) | Microbial mat bacterial communities from the Broadkill River, Lewes, Delaware, United States - FB_2_MG | ecosystem: Environmental > Aquatic > Freshwater > River > Microbial mats | place: USA... | reverse complement strand
TTTACTTAGTTTTCAAAAATTTAACATTTTATATTTTTAATTGAACTCTCACTAACAGCTGTTTGCCGTTTGTGAGCCGAAATTATAGCAACAAAACATTAAATTAAACTTAAAATTACAGCAATTTTTATAATTTGTCCAATTTAATAAAAAACAGAGTTTAGTTTTTAAACAGATAGAAGTAGATTCTACTCTATTTCTCCAGTGCTAAGTTATATAAATCAATATACTCTTTAGCTGATACTCTCCAACTAAATTCACTTTTCATTGCACTTTGAATAAGTTTTTGCATACCCTTTTCATCATTGTAATAGGTATATATAGCCCAACCTACTGTATTATAGATAGCATCTTCTGTTAAATCATCAAATTTAAACCCTGTTCCACTCTTCTCTAGTGCATTATAATTCTCAACCGTATCGTTTAAACCTCCAACACTTCTAACAATAGGCAAAGTTCCATATTTCAAACTATATAGTTGATTTAATCCACATGGCTCAAACCTTGATGGCATGAGAAAAAAGTCACTTCCAGCTTCTACTTTATGTGCTAACTCATCACTATAACCAATAAAACATTTAAAATTATCTCTTTGATTTTCTAAATCTTTAAAAAACTTCTCTGATTCTTTATCTCCACTACCAATTAAAATAAATTGTAAATCTAAATCTAAAACTCTATGAATCACATCTACTACAACATCTATTCCCTTTTGATTTGCTAATCTAGTCACCATTCCAATAATAGGAACATCTTTTTGCTCTAAATCAAAAACTCTCTGTAACTCTTTTTTACACTCTTTTTTACCAATTAGATTATCTATAGAGTAGTTATTTTTTATAAATTTATCTACTTTAGGATTCCAAACTTCATAATCAACACCGTTTACTACTCCATAAACATCATTTTTTCTATTTTTGATAGCCTCTTGCAATCCATATCCAAACTCTTCGCTCTGAATCTCTTTTGCATAAGTTTGACTAACTGTATTTATCAAAGTAGCATTTTTAATAGCACCTTTTAAGAGATTTACCATATCAAACTCTTCTAAATTCTCATATGTAAAGTACTCCCAACCAATATCTAAAATATCCATTGTACCTTTATGAAATTTCCCTTGATACTGAATATTATGTATTGTTAAGAGAGATTTTGTATTTTTAAAGTCTGAATCGTTTTTATAGATTGTCTCTAAAAATAGAATACTAGAGGCACTTTGCCAATCATTTGCATGAAGAATATCTGGTTTAAAATTTAACTCTTTAGAGAGTTGCATTGAAGCTTTTGAGAAAAATATAAATCTATTATCATTATCTAAATAACCATTTGCATCTGAATCGTTATAGATTCCATCTCTAGCAAAATATTTTTCATACTCTATAAAATAGACAGAGACTTTAGAATCTGGTAAAACACCTTTGTAGATAGCACACCAATGCTCTCCTAAAGCTCCCATAGGAACAGCTAGAGAGATATCTAGTTTTTTTAATTTATATTTAATTTTATCTATTGTTGAGTAGAGAGGCATAACTACTTTAATATCTACACCTAATCCATTTAGTGCTTTTGGCAAAACTCCTGCAACATCAGCCAATCCACCAGTTTTGACAAATGGTACAACTTCAGATGATAAAAATAGAATTCTCATTATAGTGCCTTTTAATTAAATATTTTTTTCTAATTATTATGATTCTTTATTACAAATTAGATAACTCTCCAGTAGATAATAGATTTTTTAACTTTTGTCTCATAAGTAACCATACCATCTTTTGAGTATTTCTCTAATATAGGTAGAATATCTGCCTCTTTTCCCTCTATATTAAACATTTTTAACTTCTCTATATTTTCGTTTAATATAATCTCTATAGTATTTGTATTACTCCAACTCGCATCAAACTCCAACTCTCTATATTTATAATTTTTAGATTCTAAAAACTCTTTGACTCTCTTTGCTCCAAAACCAAGCCCTCCATAACTAACCCCATAAAAATCAAAAATCTCCTCTACAACTTGATTTTTTCTCTTACTAGCAAATCCAGCATATATACAAGATTCTTTTGTAAACTCACACATCTTTTCTAAATCTTCATTAGAGTTTATAGCTGGAGTCATAGATGAGAGTAGAATATGAAACTTATTTTTAAAAAAATGCGGTATCTCTTTAAAATCCATCTTTTCAGAAAAGACATTAAAAAAAGAGTTTCTCTCTCTAATCTCATCAAAAACTCTAAGCATAGAATCTGATATATCGATTCCTAAAATATATTTAGCCTCTTTTACTAAATTAAAGGTAAAGTTTCCAGTACCACAACCAATATCTAAAATTTTTTTATCTTTAAAATCGACTCCACACTCTTTTAAAAAATCTAACTGAAGCTTTATAGACTCTTTTATCTCATCATCTGTATAGATAGGGTAAGTTTTTGCTTTCAATTCCCAAAATTTATTTTCCATAAAACTCCTTTTAAAACCAATAATTATTAATTGTATTTAAAATTATATGATAAAATCGCAAAAAACTATCAAAAAGGATTTAAATTGAAACTATTTGCTGTATTTGGAAACCCAATAAAACACTCAAAGTCTCCTCTTATGCACAATAATGCTTTTATGAATCTAAATATAGATGCTAGATATATAAAAATACTCTTAGAAGATGGTAAAAAACTAAAAGAGGTCTTTAAAAAATTACAATTAAGTGGTGCTAATGTCACTGTTCCATTTAAAGAGAATGCCTATGAGTTGGCTGATGAGATAAGAGGAGTTGCAAAAGAGATAGGGGCTATAAACACTTTGGTATTAGAAAATGATAAATTAATTGGATATAATACAGATGCAGATGGCTTTTTAAAAGCGATTGATTGTTTTAATGCTAAAGAGATTCTAATATTAGGTGCTGGTGGTACTTCTAAAGCTATATCTACAATTTTAAGTCAAAACGATTTTAATATTACAGTTTTAAATCGCTCTGATTCAAGATTAGAGTATTTTAAAGATAAAAATTTTAATGCAAAAAATTGGAATGAGTTAGATAATTTTGAGTTTGATTTAGTTGTAAACACTACAAGTGCAGGGTTAAATGATGATAACCTACCTGCTCCAAAAGAGATATTAGAAAAACTATTTAAAAATGCAAAGTTTGCATTTGATTGTATCTATAAAGAGACAGAGTTTTTAAAACTAGCTAAAAAGAGTGATTTAAAAGTAAAAAATGGCTCAGATATGCTTCTTTATCAAGGAGTTATAGCTTTTGATATTTTTACAAAAAATGAGTTTAGCCAAGATAAAATAGCTAAATACATGCGAGAAGCTCTTGAGAATTTCAGATAAAAAAGAGTAAATTTATTATTCTTTAATCTATTAATAATAAAATTTCAAAAAAAATATATATTTTAGGAGTAATAATTGAGCGATAGAGATTATTATGAAGTATTAGGCGTATCAAAAAACGCAACAAAAGATGAATTAAAAAAAGCTTATAGAAAGTTAGCACTAAAGTATCACCCTGATAGAAATCAAGATGATAAAGAGGCTGAAGAGAAATTCAAAGAGGCTAATGAGGCTTACGAAGTTTTAAACAGTGATGAGAAGAGAGGAATCTATGATAGATATGGCAAAGCTGGACTAGAGGGAAGCTCTGGATTTGGAGCTAACAGAGGTGCTGGTGGATTTGAAGATATTTTTGATGATTTAGGTTCTATCTTTGAAGAAGCTTTCGGTGGTGGATTTGGTGGCTCAAGAAAACAGAAAAGAAAAACTTACTCTTACAATTTAGATGCCTCTTTAGATATAGAGCTTAGCTTCAAAGATGCTATATTTGGCTGTAATAAAGAGATAGAGTTTGAATATAAAGAGGCTTGTTCTGATTGTGAAGGAACTGGTGCTAAAGGTGGAGAGAAGACAACTTGTCCACACTGTAAAGGTCAAGGTCAACTGTTCCAAAGACAAGGTTTTATGACATTTTCACAAACTTGTCCTCACTGTGATGGAACTGGAGAGAGCGTAAAAGATAAGTGTAAATCATGCTCTGGTTTAGGCTATAAAACTAAAAAAGACAAAGTAAAAGTTGATATTCCAGAGGGAATAAATAGTGATAATAGAATCCGTGTAGGAGCAAGAGGTAATCTCTATCCAAATGGAACAAGAGGAGATTTATACTTAAATATCCAAGTAAAAGATGATGAGCATTTTGTTAGACATGAAGATAATATCTATTTAGAGGTTCCTGTTTTCTTTACTCAAGTGGCACTTGGAACAAGTATTAAAATACCATCTCTAAGAGGTGAACTTGAGCTTAAACTTCCAATGGGTGCTAAAGATAAAGAGCAGTTTATATTTAAAAATGAGGGTGTAAAGAGTGTTCATACTGGAAAAAAAGGGGCTTTAGTTGCTCAGATAAAAATTGAATACCCATCAAAACTTACAGATGAGCAGAGAGAAATTTTATCTAAACTCCAAGAATCTTTTGGAATAGATGGAAAACCTCACGAAAATATGTTTGAATCTGCATTTGAAAAGATAAAAAAGTGGTTTAAATAGGGCTAAGATTAAAATCTTAGCTCCTCTTTTTTGTAACTCTACTTAATACAAAATACCCAGCTACTGCTGATAAAAATGAACCTATTAAGACTCCAATTCTATCATCTATAAAATACTCAAGCTCTCTATTATGCTCAAATGCTAAACTTCCAATAAACAAACTCATAGTAAAACCGACTCCACAGAGCAGACTAACTCCATAAATATGTGATAGTTTTATACCTTTTGGAAGAGTTGAAATTTTTAACTTAATTGCTAAATATGAAAAGAGAAATACACCAATTTGCTTACCTAAAAATAGACCTAAAATAATTCCTATTGTAATAGGGTGAAACAGGTCATCACTTCCTACATCTGAGAGATTTACACCAGCATTTGCAAATGCAAAAATAGGCAATACAAAAAAATAGACTGGTCCATGAAGAGAGTGCTCTAATGGTTTACAAATATCTGTTCCATTTCCTGTTTTATATGGAATAAAGAAAGCAGCTACTACTCCAGCTAGAGTTGCGTGAACACCTGATTTTAAAACAAAAAGCCATAAAAAAGCACCCAACCCAAAATATACAAATAGATTTGTAATTCCAAATCTATTACTTAAAAACATTAAAAATATCATACTTCCACCTAGCATTAAAGAGCTAGTTGATAAATCTGCTGTATAGAAAAAAGCAATAATTAAAATAGCACCAACATCATCAATAATTGCTAATGTTGTTAAAAACATTTTTAACCGTATAGGAATATTTTTAATAAGCATTAAAATACCAAGTGCAAAAGCTATATCCGTAGCTGTTGGAATTGCCCAACCCTCAAGTGCTATATCATTATTTAAATTTATTACAACATAGACAAGAGCAGGAATCGCCATTCCTCCAATAGCACCAAAGAGAGGCAGAAGAGCTTTTCTAGGCTCTTTTAAATCTCCCTCTATAAACTCTCTTTTAAGCTCTAAACCAACTAAAAAGAAAAATATCGCCATTAAACCATCATTTATCCATAAAATAGAGGGTTTAGACAGAAGTAACTCACCTACTTTGACTTCTATCTGAACAGTTAAAAACTTATTATATAATTCTGGAACAAAATTTGCGAAAAACATTGCTAAAAGCATAGAGAAGATAAGCAAAACACCTGCACTATACTCTTGTTTGAAAAAGTTTCTTATAGACAAAACTAACTCCTTAAATCCCTTTTTTTATAAGCTAAAATAGCAACAAAAGCTATTGTGATTAATGTATAGTATACAAAACTAGGTACTGGCACTGGATCACCCTTTGCGTATGAGTGAAGACCTGAGAGATAAAAATTGACACCGAAATATGTCATTATAACTGAGCTAAAACTCAGAAGTGATGCTAAGTTAAAAATGTAAAGAGAGTTAAACTTTGGAATAAATCTTAAATGAATAACAAATACATAAATAAGCATTGTAACTAATGTCCATGACTCTTTTGGATCCCAGCCCCAATATCTACCCCACGATTCATTAGCCCAAACACCACCTAAAAAGTTTCCAATAGTTAAAAAGACTAAACCGATAATTAAACTAATCTCATTTATATAACTAAGCTCTTTTATAGAGAGGTCTAAATTTCTATTTTTACCATCTCTTAATATAAATAGAATCAAAGTTATAAAACCTAAAACAGCTCCTAAACCTAAAAATCCATAACTAGCTGTAATTAATGATACATGAATCGTAAGCCAATATGATTTTAAAACTGGAACTAAATTAGAAATCTCTGGATCCATCCAACTTAAATGTGCAACAAATAGAGTTAAACTAGCTAATATTGCCGTAGCTGAAATTGTCATTGTAGATTTTTTGATAAATATTGACCCAGCTAAAATAGTAGCCCAAGCGATATAAATCATAGATTCAAACCCATTACTCCAAGGGGCATGACCAGAGATATACCATCTTAGAAGAAGTGCAAAAGTGTGGAGAATAAAACCTGCTATTAATATATATTTTAAAAATGCAATAGGTTTATCTAAAAAAGATAGTTTTGGTTTTATAAGTTTTGTAAATGAGATTGTCAGTAAAATAAGCCCTACGATTCCATAAACAGAGATTAAAAACTTAAAAATATTATACTTGTTATATAACATTTCTGCTTTTACTTTATTATTTGACAGTAAAATAGAGGCTCCATACTCTTTTTGATGATTTATAATAGCTTCTAGTTTCTTATCAGCTACCAACCAATCTTTTGAGACTAAAGCTTTATCGATTTCACTAAAATAGCCTAGAGTTAACTCTTTTACTTTTAGAGAATCCTCTTTTTTAAAACTATCCATCGCCTCTATCGGAGCAAACCATTTATTATTTTCATCATTTGGTTTTGGATAGATTCTTAAAAATGAACCTGTATAGACCATATAACAGATATTGATTCTCTCATCAACTTTTATAACATCTTTATCAAATTGATTTCTATTTGATGGTCTCTTTCTATTTGCCTCTTCAGCATAATATTTTAATTTATACTCACCCTTTTTACCAAAAAAATCAGCAAATGCTAAATATTTATCATCTTTAGGAACGCCTAAAGCTTCGTTTATCTCTTTTGAGCCAACTTTTATAATTTTAATACTTTGCCACTCATTTGGTCTAATACTCATACCTAAAAACACCTGATTAGCACTTAAACCATAAAAGCTACTTTTTTTATGAATCTTATTTAAAATATCTCTTGAGAGAGTATCAATCGGCTTTAATCTTCCATCGTGACTCTGAATTAAAAGTTTTGAAAATTTTTCTGAATGCTCTTTATCAAAAGAGTTAATTAAATCAAAAGTTGCCTCATTTGCTCTAATATCTTGACCAACTAGAAAAAATATCGCCAAAAATGAAGCTATTTTAAGTTTTTCTGATTCTATTTTTCTAAGCTTCTCTAATAGAACTTTTATTCTTCCTTTTCTTAAAAATAGAGTTAGAAGCATAGCTAAGCCCAATGCCCAATAACCTAAATATGTAATAAATGTTCCTAAATAATCACTATTTACAGATAAGACCGTTCCTAACTCATCTCTATCATATGAAGCTTGATAAAATCTATAACCTTTGTAATCTAATATATTATTCATATAGACTTTATAATCAAATGACTTTTCGTTATCGATAACTTCAACATAACTAGCATATGATGAGGGTGAGTTTGAACCTGCATATCTTAAAAGTTCAAAATCTTTTAATTTTAGAGCAAAAGGTAGTTTAATCTCTTTAGCACCATACCCAATAGAGAAATCAAATTTACCAATAGAGAAATCATTAAAAGTAGGTTTTGAGCCATCATTTGCAAAAGTTATAACCTCTTTTGATTTATCATCTACCTTAATATTAAATTTTAAAGCACTAAAACTAGATTTTAAATCTCCATTAGAGACTAACTCTATTTTTGCTTTTGGATATAGTTTTTTAAATACAAACTGTGCATGAGAATTTGAGTATAGATGTCTACTCTTTAGCTCTATAAACTCATCTCCATCGATAGAGATACTCTCTTTTGTATCCATCGATAAAATATCCATTTTATCATTTGCTCTCATTAAAAATTTATCATTTTCTAACTTAAACTCTATTCCATGAGAGCTACAGGCTGAGTTTTCAAAACAGAAATTCTCTCCATTTACACTTTTAACCTCAAATTGCTTAAGAGCTATCTCTTTAGGAGCTCCTTGACTTGAAACTACAAATGAAGCTATTGCACCTGCATTATCTTCTGATACTGCAATTTTTTCAATAGGAGAGACAATATAATCTTGAAGTGAAACATCAATTTTACTCTCACCAATAGAGATTTTCTCATCAATATCACCAAAACCAACTGGTGAGAGCAGTACCTCTTTCTCTAAATAGTAATTTTTATTGCTCTCAGTATCTCTTATTTTAAGTTGAAAATAGTTCTCTCTAGAGCTAATAGTGCTACTTACTTGGCCCTCTCTCAAACTTAAAACCCCTTCAAAACCAAAATATCTTGTCACTCCAGCACCTACAAAAATAAATACAAATGCTAAGTGAAAAATAAAAATTGGTAACTTATCTCTTCTATATAGTTTGAATCTAAAAATATTTACAAATAAATTAATTGTTAGAAGCAGTAGAATAATTTCAAACCATTTAGCTCCGTAGATTAGAGATTTTGAGCTATTTACTCCAAAATCATTCTCAATAAAAGTTGCAACAGCAACAGCTGTTGCAAATATTAAAACAAGTAAAGCCATCATTTTCATTGATGTCAATGTTTTAAAAAAATCACTCATTAACTAAACCTTTTAAGTATTAAAATAGGGTTTATTTTACCTTAAAATTGTAATAAATGTAAAATATTAACCAACTATTAACAAATAGATTAATACTTTGTTAAACATCTCCAAATAGTTCAACTTTTTTAAATTGATAACATCGATTTTTAACTTTTTTTAATATATTTAACCCTATCAACTCTTTAAAAACTTTTACTACTGTTGGTTTACTAATAGATAAATCATCTGCAATATCTTGATAAGATTTATTTAAAAAACCTCTCTCATCTAAATTATCTAAAACATATTGAATAACTTTCATCTTTTTTCCTCCAACTAGTGCTGAGAGTGTATTTACTATATTTTGATAGTGGTCTAACTCTTTTGTCTGAAGCATTGGAAGAGTTATTTGATAAATTGCATCTAATAAATCTTTGATATTAATAGGCTTAATTAAATACCCTTCAACTTTTAACTTAATCGCTTCAAGTAGATAGTCTTTATCTGAATATGCAGTTGTTATAATTGATGGGATATTTTTATGCTCTTTAAGCTCTTTTAAAAACTCTATTCCATTTTTATTTGGCATTAAAATATCAGTAACAACTATGTCTATATTATTATTTAATGCAATCTCTAGTGCTTCTACACCATCTTTTGCTATATAGACATTTTTTGTAAAATTTTTGAGTATAGATTTTATATGCTCTAATACAACCTCTTCATCATCTACACACAAAATAGAAATATTTCCTAAACTCTTTAAATTCATAAAATCAACCTTTGGAGAAGAATTTTTTATTATTCTATAATAAAAATAGAAATTTTCATAATTAAAAAGCGTTATTCCAAAAAAACTTTATCTTTTTTATAAACATTAGTTTTTTGGTTAAATTAAATATAACAAACTCTATTTTCTTTATTCAAAAATATTAAAAAATATCAATTTAAGTTTATCAAAAGGTTTTATTATATAAAATTTCAAAACAGTAAAAAAAAGTTATCTATTTAGCTTTTAGGTAAACGGTAAAGGCTATATTTTGGTATCTATTTGCTTAAATTATTTTTTTTTAGAAAATGGTTATCTAAAATATGGAAATAGCTTTTTTTATTAAAAATGGAACAAAGTCAAAAAAAAATTTTATAAAAACGATATATAGATAAAAATATTAAAAAATAGGAGAATAGCATGAATGTAAAAGCAAAAATCTGGATTGAAGATGGTGAGCAAAACTTAGTTTTTGGTGAAGGTAAAACTCAAATATTAGAGTATATAAATGAGCTTGGTTCAATATCTAAAGCAGCTAAAAAAGCAAATATTAACTATAAAAAAGCTTGGACTCATATAAATACAATAGAGAATAATATTTCAGACAACATAGTTGTAAGAAAAAAAGGTGGAGCAAATGGTGGTGGTACTACTTTAACACCTAAAGGAGTTGAGCTAATTGATAAGTTTAATCAATTTAGAGAAGAGGTTAGAAGATTTGCTGATGATAAATTTCAAGAACTATTTTTAGAACAAGAACTTATAAAACTTCAAGAGAGAAAAGCTTAAGCTTTTTCTCTTCTTAAAAAGTATTTAATAACTCCATATAGACTAATTAATATCCAGAAAACCTCTATTATAAATGAAGCTAAATTAAAATTATAAATCAGAGATACAATAAGCAAAGAGGAACCTATAAAATTTACAAAAGGGTAAACAAATCCATTTGCATTAACTCTCTCTAATTGCAACAAAAAATAACTTACAACAATTAAAACTGTTCCACTCACTCCTATAAAATCTATAAAATCCAACTTTTTCCTTTAAAACTTATAACTTAAATTAAACCAAAAACTTCGATTCATATATGGAATATCATCATTATTATGCCCAACTCCAATAGGTCTAGCATTTAAAGGCATATATAGAGTCTCTATAGTTTTATTAAATAGGTTTCTTACACCAAAATCTAAATCTAAATTTGGAATAAAATCGACTATTTTCTGAGATAGATTTAAATACTCCCCTGCTGGTATATAGCCATTTGAGCTATTCTCTGTTCTCTGTTTTGGTGAGAGATAGTGATACCATAGAGTAAAAGGGTGTTCGCTATCTATTAAATACTTCAACCAAACATTTCCCATAAATTTAGAAGCTAAAGAGAAATTTTTACCAGTCTCTCTGTTATCACTGTCATAAACTGCTCCATTTAATCCAAATAAGAAATCTTTTAATTTAAATTCATACTCAAACTCTACTCCTTTAACAGTTGCTAAATTCTCTAAATTTTCAAAGTAGTATGAACTATAGTGTTGAATAATCATATTTTTCATTTTAGAATCAAAAACTGTTGTTTTAACTGTATGATTTAAGTTTTTATATATATAAGAAAACTCTATCGTATCAACAGTTTCTGGCTTTAAAATATAAGGAGACATATAACCGTAAGCTTGAAAAAGTGATGGTGGTCTAAATGCTTTAGAGTATTGAGTTTTTAAAATATTAGAATCGTCTAATTGATATACCAATGCTAACCTAGGAGATATTGCACTATTACCTAAATCACTAAAGTAATCATACCTAACTCCTGAAGTTAGAGTTAAATTATCTACTATGTCTATAATATGTTGTAGATATATAGCTTTTTGAATACGAGATTTTCTACTTTTCAATAAAGGCTTATACTCATACCAACTAGTAACATCTTTTTTCCCTTCTAAATATGTTTTTAAATCAAAATTTCTATAGTTGTTATCTTTTAAAACTTCAGTATGCTGTAAAAATAGTCCTAAATTAAAAGTATGTTTTTTAAATTTTTTCTCTAAATCTACAGATAGAAAACTTTTCTGTTCTCTATATTTTCTTGATAGAAATTTATCCGTTGTAAATCCATAGCGTTCATCAGCAGGAACTAACTGAAATTTACTCATTGGATTATCATAAAAACTAACTCCCATAGAAGGTTTCACTTTAAAGTTACCTACTTCAAAATTTTTTTCAATACCTACCATAGAGGAGAGAGACTCTTTCATATATTTTCCATTATCAGGTGGTAGTGCCTCTGTAGGATACCAACTACTAAACCCCTGTCCCTCTTTTGTATTAAAAAGATATAGCCAAAATTTATAATCTTTAAAATCAATGTCAAGCATTAAAGAGTATCCCAAATTTTGAGTAGGTAAATACCCAGGACCTGAACCTACAGTTTTTTGACCTGAAAAAGAACTATAAAAATGTCCACTCTCATCAACATATAGAGAGTATCCATCACTTCTATATCCACTTAATAGAATATCCATATATAAATCATCTAAAATAATATTTTTGTAAACACCAAAGTGTTGAGCCCTATGTCCATCACCAAAACTCTCAAATCCAAGAAGAGAACCACTCTCACCTTTTTTTGTAATAATATTAATTACTCCAAAAATAGCATTTCCACCATAAAGAGCTGAACCAGGTCCTCTTATAAACTCTACTCTATCTATAAATTCGACTGGAATTGGAATAAACACATTTCCCTTCGCCCAAACACTTGTCTCTCGAAGCTCATTCTCAATTACTCTATCATTTATCATCCACTTTATCTTGTTTCCATTAGAGCCATACATAGACCCTACACCTCTAAGTGAAGATACTACGCTCTCCATCCCAATAATCATATCATAAGCATTTTGTTGATTTAAGTTAGTAACTCCCATAGATTTTAACTCTTCGCCATAAATAATATTTACAGTTCCTGGTACATAATCTATATTTAATTTAGTTTTAGTTGCAATATCTGTAACCTCTTCTAAATCATCTAAAAAATCATCTAATTCAGCAAAACATATATTTATAAATATCAAAAATATCAAAAACACTCTCATGAAAAACCCTAATATTAAAATACTCTCTAAACTCTATTTTTTGAAAAAATCGATAATAAGCGTCATATACTTTTTAACTCTATCTATTTTTGAGCTATAGATAACCTCATCTGTAAAATTCAAATTTTCAAAAATAGTTATATCTTCATCAAATTTATCTAATAAATCACCTCTATTTGGACGCATAAATACAGTAGTTGTCTCTGTATCTTTTGAGCTATGAAATGGCTCTACCACTAAACGAGAATTACCTAAACAGAGTGGTTTTTTTATTTTTGCTGATGCACTAGAGAATGATGTAATACCCTCTGTTATCTCTGTATTATTAAAAATTTCAATATTTTTATCTCTTATAAACTCTAAAATATAGTAGACACTGCTATAGATAGAAGCATCACCTAGCGTTACAAAAGAGACTCTACTACTTTTATCAAAACACTCTAGTATCTCATCACTCTGTCTATCCCAATCTTCTGTTTTTAACTTCATAGGTGAATATATGGCTTTTAACTCTCTCTTTATACCTAAATATTTAAGAGCATCTGAAACAATTACATAACTTCTTGATTTTTCAAAACTATCTTTTGATTTTGTCGGTACACATATAATATCGCTATTTTTTAAAACTTCTAAAGACTTAATCGTTAAAAGTCTAAAATCCCCACTACCAAGTGAGACCATATACAATTTATTCAAATCCAAACCTTTTAATAAGATATTTTTGTTATTTCATCTTTTATATATTTATGAATCAAATTTTGTATCGATTCAAACCCTAATAGATTAAAATTTTCACTTCCATCTAAAGGTTCTGCTTTACAAATATCAATCTCATCTTTAAAAAACTCAAATATCTCTTTTACATCTTTCTCGTAATGGTTTCCACTAATTAAAAGTAGAGGAACTATTTGAATTTTTTTATTCAAACTTTTTAAACTCTCTAATAAACTCTCTTTAATAGCACTAAATGGGAAAGCACCCTCTAGTGAGCAGAAATAATTATTTTTATCTATAGTTCTTAAAAACTCTCCTGTATATGCAATTGAGCTATCTCGTTTATCAAAATCTGGCGTTCCATGAATAATATATAAATTTGCAACATCTCTTGATTCTTTAGTTTTAACATCAATCTCTTTTAAAATTTTTGTAGAATCGAGAGTTTTTGAAAAAATTGCCTTTGTAGCTCTTATATTAGATAGAGAAAACTCTCTAAAACCCTTTACTGTATCTAAAAGCAGTTGATGCTCATTTGTTGGAAATAGATTTATTGAAGATACAATAATCCTCTTATACCCTTGCATATCTAAATCTGCTAAAGTTTGTGGTAAATTTTTATAAACTTCACCCTCACTAGAGAGCTTTTTTATAACCATTTTAGAAGAGAATGATAAATATACAGGATACTCAAACTTACTCTCTATATACTTTTTTAACTCTAAATATCTCTTTTGCTGTTTGACAGAGCCAAAACAGGCTAAAACTATTGCTAAATCTTTTTTATAATGTCTAAATCTTTTCATAGTAAAATACCTTTAAAAAATAAAAAGAGAATTGTATGCAAAAATCACTTATTATCTCATCAACTGCATCAGGAAATGGCAAAACTCTTCTTACAATGGCTCTGCTTCACTATTTTAAAAAGATAGCAAAGCCGTTTAAAGCTGGACCTGACTTCATTGACCCAATTTTTCATAAAAAAATATGTGAAAAAAATAGTATAAATTTAGATAATTTTATTATGAATGAAGAGCAGATAAAGTGGCTCTTTAATAGACATTTACAAAAAGATGAATTTGCAATAATAGAAGGTGTTATGGGCTTTTATGATGGATTAGAGAAAAAAGTATCTAGCTCAGACATAGGAAATATCTTAAATATACCAACTCTTTTGATACTAAATGCTACTGGAACTTATACAACTATATTAGCAATCTTAAAAGGTATGTTAGAGTTTAGAGAAAATAGTATAAAAGGAATCGTATTAAATCACATATCTAGCAAAATGCACTATGATTTAATAGCTAAACAGATAAAAAGTGAGTTTCCAGATATAAAAATAGCCGGTTTTATTCAAAAAGATTTAGAGACAATAAAATCAAGACATTTAGGACTCGATTTAAATGAGCTTGATTCAAAAAATATAGAGCAAATATCTAAAAATGTACTTGAAAATATAGATTTAAAAGTAATAGAAGAGATGTCTCAAACTACTATAAACACCCCTTTAGAGAGTTATCCTTTTGAGAAAATAGATAGAGTAGATAAAAAATTAACTATAATTCACGATGAAAATTTTAGTTTTCTATATAGAGATAATTTAGACTTTTTTAAAGAGATATTTAAAGAGGTAGAGATAGTATCTAGCGTTAAAAATGAAAAAATAGATAAAAATAGCGATTCTATATTTATTTGTGGTGGGTATATTGAGACAAAAGAGGCTTATGAAAAGATAAAAAACTCTCTCGATTTTAAAAACTCTTTAATAGAAGCTAGTAAAAGAGCAAAAATCTATGCAGAGTGTACAGGTTTAATCTATTTAGGCAAAGAGATAAAAAATAGAGAAAATATCTACAAAATGAGTAACTTACTACCAATTAAGTTTGAATTAGGAGAGAAGAGAGACAGACTAGGTTACTACTTTGCAAAAGATGCAGAAGTTTTCAAAGGTCACGCTTTCCACTATAGCAAAGTAGTAGAGGATTCTAATCAAGCTTTTAATTTAAGTAAAACTCTAAGTAGCAAAGGGAAAGTAGGGGCTTGGAGAAGAGATAATATTTTTGGTACATACCTACACACAATGTTTAGAGCAAACCATGAAGCACTTAAATATTTAATCTAAAACTCAACTCTATCTCTCCCTTTTTTCTTTGCTAAATATAGCAAATCATCAGCCTCTTTGATAAAATTACTTAATGTCTTTTTAGAGTTAAACTCAGATACTCCAAAGCTACAAGTGATAGAGCCTACTTTCTCAAATTTATGCTTTTTAATAGCTTCTCTTAAGTGTTTTGCAACTCTTATGGCTATAGTTAAATCTCTATTTAACAAAATTGTAAACTCCTCTCCACCCCATCTAAAAAAGAGGTCATCTTGACGAATATTTTCATTTACAACTTTTGCTATCTCTTTTAAAACCAAATCACCAACTTGGTGTCCATAAGTATCATTTACCTTTTTAAAAAAATCTATATCAAATATAATTAAAGAGAGTTTAAATCCAAATTTTCGCACCTCTTCAACTTTAGTATAGATAACATTATTAAACATTTTTCTATTATATACCCCCGTTAGAGCATCTGTAATTACCTCTTGAGTTAGAGACTTATTCAAATCTTCAAGCTCTTGAGTTCTAAGCCTCACTTTCTGCTCTAAAGAGATATTTAACTTTTCAGTATTTCTTAAAAACCTATCAGTCGTTTTTATAAAAAGATAAAATATTACATATATCAAGAGAGATATTAAAACTATTATTACAGATAAAATAGTTTTTTCTCTCTCAATTGAGTATATCTCTTTATTATATAAATCCGTTGATATTGAGATTCTAATACCTCCTCTAATATCTCCCAATTTATACCCTTGCTCCCTATGACAATTTAGACAACTCTCTTTTACTAAAAGTTTTCCCATAAAATCAAAATTATCTTTTTCAAATTTATAAAAAAAATCTCTATCTCTATTTTTTTCAAAATACTCTATAGCACTCTTTTCAAATAAATCAGCCATATTATTTGGATTCAATGGATTTGTACTAGTAATTTTAAAATAGAAACTATTTTTTTTATTTGATATTTCTGATATTTGCCTAGTCATCCAAGCTGGATTTATTTTAACTAGCGTTCTATTTTCATCTATTTTCAAAATATTATCTCTTAAATATCTATTTGGCTCTATATCTGCATTTACATAGACCCCATTAAATCTAGCATTCCACTCTCTTGTATCCAAAATATTTTCAAATATCGCTTTTGCTTTTGAGACAAGCAAAGAATCAATTAAACTCTTTTGTTTATTAAAATTTTGATTTACAAAAACCAACATTAATATTGTAAAAATTATATTTATTAAAAGAAAAACTCTTTTATAATTTGCAATTCTTTTTAAAAACATATCAAAGCCTTTAATTAAATTACTTTAGTTTATCAAAAAAAAACTATTTTTAAATCAAAAATATTATTTTTAGCTTAAACAATGTAATTTTTTATTTACCTTCGATTACAGTTTTTTGTATATTTATTAATCATAACGATAGTAACTCTTACTATGGCTATTTGATGCTTATTTATAGTTCTATAAGTAACTTACTTAAATATATTTAGATTATATGATTAATAATTTAAAATGATTTTTTGTTACAAAAAGGTCAATTTTACTTTAACCAAATAAATTTTAATCTTTGTTAACCAATTTTATATTAATTAATAGATAATATATTTATTGAAAAATTATAAGGAGATAAAATGAGCTCTCATAAACTATCTGATAATTCTTATAAAGCTTTATTTGATATATCAAAAAAGCATATAGACAAACTTAAAACTTTTGATTCTATTGATAATAGAAAAAATATACCTGAACTTTTAGAAGAGAATGGTGTAAAGAGAAGAGACTTCCTAAAATGGGTATCTGGAGTAACTGCAACTCTAATGCTTCCTAGCTTCTTTGAGCCTTTGGTAGCTCAGGCAGCAGAGCTAACTGACAAGCTTCCTGTAATCTGGCTTCATATGGCTGAGTGTACTGGTTGTTCAGAGAGCCTTTTAAGAAGTGATGCCCCAACAATCGATTCACTTATATTTGACCATATCTCACTTGAGTATCATGAGACTCTGATGGCAGCTGCTGGTTGGCAAGCAGAGCATAATTTAGAAGGTGCAATTGAGAAGTATAAGGGTAAATATATTTTACTAGTTGAGGGTGGAATTCCAACTGCTAAGTTTTTAACAATTGGGGCACATGGTAACACTGGAGAGAGTATTGCAAAAAAAGCAAGTGATAATAGTGCTGCTATTTTTGCTATTGGAACATGTTCAAGCTTTGGTGGAATCCAAGCAGCTCACCCAAATCCAACAGGAACTAAGCCACTTAGCCAAATTACAAACAAGCCCGTTATAAATGTTCCAGGGTGTCCTCCTAGTGAAAAAAATATTGTTGGAACACTTCTACATTTTATCCTATTTGGAACACTTCCAGCACTAGATAGCTACAATAGACCAAAATGGGCTTATGGATTTAGAATTCATGACCTTTGTGAGAGAAGAGGACACTTTGATGCAGGTGAATTTGTAGAGGAGTTTGGAGATGAGGGAGCTAAAAAAGGTTACTGTCTCTATAAAGTAGGCTGTAAAGGTCCATATACATTTAATAACTGCTCAAGAGAGAGATTTAATCAACATACATCTTGGCCAGTTCAAGCAGGTCATGGCTGTATTGGTTGTTCTGAACCTGATTTTTGGGACACAATGGGACCATTTGAGAGACCACTTGATGATCACTTATATCAAAGTGTCTTTGCTGGTGAGGGGGCTGACCGAACAGCTGATAAGATTGGTATAGGTCTACTTGGAGCAACAGCTGTTGGAATTGGAGCTCATGCAACTATGGCAGTAATTAATAAAAATAAACATCAAGAGGAAGAGTAATGGCAAAAAAAGTTGTAATCGATCCAATCACTAGGATAGAGGGACACTTAAGAATTGAAGTTGTAGTTGATGATAATAATGTAATTACAGAGGCAAACTCAAGCTCAACTCTATGGAGAGGTATCGAAGTTATTGTAAAAGATAGAGACCCTAGAGATGTTGGTTTTATGGTTCAGAGAATCTGTGGTGTCTGTACATATTCACACTACAAAGCTGGAATCATGGCAGTAGAGAATGCTTTAGGGATAGAACCTCCTTATAATGCAAAACTAATCCGTTCACTTATGAATCAAGCTCTATTTCTACATGACCACCCAGTTCATTTCTATCACCTACATGGTCTTGATTGGTGTGATGTAACAAGTGCATTAGAAGCTGACCCTAAAAAAGCGAGTGAAATTGCATTTAAATATAGTGATAGCCCAATTGCAACAGGTGAAGCTAACTTAAGAGCTGTTCAGAAAAAAGTGGCAGAGTTTGCAAAAAAGGGTAACCTTGGACCATTTGCTAACGCTTACTGGGGACATAAAACTTATAAATTTACACCAGAGCAAAATTTAATTGTATTGGCTCACTACTTAAAAGCTTTAGAAGTTCAAAGAACTATCGCTCAAATGATGGCAATTTTTGGTGCAAAACAGCCTCACCCTCAAACTCTAACAGTTGGTGGTGTAACTTGTGTTATGGATATGCTCTCTCCTGCAAGACTTGGTGAGTGGCTTACTAAATTCCAAGAGGCAACAGATTTTATAAATAGAGCCTACTACGCTGATATTGTAATGGCTGCAGAGGCTTATGTTGGAGAAGATAGCGTAAATAAAAACTGTGGTGTTATGAACTTTTTAAGTTATCAAGAGATGCCTCTAAATAGAACTGAGAACCTATTTGATACAGGTATTATCTTAAATGGTGATTTAAGTAAAATCCACGATGTAAATGAGGATTTAATTACAGAAGAGGCTACTCACTCTTGGTATAAAGACAACTCACCTCTACACCCATATGATGGGAAAACAGAGCCTAACTATACAGGTTTTAAAGAGGAGCAGACTCTAAATGATAAAGGTGAGATGGTAAATACTAAAGTTGTTGATAACTCTGGAAAATATAGCTGGATTAAAGCACCTAGATATGATGGAAAACCTATGCAAGTTGGACCAATATCTAGTATTGTTGTAAGTTATGCTAAAGGAAACCCTAGAATCGTTAAAGTTGTAAATGACTTTCTTAAAAAGACAAACCTTCCAGTTGAAGCAGTATTCTCAACTCTTGGTAGAACAGCTTGTAGAATGCTCGAAGCTAAAGCAATTGCTGATTATGGTTTAGAGACTTTTAACTCACTAATAGAGAATATCAAAACAGATGAAGAGACTTGCACACCTTATAAGATAGATACTTCAAAAGAGTACAAAGGTAGATATATCGGTAATGTACCTAGAGGAACTCTTAGCCACTGGGTTAGAATTAAAAATGGTGTTGTTAAAAACTATCAAGCTGTTGTTCCATCTACATGGAATGCATCTCCAAAAGATGCTAAAAATCAAAGAGGACCTTATGAAGAGAGCTTAATAGGTCTTAAACTACAAGATTTAACACAACCACTTGAAGTTTTAAGAGTAATCCACTCATATGACCCTTGTATTGCTTGTGCAGTTCATGTATTAGATACTAAAGGAAATGAGCTAGGTAAATATAAAGTCGACCCACTAAGTTGCTAAGGAGAACTTATGCATAAGAGAGTATATAACTTTTCAATTGGAGTTAGAGTTGGGCATTGGGTTAGAGCTATCTCTATCTTTGCTCTAATTCTAACAGGTTTTTATATAGCTGACCCATTTTTAGCACCTATCAAGAGTAGCGAACCAACAAATTTCATGTATGCTAAAGCTAGATTTTGGCACTTACTTTTTGGTTACTTACTGATTTGTGCAACTATTTTTAAAACTTATCTATTCATTTTTGATAGAAAAAGTAAAATAGAGAGAGATTCAGCTTGTGACTTTGTCAGTCCAAAAACTTGGATTGCACAGATAAAATATTATCTATTTTTAGGAAAACACCCCCATACAAAAGGTGTTTATAACCCTCTTCAATTTATGGCTTATTTTGCTTTAATATCGATGATATTTTTAATCTCTCTAACAGGATTAATTCTCTATATCCATGTATACCATGATGGTTTAGGTGGATTTTTATATGATATTTTAAGACCTGTAGAGGTTATGTTTGGTGGATTAGCTAGTGTTAGAGAGTGGCATCACTTACTAACATGGGGAATCATTTTATTTATTCCAGTTCATATCTATATGGCAGTATATGATTCAGTAAAAGGAAAAACTGGTTCAATGGACGCTATATTTAGCGGATATAGATGGAGAAAACACTAAAGAGCTTTTTTGCTCTTTTTTTATTTATAGGGAGTCTTTTTGAGAATTTTAATTTTAGGTATAGGAAATATTCTGTTTACTGATGAGGGAATTGGAGTCCATTTAGCAAAACTATTTGAAGAGAAGTATGAATTTATATCAAATGAGCATAGCATTGAGATAGTAGATGGAGGAACCCTAGCACAGAGATTGATTCCTATTATCGTTGATTATGACTATGTAATAATAATCGACTGTATAGATACTGATGATTCAAAAATTGGTGAAGTTTACTTTTTTGACTTTGACAATATTCCAAACTGTATATCTTGGAATGGAAGCGCACATGAGATAGAGATGTTTCAAACCTTGCATATGATTGAACTAGCAGGAGATAGACCAACTACTAAAATTTTAGGTGTAATTCCAAAAAGAATCGATGATACTAAAATTGATTTATCAGATGAAATAATAGAATCTTCTAAATTAATGGAAAAGACATTAATTAAACACTTAAACTCACTAAATATTGAACTCAAAGAGAAAAATAGTATAGATATAACAACCATTTTAAATAGATTACAAAACGGTAATTACTCTGAAAACCTTTCACAATAATTTAAGAAACTTAAGAATAAAATACAAAAATTTTTAACTAAACAAGGAATCATATGAAATTAATATCTGTAATTCTTTTAATTTTCACTACAACTTTTGCTCATTTTAATGTTTTAAAAAGTGATACCGATGTTGTCAATCAAAAAACATCAAATAGTATAAATATATTAACAAACTTCTCTCACCCTTTCACTCAAGAGATTATATCTAAAGAGAGACCAGATGAGTTCTATCTGATTCGAAATGGTAAAAGAGTTAATCTATTAAATAAATTAGTATCTGATAAAGATGGAAACCATGAACTTAAATATAAGATAAAAGCTAGTGGAGATTATATATTTATCTCTAAAAATAGAGCATATTTTGAAAAAGATGAAAATAAATACATTACACATATAGCAAAAACTATTATCAATAGCTACCAAAGAGAAAATGCTTGGATGAATCCAGTTGGGCTAGAGGCTGAAATTGTACCTCTAACAAGACCTTATGGATTAAAAAAAGGAATGTTATTTAGTGCTAAAGTTTTAAAAAATGGTAAACCAGCTAAAAATGTAATGGTTGAAATTGAGTTTTTTAATGATAAAAATATAGAAGATGAATTTCACATATATAAAACAGTTACTGATGAGTTTGGAAATTTTAGCTTTGTGGCACCATATAGAGGATATTTCGGCTTTTCAGCTCTTTTAGAGGGAGAAAAGATAGATAATAAAGAGAGTGAAATAGGTGCTGTTTTATGGGTAAACTTTAAATAATGCATATATCCGAAGGTTTTTTATCAAATGAGGTAATTATCACAACAACTATTATCTCTTTTGTAACTCTAACAGTAGCTATATATAAAACAAAAGAGGAAGAGATTAGCAAAATTGCACTCTGCTCTAGCTTGTTTTTTGTAGCTTCACTTATCCATATCCCCATAGGGGCTACAAATATTCACTTAATGCTTTTAGGGGTAATTGGTATCTTAATTGGCTTTAACTCAATCATTGCTATAGCAATAGCTCTTTTAATAGAGGCTCTACTACTTAGCTATGGAGGTTTTAGCACTCTAGGAGCAAATAGTCTAAATATGTTTTTAGGTGCAATATCTAGCTATTTTATCTTCTCACTACTAAAAGAGAGAATCAATAAAACTATTTTATACTTTCTAGTAGGTTTTAGCTCTGTTGCAGTTACATCTATTGCTCTCTCTATTACTCTCTATGTAAGCAATAAAAGTCTATTGACAATATCAACTATTTTATTATCATTTAATTTAGCAACAGCTCTTATAGAGGGAGCTATAACGATATATATATTTAAGTTTTTAAATCGATTTAATATTAAATTAACTTAATATCCAATTTGAATTTTTGAGCATCTCTGTATTATCTCTTCATCTAAATAGTGTATATCATCTACACTTCTCTCTATAAAAATAGTCTGCTTCCACTGTGATAGAATCTCTTGAATCTTATCTAGTGCAAAGAGTAAATCACTCTCAAAACTTCTCTTCTCTATTAGATAACTACTTAGAGTCTTTAAAGAGCTAGATATATCTTCAAACTCTAAAAATAGTTTAATTGTTGAACTCATTTTCATAATAATTTTTGCTATCTGCTCTATTTTATCCTCTACGGAAATATCCCCTCTATCTAATATATCAAACCAATCATTTTCTAAATCTTCAAGTTCATAAATATGCTCTATTGTATCATCATCAAACTCACTCATATACTCTACAGCTGATAAAATGCCTTTTTTGTCCTCTATAGCCTCTTTTCTAACTGCTTTATCTTCTGTAGTTTTATTCTCTTCAACTCTTAAATCTTTATTATGTAAAAAGTCCTCTAATAACTCTTTTTGTCTCTGTATTTTTTTATCTTGATAATCTAGTAATTTCTCTTGTCTTGCTCTAGTAATAGCACTAGCTGCACTAGATGCAAAAGAGATAGTTAAATCTCTATCCTCTGTATCGAAAGGAATAATATTTTTATCCATATCCATCTTATTAATTAACTGCAATACACCAATAATATGACTTTTATAGTTTTTCATTGGAACAACTAACATAGATTTTGTTCGATAACTATTTTGAGCATCAAACTTTTTAGCTCCAGTAAAATTAAAAGAGCCGTAGTTATAAACATCATCAATTAAAAAAGACCTATTGGTTAAGGCACATAGAGCTGCTACCATTTGAGTATTTGCTTGAGAGTTTTCTTGAAAAAGATTTAGTGGTGGCCACTCTATTTTTTCTGATAATCCTCCAAGTCTTATGTGTAAACTCCTATTTTGAATAACTGTAAATAGAAGCTTTTTATTACTTGTATCTTTTAAGTAGAGTGTTCCTGCATCAGAATTTGTAAACTCTAATGCTTGATATAAAATCATATCTAAAAGTCTTTTTATATCTTTTTCAAAAGAGAGTGCAATATTTAACTTATTAATATCTTTCAATTTATCTTTTGATGAATCGTTATAGTGATTTATTGAGGTCTGCACAATATTAATAACAGTATCTAAATTTTCTCTATCTAAAAATTGCCCCTCAAAAAAATTTAGATTCTGCTCTAACTCTTTTAATAAAAAATCTATATTATTTATTTTCATCTATATCTCAATGTATAACTATTTTTAGAGTTTTTCCATCATAAGATTTATCCAATCTAAACTTATGCTTTTTACAAAAGCTCTTATTCATCTCATCAATCAAATCTTGAGCATACATACTAGCTTCAAATGAATCTGAAAACTCTTTCTCACTCTCTAAGTCACTCTTTATAAAACAGCTACACTCATTTATAACTTTAACTATATACATTTTATCTTCCTAGAAATCAAAAATATCATCTAATTGCTCTACTGGCTCATCATTTGAAGCAGGAACAATAAAGTTTGAAATCATATTTGCATTTGAAATAATAGAACTATCTAAAAAGTCTACACTTGGGGCTCCATCATAAAATAGCTTTTGAATCCAAAGTAGTAAATCTCTGTTAAATGCTTGACAAAGAAGAGCAATATCTTTTGATTTTTCCTGAAATGTCTCTATATTAGCCTCTATATCTTCAGATAATTTAGCTAGAGCATCAGATATATTATAAGTCTCATTGTAAGTTGTTAATACTCTAGAGAATGATGCAATATAGCTTGATATTTGTAAAACCTCTTCATCTTGAAGCTCTGAGCTTCCAATTAACATCATAAGGGAGTTAAGCTCATTTGCAAATCTCTCAAGCTCTTCAATATCATCTCTATCTAAAAAGTCAAATATCTGAAGCTCTTCCTCTGTTTTTACAACCTCAATATTAGAAGGGTCTTCAGAAACACTCTCTTTTACAACAACCTCTTCTACCTGCTCTACATCTTTTGTAACTACTACCTCTTTAATAACTTTTTTAAACTCAAAAGTCACTTTATCACCAGATACTTTATAATCACCAGATAGATAATTTTTAGATATTATTCTCTCAACAAGTTCAGAGTTTAATAATTTAATATTATTCATAGTAAAAAAGATAGAGTTATCACTCTCTTCAATAGTTATTTCAAAATTAAATTTTAATTTAATCTGAAGCAGTCCAAGACCATAAATCACTCTTACTAAATCTGTAAGTTTATCTGAGTACTTAGTATCTTCTAATAGATAGTAATCCCAAAACTCTGATAGAGTTGTCATATCTTTTATTATAAAAGTTAATCTTCTTGAGAAGATTTCATTATTTATTATATTTATAGCTTCTGCATTAAATTTTTTATGTTTTCTACTATCTACTAAACTTAAGTAGTGATTTATTCTCTTTTTAAAAATATCCTCATTTACAGGCTTTGTAATATAATCTTCTGCTCCTGCTTGAAGTATCTTATTTTTACTCTCATTATCATCTAGTGCTGAGACAGCAATTATCATTGCATCTTTTTTAGAAATCTCTCTAATTTTTTTAGTAGCCTCAATACCGTTTAAATTAGGCATCATAATATCCATAAATATTAAATCAAAAGCCTCTTTTTTAAACATATCAACTGCTATCTGCCCATCTTCAGCCTCAAATAAATCAAGCTCTGTATCGTGATCTTCACACCAATCATTTAACATAAAGTTAAGTGTCATTCTATTTGTTTTACTATCATCAACTATTAAAATTTTTTTCATAACTACTCCTCAATCAAAAATAATAGGGTAAATCTAGCACCACCTAACTTCTGGGAATCATCTAAAACCATATCTATACTTAATCCATCACATAAGAGTTTGACAAAATGAAGCCCTACACCTGTTCCTTTTGCTGTTCTTGTCATATCGTCACTCTCTTCTTGCTCAAACAGATCAAAAATACCTGTTTTATTTTTTATTCCATTTCCATTATCTTCTATAGTAAATATTAATCCATTTTTATCTAATTTAGTAGAGATATTAATTTTTCCATTACCATATTTGATAGCGTTTGAAATTAGGTTTGATAAAAGTTGCTTTACTCTATTTTTATCGGATTTTATTTTAACATTATCATGGAAGAAATCACAAGTTAAATCTATACTCTCTTTCTCAACTAGAGATGAGTATTTTTTCAAAATATCATCAACTGCATCTTTTATATCAAAATTCGATAGTAAAAAATTCATTTTATTAGCTTTTAATTTTGAAATATCTAATATATTATTTACAACATCTAACATATCGTGACCATTCTCTTTTACAACTTCGAGCATATCCACAACTTGTTCTCTTGCTTTAAAATCAACTTTAGCAACTCTCCTAATTGCAAAAGAGGCAAAATTAATTATTGCATTTAGTGGAGTTTTTAGCTCATGAGTAAACACAACTAAAAAAGAGTCTTTAGTCTGATTTAACTCTTGAAAATGTCTTTTTTCTTGCTCTTTTTGTTTATTCTGCTCCTCTTGAAGCTTTCTACCCATTTTTACAAAATCTGTAACATCTTGTCTTAGAGATATAAACTCTTTAATATTTTTATTTTTATCTAAAAGAGGAAGAATAATTGTCTCTACAATATACTCTCCACCATCTCTTTTTTGATTTGTAACTCGACCTCTCCATATCTGTTTTGATTTAATAGTCTCCCATAATATTTTAAAAATATCTGATGACATATCCTTGTGTCTTACGATATTATGAGGTTTTCCAATAAGCTCTTCTCTATCATAACCTGATATTTCGCAAAACTTATCATTTACATAAGTAATAATACCTTTAGGGTTTGCTTTTGAGACAATAAGAGAGGTATCTATTGCATACTTATACTCATCTAATAAAACTTGTTGCTCTCTATTCTCTTTTTTTAATTTAAATTGCTCATAAATATAACCTATCGCTTCATCTAACTTTTTTACAGAAGTTGGCTTTATAATATATTTATCAACATTTAAATCTATACTCTTTAAAAAATACTCTTGATCATCAAAGGCAGTTGTTACAATTACTGGTATACTATTATTTATCTCTTTAATTTTCTCAAGCATATCAAGCCCATTCATCTTAGGCATCATAATATCAGTTATTACTAAATCTATATTTTCATTTTTAAAAATATTTAATCCATCTAATCCGTCATGTGCAACTAAAACATCTTTTACAATTCGCTTCAAAAACCTCAGAGTCGCTTTGCTTATTAATTCATCATCTTCTACATACAAAACTTTAAAGTTATATTTTATTTGTGACTTTTGCATCACCTATCCTTTAACTTCTCTTCTAGCTCTACTGTAAATTTACGATAATCGATAGAGCCTTTTATTCTCTTTTTTGATAAGACAACTGGCTCTTTTAACTCAAACTGTTTAGATAAGTTTATATCAATACCTATTGGAGAGAAGATTTTATCTTTTCCAAAAGATTCCTCTATTTTTTTCAAAGAATCTTTATGTTCTATAATATGAGGATTGTACATAACAGGAAGAATCGATGTGATTGGTGGCTTTTTACCAAGTGAGAGAGACATTTGATAAATAGCTCGAAACATTTGCCCAACACCTACAACACCTAAATGGTGAGGCACAACAGGAATAACAACACAGTTTGCAACTTCAAGAGAGTTTTTCAAAAGAGTATCATAAGTTGGTGCAGTATCAATTATACAGTAATCAAAAAACTCATTTAACTGCTCTTTTTTAAAACGATTTTTTAAAACACCACTAAGTTCTGAATACTCATAAACATCAAAAAACTCCAATGCTGGTGAGAGAGTTAGATTTTCACTAATAGTTGGTCTAAAACTCTCTGATAGATTTTGACCAAAAAATATACTATGAGCAGAGTTACTATCTACAACTCCACCTCCAACACCTATGCTTGAGTGTCCTTGAGTATCAAAATCTATGAGTAAAACAGAGTGTTTTTTAGATAGTTCACTAGCTAAATTTACAGCTGTTGTCGATTTACCACTTCCACCTTTTCTATTACTAATTAGTATCGTTGTCACTTAAAAAAAACCCCTCTAAAGTTTTTCGATAAGTATCATTATCTTCTGAAAAAACATACTCTGCACTATAGAGATGTCTATAAGCAAGTAGCACTTGAATAATAGCTGTATGCATATCTTTACAAGCTAAAAAATCAAACTCTATTGTCTCTGGTGCATTTGAGTTTAAAAACTCTCTCAATGGTGCAACTTCTGATTCATTAATAATGCCTTCAAAAACTATCTTTTTTTCACTACAAACGATAGATCCCATATTTAATCCTTATATATTGCTTCTAGGTTTATGCTATTAATAATACAAATCAATTTTTTATCAATATCAATAACTTGATTTATTCCAATAATTGGGTTTGGTTTCATATCTGTATCCATAAACTCAACTTCATTTTGATTTAAATGAACTATATTATCAATACTATCAACAACTAATCCAACTACTTTTTTCTCTTTTTTGTAAATCAATATTTTTTTCATAGAGAGAGCTACACTTGAGCTTTTTTCAATTAGCTTATCCATCAATTTTAATGTATTATCTTTGTGAATAAGTGTCTCTTTTTTAAACTTTCTACAAGCAGCTTCTCTATCCTCTTCAGCTATTTTCAATATATCTATAGCACTTACATGTAAATTAGTGTGATGAACTTTAATAGAATCTAATATTTTTCGAATAGAAGCGTCATAAGAGATAAATTTATCAAGCCATTTTCCAAAATCACACATATGAGGATTGGTAGTTTTTGAAAACTCAACTCCATTATCAATAGAATCCTCAAGTGCATCAACCCAGTCAATATGTTGCTGTTTTAATATTTTAAAAAGCTTATCAATCTCATTTTGATAATCTTCAAAACCTAAAATTTTTCTTAAATTGATAATCTGTATAGCTTCATCTTCATAGTTTAAAATACCATCAATATATACTGGACTATCAGAGACAGAAGTAAGCTCTTTTGCCTCTATAATTCTTTGAATATTCTCTAATTTAAAAGCATAAAAGCCATTTTCTATTTTACAAATTACAAAATCTATCATTTTAAATACCTTCTAGATTTTATCAAGTTTGATATCATCACTAAGTTCTAATATTCCAACAGGGTCGAAAATCATAATAATTTGACCATTTCCAAGCAGTGCTGTACCACTTAAAAGAGGGTGAGTTGATAGCATTCCCTCAAGAGGCTTTTGAACTACATCTAACTGTCCTAAAAGTTCATTTACAACAATAGCTATTGTATTATCTTTCACATCTAAAACAACAATTGATAAAGGCTCGTTTGTAATATCTTTTGTTTGAAGCATATCTTTAATCATAATCAAAGGTATTACTTGACCTCTAATATAGACAAATGGCTCATTATTTAAATATGTAATTTCATTAACATCAATTTTAACTGTCTCATTTACACTATCCATAGGGAATCCATAATGTAATCCGTCCATAGATACATGCAAGAGTGTACTAACAGCTAATGATACTGGTATAGACATTACAAGTTGTGTTCCTCTACCTGGTTGGCTCTTAAGATATACATCTCCACCAAAACTCTCGATAGATTTTTTAACAACATCCATTCCAACACCACGACCACTAAATTCACTAATCTCATCAACAGTAGATAGCCCTGGTAGAAAAATTAAATTGAGTTTCTCATCTTCAGTTAACTGCTCAATTCTATCAATATCCATTAAGTTTTTCTCTAAAACTTTATTTATAACTCTTTGACTATCGATTCCTTTTCCATCATCGTGAATCTCAATAATTACTTTATCTGATTGAGGATAAGCTTTCATTAAAATCAGACCCGTTTCACTTTTACCCGATTCTTTTCTAACTTGAGGCTCTTCAACTCCATGGTCAAGTGAGTTTCTAACAATATGAATAAGTGGGTCAGCTAACATCTCTATCATATTTTTGTCAAGCTTTGTATCGCCACCCTCTTGAGATAGTTTTACTTTTTTATTTAATTTTTTTGATATTTCTCTTACAAGCTTTGGATATCTATCAAATACATAAGAGATTGGCAACATTCTCATAGACATGATTAAATCTTGCAGTTGATTTGTCAATCTGTCAATGAAAGAGTACTTCTCTAATATTGCCCTTTTTATAGATTCAGGCTCTAGTCCAAATACATTATCAGCTAAATAAGGGAGTGAATTTTTAGCAACTAAAAGCTCTCCAACTACACTCATTAAATTATCGATAGATTCTTGATTTATCTTTACAACTTTACCAATAATATCTTTTTTAACTTCAGGCTTTACAACTTTAGCTTTTACTGGTGTCTCTTTAGTTACTTTTGTATTCTCTTTTTCTGTTTGAGCTGGTTCTGTTTTAGTAGTTGAATCTTTAGAATCTAAAACTTCTGATAATTTACTTAATAACTCATCGCTTGAATTATAAGAATCAAAAGCTACTCCTAAAGCAATAAAACATTTTTCAGAAATAGCTTTTACTCTCTGAAGAGTTTCATTATCAGAGTTAGCTTGTAACTGCTCTCTTTGTTGCAATAATAGACCCATTGCTACATCTTTATCTAAATCTGAAAACTCTAAATTCTCTTCAGGTTTAGTTTCACTACTTTGAGTATTTTCATCAGTTGCTTGATTCTCTGCTGTCTGCTCTGTTGTAGTTTTTGCTACCTCTTTTATCTCATCTTTACTATCATCAATACCAGCTAAATTATTAAAAAACTCTATTAGTTTTGGTAAATCATTTTCATAAATGTAATCTAAGATATTAATAACTCTATTTAAAATAAGTGCCTGTTTTGAATCACTATTCATAAGTGATATAGAATCGGTTAATACATCTTTTAAATTATCTAAATCTCCATTTTTTAATAACTCTTTAGCTTTTTTAGATAAATCTTTAATAAATTCAATATCAAAATCACAAGCTTCAAAAGATATATAAGAAGATATATCAAATGGATGAAAAATCATATCATCTAAAAAGTTATAAAGAGCCTCTTCTATCTCCTCATAAGATGCATTTACCAAAGCAACTAATTGAAGATGTAAATTTAATCCCTCTTCATCTTCAAAGTTTGTCAAAATATCTTTTCCACTATCTTTACTAAAAGTAGAGCTGATACTTAATACTTTTTCATCTAATAAAGAGAGTGCGTATATTGGATCATTTCCAAACATCATACAATCAGAATCTAAATCAAAAAATAGAAGATATAATCTCTCTTCTGAAAAGTTACTCTCATTTAAAACAGTCTTTTCAAAAGGTATTTTCCCATCTATAGAGTTTAAATTTAGAGTTTTAAACTTTAAAATATCTTCTAAATTTTCGCATAATCTAATAGGAGCACTCCACTCTTGTTCAACAGCACTATCTTCTCCCATCTGCTTAGATAGATAATCGACTATTCGCTTTTCAGTCTCTTCATCAGCATCAACAACATCGCTACTCTCTTCAGCTGCTTCTATTAAATTTAAAACTTCATCAAAAGCATCATATAGAGCATCTAACATACTACTTTTATACTCTAATTTTTTTGACCTAAGAGAATCTAGTAAATCTTCTGCTTTATGAGTAATATTTTTTACAGCTTCAAAACCTACAATACCAGAGCCACCCTTTAGTGTATGAGCTGCTCTAAAAATTGAGTTTAAAAGCTCATCATCTCCATTACCTAAATCTTCTAAGTTTTGTTCTATAAATTTTAAATTTTCTCTAGCTTCTTGTAAAAATTGTTCTAATAGTGGATTCATATTTAGCCTTTATGTTGTCAAAATTTTTACACTACTTAATAAAATATCTGGTTTTACTGGTTTAATATAATAAATATTAGAACCCGCTTCAAAAGCTTTAATCCTATCACTATCTTCTGCTTCGGTACTTATCATAATAACAGGAGATAATTTATAGTTTTCATTTTTTCTTAAATCTTCAACAAAAGAGTATCCATCCATAACAGGCATATTAATATCAACTAAAAATAAATCAAATTTTGAATCAATTATTTTCTCTAATGCTTCCATTCCATTTTCAGCTTCAAAAGTATCATAACCAGCTTTTTTTAAAATATCTTTATGATAGCTTCTTACGGTTTTTGAATCATCTACAACTAAAACCTTTTTCATCTATTACCCTTTTAAAAAAACTCTATCTCACTATCATCAGCACTATCGCTACCCATAGCATTTCCACTAAAAGCACTCTTTTTAGATTTAGCTTCTTCTAAAGATATAACTAATTTTTTATGTAATTTATCAAAACCATCTGTCAAAATACCTGCATCTTCTGTTAGAGCATGAGTATAGTATTTTATATTTTTATCAATCGCTTCAATAGCAACTACAGTAGCACTTAATTGTTGAGAGATAATATCTTGATGTTGAAGTGCTTTTATAACATCATCATTTAAAGGGAGATTATTCTCCCCTAAATAGTTACTGATTGTTACAACTGATTCTTTACTTAAATCCATAACCTCTTCTTGAACCTCTTTTATATGATTTAATATCTCAGTCATAGATTCAAGTAATTTTTTTGTATTATCCATTATCCTAGTCTTAAAACTCTAGTAATTGCTGCTTGCAATTGAGTTGGATTAAATGGCTTTACAATCCAACCTGTAAGACCTAATGCTTTACCTTGCTGTTTAAGCTCATCTTTTGTCTCTGTTGTAAGCATAAGAACAGGTGTCTTTTTAGTTTTTGCTAAACCTCTAATCTCTTTTAAAAACTCAAGTCCATTCATAACAGGCATATTTAAATCTGTTATAATTAAATCTGGCATAACCTCACCTGAGTTTATAACCTCTAGGGCATCTACTGCACTTAAATACTGTTTTACATCTATAGGCATAGAAGCCGTTGCGATTTTTGTAGAAGCTAATGCTGTCTCACTATCATCGATAAACATTACAATTGGCATAAAATTCTCCTTCTATTTTTGATATATTAAGTGGTGGTCAATTTTTCTTGGGTGAAAAACTGATACGATTCTATTCATATACTCTGCATGTCCTAGCAGTATAAATCCATGAGGAGTTAACATGTCATAAAACATCATAGCAACCTCTTTTCGACTTGCATCATCAAAGTATATAAGCATATTTCTTGAAAAAATAACATCAAATTTTCCAAGCTGTCTCATCTCTTCTTTATCAAAGACATTTGCTTTTTTAAATGTTATAACTTCTCTTAAATCTTTTGAAAGCTCATAATAACCCATTTTTTTCTTAAAATACTTACCTTTAAGAGTATTTGAAATAGCATGAGTAGAGCGACTAGTATAGAGTCCTTGCATAGCTTTTTCTATAACATTTGAATCTATATCAATTCCAACTATTTCAAAATCTCTCTCATTTACAAGAGTATTATCTTCTAAAAGATAGATAGCAATTGAGTATGGCTCCTCTCCAGTTGAACAAGGAGCTGATAATATTCTAATTGGCTCATTTTTTGGTTTTCTGGCGTGAATTTCTGGTAATATTGTATTAATCAAAATCTCAAATTGATGTTTTTCTCTAAAAAAATATGTCTCATTAACTGTAATAGAGTTCATTAAATTTTGAAACTCTAATCCATCTTTATCCTCAAATCTCAAGTTAAAAAAATATTTTCTAAAGTTTTCAAACTCATCTTTTTCATACTTATCAACTAAATATTTTTCTAACTTTTCATAGTGTTTTTCAACTTCTAACGATATTCCACTTTTTCTGTATATAAACTCTTTTAGTTTTTCAAAACTAGCTTTTGAAAAATCGCTCATAGTTAAGCCTTTATAGAAGCTATAACGCTATCTATTGCAAACTCTACATAAGCCTCATCTTTAAATCTCTCTTTAAGTGTTTTTAAAAAATCTATATCCTCTTCTTGTCCTATCTCTCCTAAATAATCTACTGCTGTCATCGCTACATTAATATCTTTCTCTTGCTCTAAAAGCTCTAAAAGCATATCTCTACTCTCAACAAAATTAACATCACCTAAAATATTAATAGCAAAGATTCTTAAATCTCTATCGCCTGAAATCAGATATTTTACAATATAATATTTTATCTCTTCACCATAATCTTGTAAAATAGATATTGCTAAATTTCTAATATATGCATTTTCACTCTTTAAAAGCTCTAAAATTTCATCAATAGGTGCTACTTTAGGGTCTAGTTTTGAGAGTGTACTTCCCATAAAAGACAAGAGGTCTTGTTTTGCCTCTTCATCATATAGAAGTTCAACAACCTTTTCAGCACCTCCATCAAAAAAAACCATTTTTTCGATTGCATAGTGTCTATTCTCAAGAGCTGTTTCATTATAGTAATAATTAATAGCCTCTTCTAAAGTTGAAAACTCTGGATATACACTATTTTGTAATTTAGATTTTGTAAGTCCCATTTATTCCTACCTATGAGTTACTATTTTTCGTAAAATTTTTGGAAAAGATAAAACTTCACAAGTTCCACCTCTTAAAAATGCCTCTTTTGGCATTCCGTAGACAACGGCACTCTCTTCTGATTCAGCCACAGTATAAACACCTGCTTTTTTAAGAGCAACCATTCCATCTGCACCATCATCACCAATACCAGTTAATTGAATAGCTAAAACTTTACTTGCATCAAAACAATCTACGGCACTAAAAAACATCTCATCAACACTTGGTGTAAAAAATCTTTTCTCGTCAGAATTACTATGTTTTATAATAATTTTACCAGATACTTTTTTTCTAAATTGAGTATGAATACCACCTTTTGCAATATAGACAACACCCCTGTGTAAAGTATCGTTATCTTTACTCTCTTTAACAGTAACTTTACTAGCTCTATTTAATCTCTTAGCAAAAGATTCTGTAAACTGCTCTGGCATATGCTGAACTATACAGATAGCATGTGAAAAATCAACAGGAACAGATGAACATATCTCTTCAATTAAGCTAGGTCCACCTGTACTTGAACCAATTAAAACAATACTATCAGCTACCTCTTTTGATTCCTCTTTTTCCACTTCAGGCTCTCTTTGCCTTCTTTGAAAATTTCTTTTTGCTTTTCTTAAGAGTCTACTCTTTGGTATTCTCGCAATTGTTCGAATTTTTCGTAAAATCTCACTTCCTGATGTCTCTATATCTACATTAAAAGTTCCTGGTTTTGCAATATAATCAACTGCTCCAGCATCTAATGCATCAAAAGTAATAGGTGCATCTTCAGTTGTAAGAGAACTTACCATTAAGATAGAAGTTGGATTTGATTCCATAATAGCTTTTACTGCACTTAAACCATCCATTACAGGCATGTTTATATCCATTGTAATAACATTATAATCAAACTCATTTGCTTTATCTAATGCATCTTTTCCATTTCTAGCAGTATCTACTTCATAACCTTCATCTTTTAAAAGAGTACTAAGTTGTTTTCTAACAAGTGCTGAATCATCTACTACTAAAATTTTTTTTGCCATCTACTTCGCCTCTTTTATATCTTTTAAAATATTATTTATATCATTAAAATTAAAAATGTTTTCTCTATTTAACTTCAAAATAATTCTATTTCCATCTTCTAAAATTATAACATTACTAAAGAGTGTATCATTCTCATCACTCTCTTTTACTAAAGAGAGATTTATCTCTTTTATCTCACTTACATTATCAACTAAAAAGCCAACTCTAATACTAGAGAGACTACATATTAAAATTTTTGAATCCTCTGTAATATTCTCTTGAAAACCGAGTCTTTTTTGTAGAGATAAAATAGGAATCACTTCACCTCTTAAGTTAATAATTCCTTTTAAATATGATGTTGTTCTAGGGAAAGGTGTAATATTATCATATCTTATAATTTCATCAACATCATCTATATCTAGAGCAAACTCTTCATTTGATAGAGAGAAGATAGCAACTTCTATAAAGTCAATATCTTTTTTAGAGATAACTTTAACTTCACTATTTTCTTTATTTATAGAGTTATCACTCTCTTTAACTAAACTCTCCAAATAACTATTTTGAATAACACTTACTAAAGAATCATCTAAATTACAGATTCCTAAAACTTTTTTATCTCTAAATTTCTCTGGTAAATGCTCAATACTATCTAGTGATATATCTTTAATATCAATAATATCATCTATCAAAAGACCTATATATGAGTTTATCTCTTTTATAACTAAGATTCTATTTTTTTCACTAAACTCTGTATTTTTATTAAAATGTTTTCTAAAATCTAAAATAACTAAAACTTCATCTCTTAGAGTAATCATTCCAATCACATCATCACTTGAGTTTGCAATAGGCGTAATATCTTTTGTATTTACAATAATCTCTCTAATACTATCAATCTCTATCGCAAAATCTTCATCTCCCATTCTAAAGAGGAGATATTTATCTAAATCTTTATTATCTGTTAAATGCTCAGATTTTTGAGTTTTACTTGTTGTACTTTTACTATTTCTAGTAAAATCAGGCATTGTTACATCTAAAAGAAGTTTATCAATACTAATTATCTGTATTATCTCATCATCTCTTTTAAATACACCAATAACTGGCTCATTTTCATTATCGCTTTTCTCTATCTCATTATCAAGAACATCAATATTTTGCATAACTTCTTCTACAATTAAAGCAAGTTGTGTATTGTTTTGCTTGATTGTCAAAACTCTAGCTTTTAAGCTGTCCATATCTATAGAGCTACTGCTATCACAAATCATCTGTTTAGTATCAAAAGCAGGTACAATATGCCCCTCAATCGAGCATAGACCTTTTATGGATTTTGATGTAAATGGAATTTTTGTAATCTCTGGAACTCTCAAAATCTGCACAATCAAATCACTATCAATACAATATTTGCAACCATTTATTTTAAAAATTAGTAATTGCTCAAGTTTTTTCATACACTTGCCTTATAGATATTTATCCTTGTTGCAGTTCATCTGCCATAACTGCTAACTCTTCGATTCCTTCTGCCATATTTTCAATTGTTTCAATAATAAGCTCACTAGCTTTTCTAGATTCCATTGCATTTGTAGCTGATAACTCAATTGCTTTTTGTATTTCAGCAATTCCACTTAAAGAGTTATTAAGCCCCTCTATATTTTGATCATTAATTGTTTTTAGAGCTTGATACCTATCTAAAATATCCATAATTTGAGAAGTTATCTTCTCAACTTCATTAATTAGATAATCGATTGTACTCTTCTCTTTATCTTGTCCATGTAAAAGATTTTTCCAATCATTACTTACATTTTCAATCTCATTATTCATAAGTTCAATAATATCATTAATTTTTTCTGTATTTGTCTCACTATCTTGTGCCAAGTTTCTAATATCAGCACTAACAACAGCAAAACCTTTTCCAAAATCTCCAGCTCTTGCTGCTTCGATGCTACCTGATATTGCAAGCATATTAAGCTGAATAATACTATTTGAGATATTTCTAACAGTCTTCTCTACATTTCTCGATTCTCTTTTGATTGAATCAAGCTCTTTCTCTGCCGTAGTTCCCTCTGTAATAGAGCTTTCAAAATTGTTTTTAATACTAACCATAGTATTTTTAACTTTAGAGAAACTCGCTTTTAAAATATCGAAATTTTTTCTAACGATTGTAATAACTAAATCAATATCTTTAGATACTCTGTTAGCCTCTTCAACTTTCTCTCTATTTTTTATTGCACTCTCATTTGTAGTCTTACTAAAACTCTCAATATCATTTAGAGATTTTTTAGCATCAGCCATACTCTTTTGGATAGATTCAACAGAGCTACTTAGAGCATCAGCACTAATAGCTATCTCTTCAGCTGATTTTACAGTATCAGTTGAGTATTTAAGCTCTTCAGCTAAGTGTGAAAGCTCTTTTATATCATCTTCAATTTGAGAAAGCGATCCAGCTTGCATCTCAATACTATTTAAAGTCTTCTCAACTGCATTTGCAATCTGAGCTGAAGCCTCAGTAATATTCTCACTACCTTTATTAATATCATTTGAGAGAGTCTGTAGAGTATTTGTAAAATCACTAGCATTTCTAGCAGCTTCAACAGAGTAAGCAGCAATTTTTGTAAGCTCTTCTAGCGTTTCACTTAAATCTCTTCCACCAATTCCAGTCTCTTCAATAACACCAGTAGTTGATGTAATACTTTTGATAATATTATCGATTCCACTTTGAATTTGATTTACTAAATCTGCAATAAATTGAGCATTTTTTTCACTATTTCCAGCTAAACTTCTAGTCTCATCAGCAACAACAGCAAAGCCTTTTCCATGCTCTTTAGCACGACTTGCCTCTATCGCTGCATTTAGAGCCAATAAGTTTGTCTGGTCTGCAATTTTTGCAATAAAGCCAACAGCCTCACCAATATTTTGTGAACTAACCTTTAACTCTTCAGATTTAGCTGATGAATCTTTAGCAATCTGAACAGAGTTTACCATTCTATCAACAGTTGAGTTAATCATATCAACAGAGCCTGTAATTGAATCGCCAGTATTTAGAGTTGAACTGATAGCGTTTTCAATTGTTGTAGTCATTCTATTGATATTTTTAGAGATATGATTTATATTTCTAAGTGCCTGTTCACTTGCACCAGAGTTCTCCTCTGCAGCTGTGGCAATCTGTTCCATTGAGCTTTTTAGCTCCTCTATTGCACTTACATTTTCTTGAGCATTCTCAAGCAAAGTTGTAGCTATTGATGAGATATTCTCACTAATTTGCTGTTGTTTTGCGAGAGTTCTAGCTCTTCTTGCGTTATTTGATTGAACCATAGCCTTTGCCGAGTTATTTGCTACTACAGTAGAGTTAGAGTTTTTTACAAGAGCCATATTCCTACCCTTTATTTTAATGTTTTATATAATTCTTCAGATTTTTTAACCTCTTCTCTTTGAGGCTTTGTTCTAATAGAGACATAAGTTATTTTACCATTTTTATCAATTTTTCTAAGTACTGTTGCAAATACCCAGTAAAAACCTCCACCTTTTCTCGCATTTTTAACATAACCTGTCCAAAAACCTTTAGCTTGAACGCTATCCCATAAATCTTTAAATGCAGCTCTTGGCATCTCAGGATGTCTTACAAGATTATGAGGTTGTCCCATAAGTTCGTCTATACTATATCCTGCAACTTTTGCAAAAGATTTACTTACATAAGTAATAATACCCTTCTCATCAGTTTCAGATAAAAGATATAAATCATCATATAGAACTTCACCATCTTCTAAGAATGTTAACCCATCGTTATCTTTATCTTGATACATCTATGCTCCTTACGAAGATAAATAACACTTGCTATTTTATGGTAAATAATAATATATATTTACTTAAAGCTAATTGTAGAATTCTAAAAAAACTCAAAAAATCTATAATTCTTTAAATTTTCCAATATTTTTTAAGAAAAAAATTAGAAAAATAGAAAAAAAGGATATTCTTGCAAAAATCAAACTAGAAAATATAAATTTTATAACTTTTTAATAAAATCAAATCTATTATAAGAATAAAAAAGTGATTTTATTATGAAAGATTTACAAAAAAAGATAGAACTAGCTAGAAAAACCGTAATGCAAAGTGATGCAATCTTAATTACAGCTGGTGCTGGAATGGGTGTCGATTCTGGATTGCCTGATTTTCGTGGAAATGATGGCTTTTGGCGAGAATATCCACCTATCAAAAAATTGGGACTTAGTTTCTCTCAAATGGCTAACCCTACATGGTTTGAGATAGACCCCAATTTAGCATGGGCTTTCTATGGACATAGATTAAACCTATACAGAAATACAACTCCAAACAATGGTTTTTATCACATAATTAACTACATAAAAAAGACAAAAAAAGAGAGTTTTGTATTTACTTCAAATGTAGATGGTCAATTTCAAAAAAGTGGGTTTTTAGAAAATAGAATTATCGAGTGTCATGGCTCTATTCACTATTTTCAATGCTCTAAATGCTGTAGTGGTGAGATTTGGAGTGCAAAAAATATAAAAATAGATATAGACAAAGAGAACTTTAAAGTAAAAGGAGAGATGCCTTTTTGTAATAGATGCGGATTAGTAGCTAGACCCAATATTTTGATGTTCTCCGATGTTGAGTTTATTCCAACAAAAGTAGATGAACAGTATGAGAGATTTGAAAAATGGCTAACTAAAACAAAGCTTGAGAATAAAAAATTAGTAATTATTGAAATTGGAGCTGGTGAAGCTGTTCCTACTGTTAGAAATTTATCAGAATCTATAGCTTTAAATAGATATAATACAACCTTAATTAGAATCAATCCTCGAGATTTTGAAATACCAGATGGGCATATTTCACTTCCACTTGGAGGATTAGAGGCTATTAGCAAAATTTTTAAATCTTTATAGGAGTTTTTTTATGAAAATAGGATTTATTGGACTTGGTAACCTTGGAGGAACTATTGCGAACAGATTGATTGAACAAGGTGAAGAGTTGGTTCTATATAATAGAACAAAAGGTAAAGCAGATAATATAAATGCTAAAGAGGCTGATTCACTACAAGAGTTAATAGCTGAAGTTGATATAGCATTTATGTGTCTATTTGATAGTCCTGCTGTAGAGCAGACACTAAATGAGCTTTGTAAACATAATTTAGATGGAAAAATCATTATCGACTTAACAACAAATCACTTCGATTATCCAGAGAGTTTTTATAAAATGCTAAAAGAGAAAAATGCCTCTTATTTAGAATCTCCAGTGCTTGGAAGTGTGGCACCAGCAAAAGCTGGAGCGTTAACTATATTGGTTAGCTCAGATGAAGAGCCTTATAAAAAAACACTACCTCTACTTGAAAAAATTGGGGCAAATATCTTCTATCTAAAAGAGATAACTCTAGCTACAAAAATGAAAGTTATAAATAACCTCTCACTAGGAAGCTTTATGGCTACAATTGCAGAGTGTCTCTCTTTAGCTGAAAAGTCTGGTTTAGAAAAAAATAAAGTTTTAGATATTTTAGCTGTCGGTGGAGCTAACTCTATGGTTTTAAATGCAAAAAAAGAGAAACTCTCTAAAGAGGATTTTACTCCACACTTCTCAAATAAAGCAATATACAAAGACCTACATACATTAGAAGATTTAGCATATAAACTCAAAACACCTATTTATACATCAAAACTTCCAAAAGAGCTATTTGCAAAAACATTTGAAAAAAATGAAGAAAATTTAGACTTTAGCTCAATTTATAATATATTAAAATAGGTAACAAAAGTATGAAAAACAATATCATTTTAATAGGTTTTATGGGTGTTGGAAAAGGGACACTCGCTAGAGCTTTAGCAAAAAAAAGCTCTAAATTTGCTATCGATACAGATGATTTAATAGAATCACTAGAAAATAGAAAAATAAAAAAGATATTTGCTCTAGAGGGCGAGAAGTATTTTAGAGCTTTAGAGCAAAAAACAGCTAACTGGATAGAAGATAGTGTTAACAACACTATTATTTCAGTTGGTGGTGGTTTTTTCAAAGTAGATAATTTAAAAAAACTTGGAAAAGTTATATATCTAGAATCTAGTTTTGATGGTATTTTAAATCGGATTCTCTCAAGTGAAAATGCTGAGAAAAAACTAAAAAAGAGACCTCTTTTTCAAGTACCAGCAGATGCTAAAAAATTATATAATGAACGAATCACCATATATAAAAATATAGCAGATATTACTATCAATGTTGAGAATAAAAAAACAGAAAGTATTATAAAAAATATTATGAAGTTAGCTTAAAAACTATTTTTAAAATTAAAACTAATTAAAAAAAGCAGGAAAAAACTGCTTTTTTTGAAAGTTTTCTAGAAGTTGAAGAAGTAGTATAATCTAAGTTCATCATGCTCTGTCTCTTCTAAATCGTAATCAACAGAAGCATATCTTAATCTAACTTTATTATTAGCATCGATTTTATATTTTACATCGATATTCCACTCATTAGTTGTATCAGTTTCCCAAGTTTTTCCAGCTGGAGAGTATTGGTCATTTGCATCAAACTCTGCATAAGTATATTTAAAAGCTGCATTAAGCCCTTTAACACCTACTTTAGAGAAGTCATATCCAACATAACCCATTACACTATCAGCTTCTTTTTTACTTGTTTCTCTTTGTAGTTGAAGAGCAGTATAAGCCATATCAGAAGTGTAAAGATTAATTAAATCTTGATCACCAACACTTGCTACACCTAAACCAAATGATACACCATTATCCATAGATGCTTTAACTCTAGCAGTGATTAAATCAGTATCAATTTCTCCAATTTTATTATCACCAACATCTTTTTGGTTAACATATCTTAAATCAAATCCTAATTTGATACCAGAAACTGCTGTTTTATAACCAGCTTCAGCAACAAATACATTGATTGTATCAGCTGAGTAGTACTCAAATAGTTTAATAGTTGTATTTGGAATACCAGCGTAGATTGCAGCTAAAACATTAACAGCTTCATCAGTTGGAACTACACTTACAAAGTCATTACTATTTTTCTTTTTAGCTTTAGTTACATGAGAAGCGATAATTGTAGTATCTGGTAAATCAGAGTTAATTAAAGTGTATGCTTCAAAAGTATTAGGAACCATTCTTGAATCATCACCATTTACCCATGGAGTATTTAACATTTGTCTACCGATTTTAACTACAGTATTACCAATAGCATATTGAGCATAAGCTTCAGCTAATACATTAATTGCATCATCACCATCTAAAAGAGATGTTCTAGCAGTCTCTGCTGCATCACTATTTAAACCTAAACCATTTGCTGTATAAAAACTTGCACCTAAACTTAAACCGTTAAATGAAGCTGTTTCATACTTTAAGTGTCCACCAACTGCTCCACCAACTCTATCAGCATCAACATTACCATGCATAGTTCTATCACCGTGCATATAGTAACCTCTAATCTCACCTTTTACTTTACCATCAGCAAACATTGATGAGATAGAATCTGCTGCAAATGAACTTGTTACAACTAAAGTTGCTGCTACTAAACTTAATCTAGAAAGTTTCATGAATCTCCTTTATTAGTTAAAAAAATAAAAACTAGAATAATATTATATCCTAGTATTCTCAAATCTTGCCTAAAAATTTTGTGATTTAAAATCATTTTTTAAAAAATTTAAATATTTGTAATATTTGCATATCAAAGTGATATTTTAATAACAAAAAAACTAATCTTTAACTAAATCAGATAGTAATCTTTTCTTATCGTAACCACAACCTAAATACTCAACTAAAATCTCCATATCAGCCTGAGCATTTCCTAAACAACTCGTTGCTCCAGGTGATGGTGTCATATTGAATGTAATTCCATCTTTTGTTTTAATTTTAGCCTCACCTAGCTCTAGTTTTTTTGTTATTTTACTAAGAACTTGTGGTCTAACTCCACCAACATTATCTGCATAAGTAAGATCATCTACAGTTAGTGATGGAATAATTTTTTGAGCATCTTTTAAAAATAGTTTTTTTCCATATCCAGGAATCTCAAACAGAATATTTTTAATAACATAGTTTCTAATATCACTCTCTTTAAATAGCTTCCAAAGAGCTTGTGCAACAGCAAAGTCAGGAGCAAAACTCTGAGCAAAATCCCAATAAGTACCTGGTCTAAATCTCTCAAGTTTAGGCATTGATAGTGCTGTTGGCCCTAGTCTCATTTTACCTGGTTTTAAAATATCAGGATCTCCATGAAGCGCTGCAAAAGGTAATTTATCATTTTGAACCATATATACTTTAGATTTTAAAATACTCAAATCTGCATAATAAAAACTACCAGCTACTGGCATAACAGAAAGCTCTCTTCCATATCCCATTTTTTTAGCTAATAGTAGTGAATGAGCTCCAGCATTTACAACAACAAAGTTAGCTGTCATCTCTGGCTGATTTGGATTATTTGTCTCAATTACAAATTTTCCATCTATCTTTCTCATTCTCATGACTTCAGTATTTAAAAATACATCTGTATTTGTACTCTCCACCTTTTGAGCATTTTCAACAAAACTCTCTGTTAAATCACCATAATTCACAGCAGAGTACTCACCCTCAGAACCCATTGCAAATACAGGCTCAGGTCTTCTTGAACCATCTTTTAAAAATACTAAATTTGGCTCTAGTTTTTCAATCTCTTCTTGCTCTATAGCTCTCATATTTGGGAAAATAGGTTTAAACTCTTCAAGTCTTTTTTTAATAAAAGCAATCTCTTCCTCACCAACACCCATAGCCATTTTAGTACATTTAAACATAATCTGTTTATCTTTGTCACCAACATTGTCAGCTTCTTCTAAATGACCTTTTAATCGGCAATACTCTGTTATCATATTTGCTGTTTTACTAACTTTAGCAGCTTTCTCAGCTTTATAGTTTGTCTCAATATCACCACAATGCAGAGTTTGGCTATTTCCTGAACCATTTGAGTTCAAAGGAGCCAGTCTGTCATATTTTTCTACTAATGCAATATTTTTTAAATCTGTATACTCTGCAACTGAGTATAAAAGAGCTGCTCCACTAATACCACCACCAACTATTAATACATCATAATGATTACTACTCATCTATTTCTATCTCCTCAAAAATTTGAATAAAGTTTTTAGATTTTTTCCCCGCTCACGAAAAAATTATGCCAAATGATACCTCAATATCATTAAAACTTATATAAATTTTGTCCAAATATTGGGTATTTTATCTAAAATAATAAAAATATATAGATTTTTTACTCAATTTTTATACAAAATTAAGATTAAATTTGTGTTTTAAATTGATTAATATCATTTAAATTCTGCTCATAAATCTGCTTAGATTTCTCTAGTGACAAAATAGTCTCATCTTTTGTTTTTGAAAAAATTTCGTTGATAGCTTCAAACCTTTTTGTCAAAAATGATTGATTTCCAATCATAATCTTTTTAAGCTCGTCAATTTCAAACCCCTGCTCTAAATTGTGAGTTATCTCTTTGATAGTAGGCTGATAAAATGGGAACTGAATAGGGTTTTTCTCATAACTAACTCTAGCTCTCTCTCGCTCTGTCTCTAACATCTGAATAGTTTTAAAAGTGGCATTTTTGTAATTTCCCTTTACAATAATTTTCAAATGTCTAAACTCTGCCTCAACCTTTCCAATAGATAATAAAATCTCATCATTGTAGTTTTTCAAAATATTTTCATAACTCTTAGATGCAAAGACTCTAATATCATCACACTTAATATCGGAATTTATTACATTTACTTTCTCAAAATTCTCATAAATACCTTGCTGAAGTGCTATTTTGTCCTTAATATACTCAAATAAGTCACTAAATTTAAGATTTAAACTATCTCTAATCTCATTTAAAAAGAGTCTATAATCTTTATAAATCTTCTCTGCCTCTTTTTTATCATCAAATAGATTATTTCTGATTCTATCTATATCAATTTTATAAAAACTATACTCTTCACTCAAAATAGGAATCTTTCCAAGCATCGATTTTTTACCCTCAAAAAACCTTACTCTCTTCTCCTCTTTGATATTTTTATAAATTTCAGATGCAATTTTATCAATCATATTCTCTATTTTTGCAAAAGCTCGTCTAAGCTCTCTGTCAAACTCACTTCTATATTTTGCTATATTTCCTTGAAAATAGTCTCCAAAATCATTTAAAATATCGATAAAATTATCAAAAACTCCTATAAAAGTGCTATTTTGTTTAGCTAGAGTTTCACAAATCTCTCTTAAATCTTGCCTAACAGCGTAATTTTTTGATTCAATTGCTCTTGGTTGAATCTCATTTTGAATAAAACTTAAAACCTGCTCAATATTTGAATCTTTTAAAAGTGAACTATTCTCGCTCAAATCTAAACTCTCAATACTCTTTAAATTATCTAAATAGCAAGTATAATTATTTAGAATCTGCTCTTTTATATTATTTTTAGGGTTAGCTTTTAGATGCTCTTTTATATTTTTGATGAAATCTCGAACCTCATCATCGATTAAACTAGCTTCATTTTTACTTCTAGCCTCTAGTGCCTGTTTAGCTGATATTGCAACAACTTCACTAAAGTATTTTTCAAACTTAGTCTTTACATAGTTTAACGATTCGTTTATCTCATCAACACTATCAAATTTATCTTTTTGATTTAAAACACATAACGATTTACTCTGATAAGCATCTAAAAAACTCTCTAGTGTCTTCTCTTCACTTCTCTTTCCAGCATTATCGATTAGAGTTAGCCAGATAATCCCATCAACCTCCTTTAAAACTCTACTAGTTGTCTCTGTATCGCTATCAGATTGGCTATTTAGCCCTGGTGTATCTACAAAAATAATATCTTTTAAAAGCTCTAATGGTGAAAATAGCGTCAAAAAGTCTATCTCTTCGACTCTCTCTCTCTGGTCGGTAAATCGTTTGATATTCTCAACAGAGTGATACTCCTCTCTCCCATCTTTGTAACGAATCTGTAATTTAGTCTCCTCTCCATATCTAATATAGTTCACTTTTGAAGTAACTGGAGTGATTCCTGTTGGAAGAATGCTTTTAGATAAAAGTGCATTTAAAAATGTAGATTTACCACTACTAAATTGACCAGTGATAGCAACTTTCATAGGCTCTTTTGAGCGAATATGAAGCTTATTTATCTCATCTTTTAGATAAATCGATGGCTTTTGAGAATCATCTAAAAGGGTATCTTTAGCACTATCGATAAGCTTTATTAAATCCTCTTCAAGCTTTAAAAGCTCCTCTTTAGAAAACTCTTTTTCTATAACAACAGGAGCCTCTTTATCGATAGCATTTAATTTAGCTCGATACTCTTTAAACTCTGCAATGAAACTATCTATTAAACTCCCCACTATATATCCTTTATCTCTTCTAATATACTACTCATACTCTCTATTTGATTCTCAATCTCTAATTTTCTTTCTTCATCACTTTGACTCTTTTTTGTGATTCTCTCTATTTGAGCCTTTATCAGATTCTCTTTATCATTTAGATTTGCTTCGATTTTAGACGATGGCTCAAGTACAATATTTAAAAAACTCTCCATCACAAAAGAGTTTACATCTTTTGATTTTTTAGTTGTAGCCTCTGCAATCTGCTCAAAAGCCACTTTCAAGACCTCTTTTACATCAACTTCCATCTTCTCTATACTTCTCTTTGAGTATTTTGAGATAATAGTGTTTATTTTAGAGATTAAAAAGCTATTACTCTCGCTCAAAAAGCCCGATGCAAAATCTGAGCTAAACAGCTCTTTTACATCAAAATTTCTCTCACTAACTTCGCTTGTTTGTGATTCAAAATCTAAATAGTTCTGCTCAATAAGCTCAATCGATTGTGATACTTTACTCTGAAGCTGATATTTATAATCTCTTACAATATCAAATAGTCCATCTTTGATTCCAAATTCGATAATAAATTTAATTGCCTCTAAATCTACCTCTTTTTTGTTTTTGTAATCATACGAAATATTAGCTATTAATCTCTTCTCTATCACACCTTTAAAGTATCTAGCCTCGTTATCGACAAATGTCTCTAAATTTTTCATATAACTAGATATATCATCTTCTTGGCTTGAAATTTCACTCTTTATGTTTGATAGTTTTGAGAGAATCTTATTTTTATCTCTTTGGTAGTTTTTAAGCTCTGATTCAAACTCTTCGATAGATTTTCCAATATTCTCATACTCAAGCTCTAGCATTTTAACATAGCTATTTAAACTGCTCTCTATCTCTTTTCTATTTCCATCAATAATTAGTTTTGCTTTTTCACTATCTTCCCCAAATAGAATCTTAGATAGATATTTTTCAACTTCTAAAATTCCACTTTGCTCAATCGAGTAGCCTTTCGTCTCATCACTTCGCCCTAATCTATGTAAAAGAGCCATTTTCCCAGCAATAGGTACAAAATCAATCTTCTCTAAAATAGAATCAATCGCCCCATCTTTATTGATTTTGCTCAATTGATTTTTGATACTCTCTTTAGTGTACTTTATAACTTCGCTTAACTCACCTTCAGAGACAGTATCGATTCTAGTAATTACAACTAAAAGTCTTGATATATTTTGATACAAAATCGCATCGATTATAAAATCAATATCTTTCTCTGTTGCTGATTGGTTTGCATTCATTAGATGAAGCATAACATCGCATTTACTCAAATACTCTTTTGTAATATCCTCTCTCTGAGTCACTGGATCATCAATTCCAGGAGTATCTACAATCTCAACACCCCCCTCGACAAACTCTAAATCACTATATAACTCCACAGATTTAACTAAATTACACTTCATCTCAGAGAGTTTTGCAGATGTGTAGTTTCCAAGCTCATGAAGAGGAATCTCTTTTGCAACTCCCTTATCAGTTATATACTCATTTAAAGATTCTCCAAAAACCTCTTCAGTATCACTTACAAACTCTTTTATATTCTCATCTAAACTTCCCGATTCTTTTATCTTAGCCCATTCGCTACTTCTCCAAAAAAAGACTTTTGCAAACTCCTCTTTTGAGTATTTTATTATGCTTAGATTTGCAGTCTCTGGAATCACACTAGTACCTAAAATATCTTTTTTGAGCATCGCATTTAGCATTGTAGATTTACCAGCATTCATAACGCCTGTAATTCCGATAGAGAATTTTGAGTTTTTTAACCTATTTGGAATAGCTTCCAATCTAGCCCTAAGCTCTTTAGCTTCGATTTTAGTTGATATTTTCTCTATCACTTCCAGAAGTTTTGATACTTTAGCGTTATAGATAGCTCTATCTCTCTCATTTATATCAGCTTTTTTAGCCTCTTCGATATTAACTTTTAACTCTTTTTTCTCTTTTGGCAATAGATTATTTACCAAAGTTTTGAGTTTTAAAAACTTTATTCGCTCTAAAAAACCTACATCTTTTAAGTTTGTAATATTTTGATTTACTAAATCTATCTCACTTTGAGAAAAGCATTTTTGATTAATAAGCTCAATCGCAACAGCTAAAGCTACAACTTTTAACTCTGTTAAACTATTTAAATCAAACTTTTCAGAATCTAAATCTATCTCTTTATAGATACTCTTTGAGCTATCTAGCTCATTAAACTCATCTATATTATTCTCATTTGTAGCTAATAATATAGAAAAGGAATCTAAGAAAAAATCTATTTTTCCCTTAGCAGTCTCAAAAACTCTACCTGCTATCTCTTCCAATCTCGCTTTTTTATCATTTGATAAATTTTTATCACTAGTTATTAGAAAATAACTATTTGCCAAATCCATAATTTACCTTTTTTCTATAAAAATTTTTTGATAATTATAGCAAAGGTATCAAACAAAAACTCTCGAAGCTTGATTAATAAGAGATAAAAATCAACACTACTCTTTTCTATTTTTATTTAAAAATCATAATTTTGATATATTAAAAATAGTAAAAAGCTATAAAAGTTATATACTAATAAACTCTTATAAACTAAAGATATTTTGACTTTTGTCGATTAATTTCTCTAGTAGATTATAATAAAAAATAGAAAGAGTGGGTTATGAAAATGGAATTTAATCAATTTAATAATTTAATAAATGAAGATAAGTTTTTTGAAGCTCATGAGGCGTTGGAGAAACTTTGGTTTCCTATTAGAAAAGAGAATAGTAAAACTCAAAAGATACTTAGAGGTTTTATAAATTCAGCAGTTAGTTTTGAGCTTGTAAAGCGAGGTAGGTTTGATGGGGCTAAGAGAGTGTGGAAAAATTATGAAAAATCGATGAAGCTAGTATCAAATGAGGATAAATATTTTTACCTATATTTGAGAACTTCACTTCTACTTGAGAATAAAAAATCAAAACTATTTAGCTTTTAAAGCTATTTAGTCTCTCTTTCATTGTCTGCGATGCACTATTAATACCATTTATAGCATTTTCTATATTCTCAATATCACTAGTATTTTTATTTGAATACTTCATAACATCGTCCATATTTTTAATAAGTTCTTTTGTCTTATATGCAATTTTTGTAGCTATTTGAGAAGAGTTTCTCGATGTCTCTGTAGTTTCGTCAATTCTTCTCTTTGTTGCTAAAATCTCCTCTTGAGTATCATTTGCTTTTAATGCTACATCATTTATCTCTTTAGAGTTTTTCTGCATCTCATCACTTGAATCTGATATTGATTGAACAACTACATTTATAGTAGAGTTTATCTCACTAAGAGATTTTTGAGTCCTCTCAGCTAACTGTCTAACTTCGTCAGCAACGACAGCAAAACCTCGACCATGCTCTCCAGCTCTAGCTGCTTCTATCGCTGCATTTAGAGCTAGTAGATTTGTCTGCTCTGCAATATCACTAATTACGCCTAAAACCCCTTTTACTTGCTCTGCTTCACTTGTTAAATTTACAAGTTTTTCAGAGAGTTCTGTCTGATTAGTGTTTGCCTTATTGATAGAGTTTGTAATTACCTCTAACTCTTTTACACTGTGAGTTAATATTTTTGTATCATTTATTAAATCTTCTGTTGTCTGAATAGCATACTCTTCACTAACATCTAAATCATCTTTAATCTCTTTAACTAAATTGTTTGATTTATCTGTTAGGCTATGTTGAAGTTTTACACTCTTTTCTATCTCTAAAGATGTCTCTAATAGGTCACTATTTACAGTGGTTAAGTTATTGGCTATATCTTTTGAAGAATTGACAATAGATTGAATATTTTCAATAAAACTATTGATATATTTAGATACCACGCCAATCTCATCTAACTCTTTTATTCCTAATCTCTGTGTTAAATCCGATTCACCACTTGCTAAATTTTTTGTTGTAGTCTCTAGTTTTGCTAAAGGCTTTGTGAAAAGGATATGTATTATAATAATAATTGCAAAAATAACGATAGCAAATGTAACAATTACAGCTAAAATCAATTTTGAGCTAAAACTAATCTCATCTGTAAAAATGGCTGTATTCTTATCTGTCTCACTATCAACTATTTTTTGTAAATTACCAAAGGCTTTAAGTGCTGGACCATCACTGATTTTAATAGATTTATCAACTTCTCTTACAGTTTTACCTTCAGCTTTTAATCTAATAGCTAGTTTTAAGTTTTGAGCATACAAATCAAAGGTACCCTCTATAACTTTTAGATTCTCTCTCTCTTTAGGGGTTATTGTCTTAAGAGAGTAGTAGTTAGATACACTATTTTTAAACTCTTTATATCTCTTATCAAAATTATTTATCTGTTTTTGTTGAGACCTTATTACATAATTTTTAAACTGGTGAATCGCACCACCATAACCAAAGGAGCTTTTTATTTCGGATATATATATAGTCTTTTTAGCAACTTCATCTATATAACTATTCCACTGTTTGCTGATTTTTAAATTATTCATATACATACCAGAGCTAATTGCTACCATAATTATAAAAAAGAGAGCAAAAGCGATCTGAATCTTTGTTTTTATTTTCATAATAAGCTCCTACCTATTTTGAGAGTTTAAAAGATTATAACATGATTTGTTTTTGTTATATTTTAATTGTTTAAAAAAAATCAAAATATAGTTTTTTCATTTAATATTATGAATATTGAAATTAAATTTTCTATTTCGATATGCATTTTAATTTTTTTTATAAAAAAAGATATAAAAAATAAATTTTTTGATATAATTTAGTGAAAAAGCTCTATTTTATGAATATCGTAAATATTTTAAAATCACTAAATGTTTTGTATATAGAAGATGACAAAGTAGTATTAGATAGTATTTCTACTATTTTAAGATATATGGTTGCTCAAGTCTTCACGGCAGAAAATGGAAAAGATGCTTTAGATATATTTAGAAAAGAGAAAATAGATATTATTTTGACAGATATAGATATGCCAAAGCTAAATGGAATCGAGTTTGCAAAGAGAGTGCGACAGATTAATGAGATAGTTCCTATTATAATAATAACTTCTTATAAAAGCGAAGAGTACCTCTTTCAATCGATGGATTTAAAACTAGAAGATTATATTATAAAGCCAATAAATTATGATAAGTTAGTAGAGAGTTTGAGTAAATGTGCATATAAAATTGAAAAAGATGTAAAAGTGGAGATTTTTTTAACTAAAGATATTATATATAATAAAAAAGGTGGGTTTTTAATAAATCAAATAACTAAAGAGAAGAGTAAATTAACAGAAAAAGAGATGAAATTCATGAATCTACTAGCAGAAGATACTACTCAAAGTGTTACTTATGAGAGCATTAATAGCGTTTTAGGGTTTAATAATTTTGATAATAATGAAAACTCTATGAGGTCACTTATTTCAAAGCTTCGAAAAAAAATAGGTAAAAATATAATTAAAAATATTTCAGGACTTGGGTATAAATTAGAGATATGAAAAACTTTATAAAGATATTTTCGGTTTTTTTAATAGTTTTAAACTTAAATGCCTATGAAGTTTATAAAGATAGAGATTCAAATCTCACAATAGAGACTATTTTAAATTTAAAGTTTGAAACTAGAGATAGCTTAAACTTTGGTGCTACAGATTCAACTATTTGGATTAAATTTAATTTAATAAACTCTGAAGATAGAGATATTGATAAGTTTTTACATGTAAATATGCCTTTTTTAGAATCTGTAAATCTCTATGAGATAGATAAAGAGATAAAAGTTACAAAAAATGGAAACAGTATACCTATTGATGATAAAGAGATTAAGACTCATCACAATATTTTTAAGGTTCCTCTCTTAGCAAATGAAACTAAAGAGATTTATTTAAGAGTAGAGTCAAAAACATCTAAATTTATAGTAACCTCTTTTCTTGAGAGTGAAGAAGATGCAATTAGTTTTATTGCAAACTATAACTCGTTTATCGTTAGTTGTTTAGCAATTTTGGCAGTACTTTTTATATATAATCTATTTATATATCTATATTTAAAAGAGAGAGTATACTTTTACTATATTCTATATATAGGCTCTTTTTTACTGCAACAGCTCCTATATACATCTTTTATCTTTAATTATATTCATATTGATAACTATTTTTATATGCTCTATATTAGTAGTATTATATCGATAATTTTTGCTGTTTTATTTGCTAGAAGTATTTTAGAGACAAAAAAGTATTTAAAAGTCTGGGATAGAGTTCTGTTAGGTTTTATCGCTCTACTTATTTTAGAGTTTTTTGTTCTATTTATAAATGAACAGCTTCAAGTAAAATTGATGTCGCTAAGTAGTATGACACTCTCATTTTTAGTTTTTGTTGTAGCTATCGCAGCGATTAGAGCAGGTGTAAAAGTAGCAAAGCCATTTCTATTTGCTTGGTCAGTCTTTTTAGGTTCACTTCTATTAACGGGACTTTTTATTACAAAAATAATACCAGCACATTTTTTACTCTCAAACGCTCTTCAGATAGGCTCTTTAACAGAGATTACACTATTTTCTTTGATTTTAGCTTATAGAATACATCTTTTAAAAGAGGATAAATTAAAAGCCATAGATGAAATTAGAATCAAAGATAAAGTTTTAAATACTCAATCAAAATTTGCAACCATAGGTGAAACGCTTTGTAATATTGAACATCAATGGCGTTCACCTCTATCACAATTAAGTGCTAAAACAAGTGAACTCGATGCACATATTAGGTATGCTGGAGTTCCTGATAAAGTCTTTTTAGAGAGCTTTATAAAACATAATAACGAAACACTAGAGTATATGTCTGGACTTGTAAGTGATTTTAGAAACTTCTATACACCAAATAGTAAAATAGTAAAATTTCAAGTTAAAGAATCGATATTAAGTGCTATAAATCTAATTGAGTACTATACTAAAAAAGAGGCTATAGAGATAGCTTTTGATATTGGAGTAAACCCGTCTACTTATGGCTATCCAAATGAGTTTACACAAGTTATTTTAAATCTACTCTCAAATGCAAAAGATATTTTTATAGAGCGAAAAATCCAAAACCCTAAAATAGAGATAGATATAAAAGTTATAAAAGATAAAATCGAAGTAAGAGTTATCGATAATGGTGGTGGAATCGATAGTGAAATAGTAGATAAAATATTTGACCCATTTTTCTCTAGTAAAGATGAAAAAAGCTCGGGTATTGGGCTTTATATGTCAAAAGTTATAATAAAAGATAGAATGGGTGGAGATATTAGAGTTAAAAAAGAGAAAAATAAGACTATTTTTAAAATTACACTAGAGAATATCTAAGTTTTTCTCAATAAAATTAGCCATCTCTTGAGCTATATTTTTTGTCTTTTGACTTAACTCTAGGGATATATCAAACTCATTAAACATAACAGAGAATATCAAGTAATCTATCTCTTTATCATAGAGAGTTTCACACATTTTACATAGAGTTTTGGGACTTAGATTATGCATTGAAGTTAAGTTTTGATTCTCAAAAACAGATGAAGCTAAAGCGTAGCTACTTTCTCCAAAAGAGGCATCTAAAAAGATAGTTTTTTTAGCCTCAATTAGCTCTAAGGCAATCTCTGGTGTTAGTTGGTGTGTTTCAATAAATTTTATATCATCTCTTTTGAGTTTTTTCTCTAAAAGATTTAAAAGATAGATTCCAAATCCATCATTTCCCATTAGGGAATTTCCATATCCAATAATTAAAATCAATTAAAAATCTTTGGAAGTTTCTCAATTGTCTCTTTAGTGCCTATTTCACTCAAACTATTCTCTTGCCAAAGAGCCTCTCCAGCTTTTGGACAGCTTCTAACACACTCAGAGCAGTAGATACAGAGATAAGGGTTATAAAAGTATTTAGATTCTTTTTTATTCTCTCTATTTCGCTCAAAAATAATTGCTTTTGGAGGACAGACTTTTTCGCACTTATAGCAAAATATACATTTCTCTTTATCATACTCTATAAGACCTCTCATCTGCTCATCTAAAATTATCGGCTCAGCTGGATATTTTATAGTTGCTGGAGGTTTAAAAATATTACAAAATCCCTCTTTTAGTGCTTTAAACATAAAAAATCCTTATTTAGCTGTACAAGATAGACACGGGTCAAACGATGCAAGTATAGCAGGTACATTAGCATAGTTTTGCCCTTTGAAAATATCTATCATAGCTGGAATGTTTGAGTATGTTGGTGTTTTGATTTTTAATCTTGAGAGTTTCTCTTTTTTCTCGGCTTTTACATAATAAAAAAGCTCACCTCTAGGGGCTTCAAGAGATATAAAAGCCTCTCCATTTGGTCTGCCTTTAGGTTTTACAAAAATTTCACCCTCTGGAAGATTATCAAGGATATTTTCACAAATCTCAATAGAGTTTAAAATCTCCTCTAATCTTACAATATTTCTATCAAAAATATCACCATTTTTGCCAGTTATTAGTTTAAAGCCAACCTCTTTATATAAAAAATTTGAGTTTTCTCTAATATCGATTCTATCTCCACTTGCTCTAGCTAAAGGCCCAGTTACACTTAATATTTTTGATTGCTCTTTTGTGATTGCTCCAATTCCCTTATATCTTAATGAGAGTGTTGGATTTGTTAAGAATAGCTCTTTAAGCTCTAATATTTTTACTCTTAATTTATCTAAATTCTCTTTAGCAAAAGAGGCAACTTCACCTGTTAAATCTCGATTTACTCCACCAATACTTATATAATCAAACTGAACTCTATTTCCAGTTAATCTGTCTTGAATATTCATCACAAGCTCTCTATCTCGCATTGTCTGCATAAATAGAGCCTCATATCCAGCATTCTCAGCTGTGTGTGAGAGACAGAGCATATGTGAGTGAATCCTATCTAACTCTAAAACAAGCATTCTTAAATATTTTATCTTTTTTGTAACTTCTAAATTTAGAAGCGATTCAATAGCTAGTGTATAGGCTGTTGAGTGAGTTATCGCACAAAGCCCACAGACTCTAGCAACTACATAACCAACTTGTTTATAACCAAACTTCTCTGTACAAGCTTTCTCGATTCCTCTGTGAACATAACCAAAGTCAAAATTTACATCGTTGATTTTCTCATTTTCTACATTAAACTCTAATCTCAAAGGCTCAAGTAGTGCAACATGTTGAGAACCTAGAGGAATATTTAGATTTTTAAGCTTTTTCACATTTACTCCTAAGTGGTGCTACCATATCAGGCTCTAAAAAAGCACCCTTTTGTGTATCTTCTATATCGATTCCAAACAAATCAGCAATCTCCATCTCTGATATAAAAGCACTAGGAACAATATCTTTTATGCTAGGTACAACTCTATCATAAGAGAGGATTGTATATAGAACTTTAAAATTATAATTTTTATCTATAAAAACCCAATGTATCTCAAAACTATCAATTAAATCGATTGCATTTACAGATACAAACCTATACATATCTACATCATAAAAAGAGGTGATTTTCTCTTTTAGATTCTCTAGTTTTATCTCTATTTTTTCCATATTAAAACCTATTCTTTTTAAAAATATCTAAGAGTCTCTTTGGCTTCTCTATCTCTTTTGTTTTTCTCTCTAAAATATCTAAAGCTTTTACAACGCCATCTATTATCTGCTGTGGTCTTACGGCACAACCTCCAATATATACATCAACTGGAATATATTTATCAACTCCATTTTCTACATTGTACATATCTTTAAAAACACCTCCACTACAAGTGCATGAACCGACAGCAACTACTACTTTTGGCTCAGGCATTTGAGCATATAGAGTTACTAATCTCTCTCTTGAGCGTTTTGTAACAGGGCCTGTTACAAGTAAAACATCTGATTGCTTAGGGTTTCCTCTGTTTATCATTCCAAATCTCTCTATATCATAGATAGGTGAGAGACAAGCTAATATCTCAATATCGCACCCATTACAGCTACCAGTATTATAGTGGAGAATCCAAGGTGACTTTTTCCTATACTTATTAAACATTTATCTCCTTTAAGCTAATAGAAAAAGATTTATTGAGCCTAAAATTAGGGTTGAGATTAAAACTATCTTTAGAGTCTCTTTATAATTTACTCTAGCTGTTGAGTTATCAACTAAATTGACTAAGAAAAATGAAAAAATAACTAATAAAAATCCAAAAAAGTAACTATCTCCAGCAAATAGAAATATAAGCGAATAGATAAAAATATACTCTATCCACCTAGCAGTATAGAGGGCTTCATAGAAGACACCACTATACTCTATCTCAACCCCTCCGACTATCTCTTGATGGGCTTCAGCCATATCAAAGGGTGACTTTTTAAGCTTAAGTGGAAGTGCAATCAAAAGTGCTAAAAATATAGGCAGTAGTTGTAAAAATGAGAATTCTGATTGCAATATTACAGAGATTTCAAATGAGCCTGTAATTAAGTAAAAAGCGATAGCCATAAATATCAATATTGGCTCATAGGCAACAATTGCTAAAAGCTCTCTAACTCCGCCAATATGGCTATATACAGAGTTTACAGAAAAACCAGCAATTACTAAAAGGGCGCTTGAGAGTAGATGTAAAAATATCACCATTAATAAATCTCCACCTAATAAAAGCACTGCTAAAGTTAACCAAATAGCAATAAAGTGAAAAACTCCTAACATTACATGAAGAGAGTGAACCATTAAAGGTCTTTTATCTAAAAGTTTAAAGACATCATAAAATGGTTGAAGAATAGGAGGACCTTGACGATTTTGAATCCTCGCTTTTAAAAACCTCTCAAATCCATATAAAACTCCTCCTAGCAGTGGTGCTACTAGTATTAGTAAAAAAGACATCATAATTAATTAAATCCTCCTAAAATTATAAGCACTGCAAAAAAAGCTATACCTAAATATATAAAATATCTCTCTTTTATCTGAAAATAGTAAGCTTTTATTGTTAAGTTTAAGTTCTCTGCACAAGAGTAGGGTTTTGCAGAATCGATATTTAATTTAACAAAAGATAGTAGCGGTATGGCTGCAAAAAATAACCAAAAGATTGCAATTTGCCAAAAAGGAATTTTGCTAAATCCAAAATCAAACCCCAGCAGTCCCATAAACTCTATCGATTTAGGAAGATTTGTAATACTTATCACAATCGGCTCTAAAATATTTATAACTATCGGAGCGATAAAAAGTGTACTTATAAGTAGATAAGTTACTAATATAAAGCTAGGAATAAGCATATAGAGAGATACTCTCTCTTTTTCGATTTTATCATTAGATTTTACAAGTAGTTTTGAGCTAACTTTTAGATATAAAAATGCTAAAAGAGTGCTTCCAAAAGCAACTAAAATTATTAGTATTATATTTACTGAGAGAGTTGAAAATGCTAAAAACTTGCCTAAAAATGCTCCAAAAGGTGGAAGTGCAATAGATAAAAACCCAAACATTATAAAAAAGACCGTTAAAGGTGCTTTTTGCAGTAAGAAACTCATACTATTTATCGATTTTATATGATAAATTTTCTCCAGCACTCCACCTTGCATAAATAGAAGAGCTTTAGAGATTCCATGAAACATAATCAGAAGCAGTGAAGCAACTAGAGCTAAATTACTATCAAATGTTGCAAGTGCTATCATCAATCCTAAAAGTGCAATTGTTGAGTTTGCTAGAATCTCTTTAAAGTTATCTTTTGAGAGTGCAAAGAGTGATGCAGATAGAAATACAAATGCACCAAATAGAGCTAAAATCTCAGCTAAGAGACTGTTTTTTATCGCTGGTGAGAGTTTTAAAATCAAAAATGGAGCAATTTTAACCATAGTTGAAGAGTGAAGCATCGCACTAACTGGTGTGGGGGCTACCATCGCACCTAAGAGCCACTTGTTAAATGGGATTTGAGCCCCTTTTACTAAAGCTGATATTGCTATAAATACAAATGCGATAAAAACTACATTTGAGTTTTCTATAATATATGAAAAGTAGATAGGCGAATCTGTAAAGATTAAAAATAGAGTTCCAATTAGTAGTGCAACTCCACCAATTTGATTCATATAAAGAGCTGTTAGAGAGTTTTTTATAGAGATTTCATTTTGCCTATAACCGATTAATATATATGAAAAGAGTGTTGTAAGCTCAAACAGAGCAAAAAATATCTCTAAATTATTTGTAATTACAATTAGATTCATAACCCCCAAAAAAGCTATCAAAATTGCTATAAATTTCTGTTTTTTTGCAGAGCTAAACTCTTCAAAATCGATATAACCTAGAGCATAAACAACAATTAATGAACCTACTAAATTGATAAGTAAAAACATAAAACTAGAGAGAGGCTCAACTATAAAATCAGCACTATGACTAGGTTTTACAAATAGAATAAGCAGTAAATAGAGAAGCATTTGAGTAAAAGCTAAATATTTCGTTGCTCTGTGTTTATGTTTTACCCCTTGATAGATAAAAAAAGCTATTAACCCTATATCAAAAATATTGAGCAGTGTATGGGCGTAATGTGGCAGAGTAAACTCTAAATACTCAAAATTTATAAAAGCAAAAATAGATATTAAAGATATAACTATTGCGAAAAAAATAGCTATTTTTTTATAAAAAACCTCTTTAGAGATTAAAACCAATATTGCAAAAATAGATGGAAAAATAGTGAGTGAGATGGTTAGTAGATTCATAATTAACCTTTTTTGCTATCTGTTTTTTATACTTGGAACTTTTCAAACTTTGAGGAAGTATAACACAAAAAATAATTTGTATAAGTTTATCAAATAGTAATATTTCTGTTATATCCAAAACTAGGCAAGTAACAAAATGTAATTTTAAATTACATATAACCTTTTTAGAATCTTGATTCAATATTTACTATTTTTCAAAACTTATTGAATAGATATAGTTTTTATATATAGAAATAATTAGTTTTTCTTTGTTAAAATACTTATCAAAAAAGGTATTTTATGAATTTAGAAAATAAAAATATATTAATCGGAGTAAGCTCTAGTATAGCAATCTATAAAACGCTAGAGCTTATTAGACTCTTTATAAAAGCAAAAGCAAATGTTAGAGTTATTCTAACACCAAATTCTGAAAAATTTATAACAAAACTAACTTTTGAAGCAATCTCTAAAAATATAGTTTTATGCGAAGAATCTGAGAGTTGGGCAAGTGATAATAATCATATAGATATTGGAAAGTGGGCAGATACTTTTATCATCGCTCCAGCTAGTGCAAACACAATAAATAAACTCTCTAACGGAATTTGTGATAATTTACTACTTCAGAGTGCCTTAGCTTACAAAGGCAAAATTTTATTAGCTCCAGCTATGAATACAAATATGCTAAAACACCCTATAACAGATGGAAGTCTAAAGCTTTTAGGAATCAATAACTATAAAATAATAAAACCATCTAGCAAACTTTTAGCTTGTGGCGATGTTGGTGAGGGTGCTTTAGCTGATGTCAATGATATATTCTTCGAAGGTGCAAAAGAGGTTTTAAAAGATGACTTTTGGGAATATCGACGAGTTATTGTAACAGGTGGTGGAACTATCGAAAAGATTGATGATGTGAGATTTATCTCAAACTTCTCAAGTGGAAAGATGGCACTCTCATTAGCTAAAGCTCTCTATCTAAAAGGGGCTGATGTCTGCTTTATCAAAACAAAAGAGTTAGATGTCCCTAGTGGAATCTACTCAATCGATGTTGAAAACTCTAACGAGATGAGAGATTTTTTAGCTGATTCAATAAATATTGCAAAAAAGGGAACTCTAGTTAAGCCAACTCTAGGAGATGATTTTGAGAAGACAAAATTAATCCAAAAAACGCCATATCTATTTATGGCTTCAGCAGTTAGCGATTATGTTCCAAAATATCCACAAAAGGGTAAACTAAAAAAGGAGCTTTTAGGAGATGAATTTAGTTTAGAGCTTAAAAAAAATATAGATATTTTAGAATCGATTAATAAAGATGGAATAAAGGCAGTTGGATTTAAAGCTGAATTTGATAGAGAGAGTGCAAAATCAAACGCTGAGAATATGTTGAAAAAGAAAAATTTAGATGCAGTTTGTCTAAATATTTTAGATAAAAATGGTTTTGGAAGTGATACAAATGAGATAGATTTTATTACCAATAGAGGTAGTGTAAATTTAGAGATGGATTCAAAAGATAGCATCGCTTTTGATATTTTAAAAAATGCCGAGGCACTTGATGTCTAGTATAGAGTTTAATGCTAAGCTTCCAGTCTCTGTTGAAGTTATTGAGCGAAAGTTTTTTGATAAATATATATTAAAGCTTGGAACTCAGAGACTAGAGTGCAAGAGTAGAAAATCACTCGAAGTTGGGCGAATGTACTGGGCAGAGCTTAAGCGAAGCTCGACAAGCTCAATTATAATTTCAGGTTTGATAAAAAAGCCAGACATTTTAGAGTATATGGACTATTTTTTTAGCTTTCAGTCATTTGATGCTGTTTTTGAAGTGATGGCTGATATAAAAAAGTTTAAAGAGATGATTCTCAAATCTTTAGCAGAGGCAAATAGTAAAAAAGAGTTTCTATTTTATACAAATCTTCTACTATCTATGCAGAGTGGAGTTGTAACGATTCCTCTGCTTATCGATTCTAAATTTTTCTTTTTACAGTTTAAAAGAGAGGCTCACTTTATTAGAATTTACTTTCTATTCTCAAATTTAGCCCCCGTTTTGATAAATTTAGATTCACTAAATCAGACACTAAATATTTTAGTCTCTTATGAGAGTAGTTTAAGAATTCTACAAGAGGAGCTTGAGACATTAGTCGATTTTTCGGTGCAATCGATAATGTTAAAAAAAGATATAAAACCGATTTTTGATTTTAAAAATTCACTTTTAGATTTAAAAGGATAGATTTGAATCACATAGCGATAATTATGGACGGAAATGGTAGATGGGCAAAAAACAGAGGTTTAAATCGAACAGAGGGGCATCGAGTAGGGGCTGAGAGAGTTAGAGAAATTACAACATATTTAGCAAAAGAGAAGTTAGGCTATTTGACACTTTACGCTTTTAGCACAGAGAATTGGAAACGCCCAAAACTTGAAGTTGAATTTCTTATGAAACTTTTAGATAGATATTTGAAAAATGAGTTAAAAACCTATTTAGATAACAATATTCGATTTGAGACAATTGGCGATTTATCATTTTTCTCTAAAAAGCTACAAAAGAGAATCGAAGATACAAAAGAGAAGACAAAAAACTGCACAGGTTTAACGCAGATATTAGCCCTAAATTACGGCTCAAGAGATGAGATAGTAAGGGCTGTAAAAAAATTAAATGAGCAAAAACTAGAGGTAAATGAGCAAAATATCAACTCTTGCCTTGATAGTGGGAATTTTCCCGATGTTGATTTGATGATTCGTACAAGTGGAGAGCAGAGATTATCAAATTTTATGCTTTGGCAACTCTCTTACGCAGAGCTATTTTTTACTAAAACTCTATTTCCCGATTTTACAGAGATAGAGCTTTCTAAAATAATCGAAGAGTTTAAGAGTCGTGATAGACGATTTGGAGGGATTTGATGGAAAACTGCTTAGTTGGATATTTAGAGGAGAGAGAGGAGTTTTTTAACTTTTTAAATTCTGATGAATCTCATTTAGTTATAACACCATATTATCAAGATAGAGATATTAGTTTTAGTAATGAATATTATTTAACTAAAAACTTTGTATCTTTTGCATCAAACTTATCTAAAAAATTAAATTACAATATCATCTATTTAAAAAAGAGAAATTTACTAAAAGACTTGAGCTTAGAGTTAGGTTTTTTAGATACTTTTAGAGGATTTGAAAAATATTATAGCTTATGTTTAAATTTTACTGACCAATTTCCTATAATTTCTAGTTTTAGAGATGATTTGAAATTAAATAAAAATTTAGTTTTTTTTATAGAAATAAATAATTTAGAAAATAATGAAGAGTTTTATAGAAAACTTTTTATAAAAAATAGCAATAATATAAAATATATTTTTATAAATAAAGGATATGAAGATTTAGATTTATTTTATCAATATAAAAGACTTATTTTAAATGAAGAAAAATCAAGAAAAGAGGCTAAGCCATTCTTTGATGAATATATGAATCTTATAAATCCATTGATAAAATCAAATGATAATAGTGATTTACAGCAATATTTTAATATGTATAGTAAGTATTTTTATTCAATAATAAAACATGAATTTTCAAAACTGAATTTAATAGAGTGTCCAAATGACTATTTAGATGAAATTATGTTTTTTAGTAAAAAAAAGAATAGAGTAAAACAGATTTCACAAGAGATAGATTCAAGTTATATCAAAAATATAGATATTGAAAACTACTTTTCAATTGAAAATATAAAAATAGAGAATAATTTAAGCGAGAAAAGAGAGATATATATCGTAGGTGAGAATGGAGATGGAAAGACTATTTTATTACAAGCAATAATATTGGCTCTAAAAGGTGATGAGAGTGTTGCAAATGTGCTTGAGTATATAAAAGATACAAAAGGTAAAATGAGTTTAGTTATAGATTCTAAAAAGGGAGTTTTGAACTACTTTGGAGCATTAAAAGTAAAAAATGTTTTTGCTTATGGAATAAATCGAAATAAAACAAGTTCAAGTAAAAGTGAAGTTGATAGTTCTGGTTACTCTGGACTTTTTGATACAAATGATTATCGAAAAACTACTTTTTTATATTACCCTTTAGATATTTTAAAAAAAGATGAAAAAGTTGTAAATGAGTTTATAGAGGAGTTAAACAAGCTTTTAAATTGCTATTTGGAAGAGAGAGTAATAGAGATAGAGAGAGAATCTAGTGAGATTAAGTTTATTGAACATAAAAATGAAATAGAGTTTGAAAAGCTATCAGAGGGGTATAAAAGCACTATTATTTGGGTTTGCGATATGTTTGTTAGATTTTATAAAAACTATCCTGATAGAAGTTTTTTAGAGTTTGAGGGAGTTATCTTAGTTGATGAGATTGATTTATATCTGCACCCTAGATTTAAGTATGAATTTGTCCATAACTTAAGGAAAATATTTCCAAAAGTGCAATTTATATTTACAACTCACAGTTTAGTTACAACTCTTGGGGCTAGTAAAGATGCTATCTTTTATCGAATCTATAAAGATGAAAATGGTAAAAGTCAATTGAGTTACGCTTTTGAAGATTTTAGTGAATATACAGCAAATATGCTCATAAGCTCACCAATGTTTAATTTAGACACTTTTACATCAAGAGCTTTCAAATCAAAAGAGCAGAACCCATCTAGTGATGATTACTCTCTACATAAGATTCATGCAGTTATCAAAGAGGAGCTAAAAAATAGACCTCTTATAAGTGATGAAGAGTTAAAAGCTAAAATAAAAGCAGAGCTGAAAAATCGATTAAAGGCTATGGGTGAGAGAGCTAAAAAGTAGAAAGCAGGTAATACCTGAGTATTTTGATAATGATAAATTAAGAGATAGGTTTATAAAAAATCTAACTAATAAAGAGAGTAATTTAGATTATAAAAAAGCAAAAGAGGATTTGGAAGCTATACACTATAATAAGTGTGTTTACTGTGAGAGTAAATTTAAAAATGATTATATGGAGATAGAGCATTATCGCCCTAAAAAATCGGATAAAAATATTCAAAATAGTTACGCCTACTACTGGCTCTATATAAGCTTTGAAAACTTGATAGCAAGTTGTAAAAAATGTAATTTAAAAAAGAAAAACAGTTTTGATATAAAAAAAGATAGAGCAGTTTATCAAAATGAGCCGTTAGATGATTTGCACTTTATCACTTCTAAATATAATGAAATTGAGAAGCCCCTACTTATCCACCCTGAAGTAGATGAAAATTTTGAAAAAGATATAAAAATCAATAAATTAGCAGAGCTTGAATCTGATAGTGAGAGAGTAATTTATACAATAAGAACTTGTAATTTAAATAGAGAAAACTTAAAAGAGGCAAGAGGTGTTGTAATAGAGGATTTTAAAAGAGAGTTAGAAGATATTTTATCAATTGCTATCGATTTTATAGAGCTTGATAAACTTGATAGAGCCATAGATATTTTTAAAGCAAAAATAGATAAATTTGATAAAAAAAGCTCTATTGAAAATGAATACTCTTTTGTTAGAGTCTATATTTTAGAGAATATAGATGAGTTTTTGGATTGGTTTGATATAAAAGATAGAGAAATTTTTGAGGATTTAGTTAAATTATCTTTGGAAGAGGCAAGAATTGAAAAGGAGAGTTAATTAGAGTTTCCATCAAAAGTTTTTAAAGATTCTAATTTCTCTTCATTTAAATTTTTTAATAGTTTATCTTCGGTTTTTTCTAAGATAGAATCGAGTTTTGATTCTAATACTCAATTTACTATTGATAATAATAGAATTTGATATAATAAAACTCCATATTTTTATGGAAAAAATTATAATCAAAAGGAGAATATATTGATATTTTTACATCATGATGTAATATATTTAATGCTAATTCCTACAATACTTTTAATCTACCTTATCACTACTAACAAATCAGAAATAAATCGTATATTTGACAAAGATACACTAGAAAAACTCAAGTTAAAATCAGACTCTCTAACAAAAAATATGAGAAATGCTCTATTTTTTATAGCACTTATTTTTATGATTTTAGCTCTTGCTAGACCTGTTGTGTTAAAAGATGAGATAGAGATAAAAGCTAAGGGGAGTGATATAGTAATCGCTTTGGATATATCAAAATCTATGATTGCAAAAGATATATATCCAAATAGATTGGAGTTTGCTAAACGCAAAATCGAAGAGTTTATAAAACTAAATAAAAAAAATAAAATAGCCCTAATCGCTTTTGCAAATCAGAGTTTTATTGTTGCACCATTAACAAATGATAGTGAAACAATAGAGTTTTTACTCAAAAACTTAAGCACAAAGTCACTAAATTTAAAAGGTACTAGTTTAATATCGAGTCTGCAAAGTGTTGATAAGATTTTAAACAAATCAGATGATAAAAACTTAGTACTATTTACAGATGGCTCAGATAGTAAAAATTTTGAAAAAGAGATTGATTTTGCTAAAGAGAATGATATAAAAATCTATATTGTAAATATTGGAACAGAGAAAGGTGCCCCAATGCAAGAGAATCAATCTTTTATAAAAGATAAAAATGGAAATATTGTAATTACAAAACTAAATGAATCTATAAAAGAGTTAGCCTTTGCAACTTCGGGAGCTTATATAAAAGCATCTATCGCAAATAGCGATATAGAGCTAATATCCAAAGAGATTGAGAATCAAGCTAAAATAAAAGAGTTTGGCTCAAAAAAGATAAAAGATTACACAGAACTCTTTTACTACCCTCTCATTTTTGCAGTAACTATTTTACTATTTGCGTTTAGCTCTATTCCTAAAAGATTTTTTATTTTTTTGATACTTTTTGTAAATTTAAATGAGACAAAAGCATCTATTTTAGACTTTGATACTATTAACAAGGCAAATGAAAGCTATAAGATAGGAGAATATAGCGAGGCTAAGAGTTATTTTGAAGAGGTGTCGAATGAAAAAAATTCAAATGAGGCATTTTATAATTTAGCAAATGCTAAATATAAGGAGGGAAAATATAAAGATGCAATTGAATCTTATTCCGAAATAGTTACTAAAGATAAAAACTTAGAGTTTGCTAAACTCTACAATATTGCAAACTCTTATGTAAAAACCGATAATTTAGAAAAAGCTAAAGAGTTTTATGAAAATTCCTTAAAAATAAAAGATGATAGTGATGCAAAACATAATTTAGAAGTTGTAAAAAAGGCTCTAGAGAAGAAAAACCAAAACAATCAAGAACAGAAAAATCAAGATTCAGAAAAAGAGAATCAAAATAGAGACGATAAAAAACAACAAAAAGAGAATGAACAGAATCAAAAAGAGCAAAAAGATTCAGAAAAAGAGAATCAAAAACAAAAAAACTCAGACCAAGACAATCAAGATAAAAAACAAGATTCAGATAAAGAGAATCAAAACTCAAAAAATACAGATGAGAAAAACAATCAAGAGCAAAAAGAGCAACAGAGACAAAATGAAAAAGAGAAACTAGAAGATAATAAAGACGAGAATAGAATTCCAATCGAAAAAAATTTAAGTGATTTAGAAGAAAAAAAATGGTTAGAGTTTTTAGATGATAAATCTAATAAAACTCTACTGTATTCAAATCAACCAAAGGATAAAAATGTTGAAAATAATTGGTAGTTTAATATTTATAAATATATTAGTTTTTGCAAGAATCGATGCAACACTTAGTAAACAAAATATCACTCTTGGAGAGAGTGTACACTTTACAATTACAACAGAGAGTGAAAATACAGAGTTTCCAGAGATTGAAAATATCAATGGATTTAATATCGAATCTACATCAAACTCAAATAGTATCAGTATTATAAATGGTCAAAAGAGTATAAAAATATCAAAAACATATCTCTTTACACCAACTAAGAGTATAGTTATTCCTAGTTTTAATGTAAAAGTTAACGATAAAGTGGAAAAAACACCTATGCTTAACTTAAATGTATCAAAACAAGCTATCCAAGATGCAAACTTTTTACTAGAGATAAAAGCTGATAAGAGAAAAGCTTTTGTTGGAGAGGCCATTAACTTAACAGTTCTATTTAAGAGAAAAGCTGATAAGCAGATAGTAGATTTAGTTTTTGATATTAAAAATTTTCCAGATTTTTGGAGTAAACAAGCTGATAAAGAGCAGACTTATAAAGAAGATGAGTTTATAGTTCACCAATTAGAGTATATTCTATTTCCTCAAAAAGATGGAAATATAAGCATAAATCCTCTTAGAATAAAAGTTGCCACAGCAGTTAGAGGTAGAGATATGTTCGGATTTCCTACAAAAGTTCCAAAGTGGCAAAGCGTATTTTCAAATGAGATGGCTTTCAATATAGAGAAACTTCCAAATAATTTAAAACTTATAGGAGATTTTAAATTAGAAGCTAGTGTTGACAAAACAACTATAAAAGAGAATGAGGCTGTGAATCTTACTCTTAAAATCAGTGGTTCTGGAAATTTAGATGATTTAGAGAAGTTTAAATTAGATATAGAAAATAGTACAATTTATGATGATAAAGCAGAGAAAATATTTAAAGTAAACAATGAAAAATATGAGGGTGAGTATATTCAAAAATTTGCAATTATTTCAGATAAAGATTTTAAAATCCCTAGCTTTTCATTAAACTATTTAGACCAAAAATCTAAAACGGAAAAAGTAGTAAATAGTGAAGAGATTTTTGTAAAGGTAGATAAAGAGACAAAAGAGGTTGCAAAACTTGAAAAATCACTTCCTAAAAAAGATACAGAAGTAATCCAAAAAGATGAAGTTACAAAGACTACAACAGAAGAGAGTAACACTAAAGAGACAGAAAGTAGCTCATTAGAGAAATTTTTATATCTATTAGTTGGGCTTATTATTGGTATAATATCAGTTAACTATAAAAGAGTTCCATTGAACCTTAGTAGAGTAAGTTTCGTTCAAAATGATAGAGATTTGTTAAAACTTTTAATGCTACTATCTAGTAAAAGCGTTAGAGCTGGGGAAATTTTAAAAGATTTAGAAGCAAATATCTATCAAGGCGAAAATAATAAAATAGACAAAAAAGAGATAAAAAAATTGCTTGATAATATAAAGGACTAAGATGAGCGATAGAGAGTTAACTGATTTAGTAAGTCATATACCTGGTATACTCTATAAATGTAGAAATGATAAAGATTGGACAATGAAGTTCATATCTAAAGGGTGCTTTAGATTAACAGGATATAGAGAGGAGGAGCTTATAGATAACTCCCTTCTCTCTTATAATGATTTGATTTTAGAAGAGTTTCAAGATGAAATCTCTCAAAAAGTAGTCTCAGCAGTAAAGCAGAGAAAAGCTTTTAAGCTAGAGTACAAAATTCGCACAAAAGATGGCAGGATTAAGTGGGTTTGGGAGCAGGGACTAGGTATTTTTGATGGGGATAAATTTTTAGCATTAGAGGGATTTATTACAGATATTACATATCATAAACTAGAAGAGCTTAAGTTAAAAGAGGAGATAGAGGAGAAGAGCGAAGAGGTTTTAGTAAATGTCTCACTCTTAAATGAGTATAAAAAAGCTGTTGATATGAGTGCTATCGTCTCAAAAACTGATATTAATGGTAAAATCACTTATGTGAATAATGAGTTTTGCAAAGTTTCAGGTTATCAAAGAGAGGAGCTAATTGGAAAAACTCATAGAGTGGTACAACATAAAGATACTCCAAAAAGCCTATATGCAAGTCTATGGAAAACTATTTTATCAAAAAAGACTTGGAAAGGTATGATTAAAAATAGAACAAAAGATAATAAAGATTACTATGTAAAAGCCTCTATCATTCCTATTTTAGATAAAGATGGAGATATTGCAGAGTTTATATCTATTAGAAGTGATGTAACAGAGCTTATTAAAAAAGAGCAAAAGATAAAAGAGCAGACAACAGATTCCCTCACTCACTTGCCAAATCGACAAAAATTAATTGAAGATATAGAAAAAAGCCAAAAGTGTCAATTAGCAATTATAAATATAGATAGATTTAAAGAGATAAATGAGTATTATGGCTATAAACTAGGTGATAAAGTATTAATAGAGGTTGCTCATATACTGAAAGAGTTTGCAGATTCAGCTAAATTAAAATCTTATAGAATATCTGGTGATGAGTTTGCTATTTTAGATTTAGAGTGCCTTGATTTAGAGCATTTCTTAAAAAAAATAAACAAAATTATAGATATATTTGAGAGAGATAATATAAATATAGAATCAAATGATTTTAATATCTCAATAAGAGTCGGTGTAGCTACAAATAAAAACTTATATATAAATGCAGAGATTGCACTAGAGAATGCAAAAGAGACAAATAAAACTTTAATATGTTATGAAAACTCTATCGATATAAAAGAGAGACACAAAAATAATATAACATGGACTAAAAAATTAAAAAAAGCTCTTAGTAGCGATGATATAGTAGTTTTTGCTCAACCTATTTTTGATAATAAGAGTGAGACTATAAGCAAATATGAGTGTTTAGTTAGATTAAAAGAAGATGACAAAATTGTATCCCCATTTTACTTTTTAGAAGTGGCTAAAAAAGCGAGACTCTACCCTGAAATCACAAAAACTATTATAAAAAAATCTCTATCTTACTTTAGTGATAAAGAGTGTGAATTTTCAATAAACTTTACAATAGAAGATGTTTTAAGCAAAGAGATAAAAGAGTATCTGCTTGAAAATATAGAGAAATATGGCGTTGCCAATAGATTGGTAGTAGAGATTGTAGAATCTGAAGGAATCGAAAACTTTGACGAAGTAAGCTCATTTATTGAAAATATTAAGAGTTTAGGTGTAAAAATTGCTATTGATGATTTTGGAACGGGCTACTCTAATTTTGAGTATTTAATGAAGTTAAATGTAGATTTTATTAAAATCGATGGCTCTATTATCAAAAACTTAGATAGAGATAGAAATTCTCAAATTGTTACAAAAGTTATTGTTGATTTTGCAAAAAGTTTAAATATAAAAACAATTGGGGAGTATGTTCACAATGAAGAGGTTTTACAAAAAGTAAAAGAGATGGGAATCACCTACTCTCAAGGGTTTCATTTGGGTGAGCCAACAGATTTGACAGATATTTAAAGGTTAAAATATGGAGCAAAAAGCGATATTAGGAGGAGGCTGTTTTTGGTGTATAGAGGCTATTTACAAAAGTATAAAAGGGGTTAACTCTGTAATCTCTGGTTATAGTGGAGGAGATACAGAAAGCCCAACATATAAAGATATATGCAGAGGTGATACAAACCACGCCGAAGTTATAGAGATAACTTTTGATAGCGAAATAGTTAATTATAATGAAATATTAGAGATATTTTGGGAGATACACGACCCAACTACTCTAAATAGACAGGGGGCAGATATTGGTACACAGTATCGCTCTGTTATTTTCTACTTAAATGATGAACAAAAAAACATCGCTAAAAAATCTAAAGAGTTAGTTCAAAAAAACTTTAGTGAAAAAATTCTAACTCAAATAGATAAAGCTTCTATTTTTTATCCAGCTGAAGAGTATCACCAAAACTACTTTGAGCTAAATCCTTGTCAAGGTTATTGTCAAGTTGTCATTGCTCCAAAGGTGGAGAAATTTCAAATAAATTATAAAAATAAGTTAAAAGATTCATAAATGAATAAATTTGATAAGTTCTTATGGCGAATAAATGGATTTATAATTTTATCAGTTGGTATATCTGCCTTAATAGCTGTAACTTTTATATTTTTAGATTTTCAAAAGAGAGATGTTCAAAATATAGTTAGCATAAAAAAAGAGGATATAAAAAGTAATATAGAGTTAGAGATTGGATATTTTCAAAAAATAAACTCTAATGCAGACTTTTTAGCTCCTCTTTATCTAACTCAAAATATAGATAGAAGCTACTATAGTAAAAACTCAAGTAATAATATAAAAAACTATCTATTTGTAAATCTGAACAGAAATATACAAAAGTGGCTATTTAATACAAATGAGTATCTAATCTTTGAAAAGAGAGATATTTATAAAGTTGCAAATAGTCATAGAGCTGAAGAGATTTCAAACTTTCTTTTTACTGTAATAAGAGCAGATAGTAATGGTGATGAAGTTTTAAATTATCAAGATAGAAAAGATATATATATAAGTGAAGTAGATGGAAGTAACTTAACACTAGTTTTAAAAGATATAGATAAAATAGTCTCAATATCTCAATATGAGAATAATCTAATAGCTATTTTTTATGAAAAAGATTCAAAAATATATAGCTCAAAAATCAATACTTTCTTAAGAAAAGAGATAGAGAATCTAAAGATAAAAGATACTCTTTAGAGTTAGATTCTCTAAATTTCAAACTATCCTAGCATCGCTAAAATATTATCTTTTAGGAAAAATGCCGAAGTAGCTGCAACAGCAAAAATAGCTGTTAAAATATATCCAAAGCTTCCTGAGCCAGAGTTTTCAGCAACATCTCTTAAATTACCTACTAACTCCTGTTTAGTAGCTAAAAGTGAACTCTCAACAGACTCTTTAGTAGCACTAGATAGTTCGCTAATTTTAGCTAAGTTTTCTCTATTTGAACTCTCTAAAGCTTCCATTTTTGCACTCAATTTTGCAAACTCTGCTTGCATAATTTCAAGCTTCTCATTCTCAACTTCCTCTTCAGCACCAACAGATACTTTAAGTTTGTGAATAATTACATTTTTATTTGCTTTATCAAACATATCAACAACACTTGCTAAAGATCTATTTAAAACTTGCTCACCCTTATCGTTTGTGTAGTTTTCCATCTCTTTAACCTCTTCACAACACTTCTCTTCAGCCTTCTCAAGACTCTCTTCAACTACCTCTTCAATAGTCTCTTTTATCTCATTTTCAAGACTACTCTCTACCTCATCATTTTTTTTATCATTATCGCTACTTGCAAAAAAACTCATAAAAACTCCTTTAAAATTTGTAAAGAAAATATGCAAATTATAGCAAATAATATGAAATATTTAATAAAATGGGTATAGTTTTATTAAAAAAATAGGAAGAAGTAGTAAAAATGAAAAATTTAAAAGAGACTTTAGAAAAAAAATTAAAAAGTTTAAAAGATAACTATATATATTATCTAAACTTTTTTGTAAATAGCAGTGAGGATAATGAGACTAAAGAGGTTAAAAAGAGTAGCTTTAAGATAGATTTAAAAAAAATAGACTTTAAAGAGAGAGTTGATTTAGTTGTAAAATTTATTAAATCGAATAAAATTATTATTACTCTGCATTTTATTCTGTTTGTAATAGCATTTGGCTCTTATAGCTTCATAGATATAATTGGATATTATCTCTACTATCCATCTCTATTTTTCTCATCTATCTTAATAGCAATTCTCTTAAAACCTGAAAAATTTATACCAAAAAATAATTTTTTTATAGAAAAAATAGTGATAAATTACGCTTTAATCATTGTGACAATAACTCTATCTCACTTAATCTATAACTTAATTTTTTAATAGAAGAATCACCAATCGATTCTTCTTCTTGTTACACTATTTGATTTTATATTTACATTAACACCAGGCCCATCTGCTGGATTTCTAAATACAATATCAAAAGATGGTTGTCTCGATTCATCATCTGAAGAACCATCATAACTATTTGGACTATATTTATCAAACCATAAATAAGGAGGCACATCTAAATAGAACTGCTCTATATGTGTTCGTATAGTAGAATCATTTTTTATCTGATTATAGTTAAGAGGTAAATCTAACTCTCCTTTAGTTAAAGCTAAATTAGCAAGATTCTGACTGTAATTCATGCCCCCATCGTTACTCATAAGAACATTATTATTAACTCCATTTTCATCAATCGCTCTTATCTCTGTTACATCTATTTGGTTTGCAATATTTCTATACCAAAATACACTATTTTGATTCTCATAATTATATATCTGCTGACCAGTGAAAATACCAGCGTAATCTTGGACTATCTGTTCTAAATATATCTCTGCAAAAACAGTTGCATCTAAGCTAGAGATTGAATCTGTATCAATCTCTATATCATACCCATCAACTCTACCTAGATAGAGAGTTACATTATCTTTATATTGATTCTCTAAAGAGATACTTTTCTTAGCACCTGAATCATTTAAATCTTGAGAAAGCTTTAAATCAGCATTAGTTACTTTTAAATTATCTGGAAGTAGTTTTTGATGGTTATCATTTGGAATATTAAATACTATACTATTGTTAGATTCTCCATTTGAGAAGTTAAAATTATTTAAAAACAGATTCTCAAAATTTGATATATTTGCCTCAATATAGTTAAAAACATCATCATATTGGCTGGTATAGTTAAAATCTTTTGGCTTATCATTTTTTCTCTCAAAAGTAAAATCGATACTGATACTCTCTTGAAGAATATCTTTATCAAAATTTTTCAAAATATCCCCTTGAGCATTTTTAGCCGTTAAATTTACATCAAAAGAGGCGTTTAAATCTGCGACATTTGCTATATATGTCCAGAGATTATTATTATTATTAAATGGAGCATTAAAGTTATATGTCGCATTTATCTCAAATGGGTATACTCTAAAATCTATCACTGCACTATCTATAAATACTAAATCTTCATTTTCAGGACTATTTTCAACCAAATCAACACAAGCAAATGGACACCCATCAACTTCATAACAGCTTTTATTATTCATACAAGCAGAATAACTTCCTCCTCTATCAGGATTTGTAGCTTCAGAACCATCAACAATACTCAAATTAAAATCTGACACATCAGAGAGATTCATATCTATACTACTACTACCACCTGAAAAGCTTTGCATTTTATTATAATTAAAAGTAACAGTTGAAACGCCTGATTTTTGAGTCTGCGTATAGTTATCTGCAATAAATTCAAAAAAGCTAGAGTTTACATCATATCCAGTTGAATTAATATTTTCAATATTCAAAGCTTTAGCCTCTACTGTGAAATCTTCTCCAGCTTTTATCTTATCTATATCTGTTATACTTAAATCAAACTTATCAGGTCTAACAGAGAAAATATCTGTTCGACTTAAATCTTGAGAACCATTGTCATCTACATTAGAGTTAACAAGTTTAAGTGTTGGTTCCAAGCTTCTATAAGCTTTTGAAATATCTAAACCTGAAGGCTCTGCAATACATCCTAATAAATTTTTATCATCATTTTTTAAATTTAAAGTGATATTTTTATTTAACTCTATATTTGGATTAGAAAGTTTATCTTTTAAATCAAACTCTAAAGAGAGATTAAAGTCGACAATAGTTTTATTTGCTTCCCAATAGACAAGAGTCATTAAATCTTTTTTATCTCCTAACTTTAGAGTTGTAATATTTGTGTCAAGAGTTGCAATATTTGTACTAGGAGGATAGCTTAAACAACTCTTTGTACCTTTATCAAAAGTAATATACTGAAAATTTGGACAACTAAAAGCTACTTTGTCAGAGTTTATTAAATAGTTATTTACAATTGAATCTTTCTTATCATAAAAAGAGTTCATAATATTTCCATCAGGGTCAAGCAATATCACATCACAAACTCTTATCTTAGGAATCACACAACACTTATTAGTAGTTGTAGGTATCTCAATAGTTTTCTCATCACTGTCATTACTATTTGTAAAAAATTTATTACTTAATGCTATAGGGTTACTACAATCCCCACTCTCGCTATATTTTACTCTAACACCATACTCTGCCCACTCTACATTAGGTTTTGGATTGTTTTTATCATCATTTGAATCTTTAGGATTTATTTTTAGCTCTATCGGCTCACCACAACTATAGTTTTTAGTTTCATCATAACTAACAGCTACATGGTCAGGTCCATCTATAAAACCAAATTTAGCAACAGAGCCATAGATAACATTATCTTCTCTAAACTCACTACCTCCATAATTTCCATCTACATTATAATTTCCAAAATATCTAACTGTGATATTAAAATCTAACTCTACTTTAGAACCAACTATACTTTTATCATATAAAATATCAAAAGTTAAATTATTATCTCTAAAATATAGCTTATCAAATGTTCCATTACTCTCCCAATTTGTAGAGTGGTTTTTATTTTCTACCTCATCAAGCTTTATGGATTCGTTTGAATCAAATGTAGTATAAAAATCTGTTTTTTTATCTATGTTTTGAGTATTTGTTAAATTGTTATCACAAACCTTACCATTACAGATAGGCTCAATAGAGAATGTTACATTTTTATCTTTTTGAAGTGTAAAAGGTGAATTTGTTCGATTTTGGTCTTCAGTAAGCGAAATAGTGTTAGATGAATCGCCAATAGAGACTCTAAAAGAGTCAGGTTTTGTTAAAACCTTTGTATAAAAACTCCCATTTAGACAAGCGTTTTCAGTGCTAGTTATATCTATTTGAGCTTTTGTAAGGGTTAGTGAATCTAAAGATGTATCAAAATCTATGGAAATAGTACTACTAGACAGAGATACAGTAGGGTTGCTTAGTCGATTTTCATTTAACTTAACATAACTGCTTCCACTCTTTTTTGTTGTAATAAAACCATTTAAGTCATCTTTATTAGCATTATCTTTATAAACATTTAATTCAAAAGTATAACTCTCTCCTAATCCATCTAAAAGAAAATTTCCATCTATCAATGTAGAATTTAAATCTGTTATGCCTATTTTTTCTCTTAAAGTATCAGATGTAACTCTATCAATTAATTTTAAATCTTTTACTACATTCGTATAGTTAAGTGGTGGTAGATTACGAACTTTATAACCATCAAGCTCACTTTTAGCTCCTACAACAGGCTTCTCTAAAATATTTGGTATATCAAATTCTACATTTGCACTATCTTTACAAGGAGTAGCTCCACACATATTATAAAACTTAAAAGTCTCATTTGCTTCATTAGCTCGAATAATTAAATTATCATCTATAATAGAATTATTACTATCAAAAGTTAAATTTGTATCAACTCTACTTGAATCAGCTAAAGTTAAATTCAAATCAAAATACTCTAGTGTTGGATAAATATCTACAAAATCGACTTTTGCATTATCAAATCTTAAAAATTCAAAGTCTGTCTCTACACCGTTTTTATCTAACATAGTTAAAGAGAGATTTACATCTTCTCCATTTAAATCACCACAAAACCCCTCACCATCGGTTGTAAATTTAAACTTTTCAGGATAGCAATATTGGCAATTTGTAGGTGCTACACTCTGCTCATCATAAAGAGCTTTTACACTAGTAGCATTCAGAGCTTCATAATAGATTCTAAAATCATCTAAATAACCCTCAAAATCTTGATTTTTATCAAATCCACCACCAATACTATCTTGCTTTTGTCCTATTATAAGTTTATCTATGTCTAAAGTAGTTTTAAATTTCCAATTAGATTGCTTATCAATATACTCACCATTTACATAGAGATAAGCTCTATTAGCAATATTATCTGATGATGAATTTGTTATAACTATATGTTGCCAATTGTCATATAGAGTACTAATAGATTTAAATATTTTCTCTTTTCCATTTATATAGACAGATACTCTTTTATTTTTAAGCATAATTAGAAGCTCATTACTATCACTAGAGTTTGCACCCGATAAGATAG
>Ga0193959_1000019_pt1 | contig 76865 bp, 68 predicted proteins | sample FB_2_MG_FD_140333 | JGI IMG/M metagenome (GOLD analysis project Ga0193959, IMG submission 140333) | Microbial mat bacterial communities from the Broadkill River, Lewes, Delaware, United States - FB_2_MG | ecosystem: Environmental > Aquatic > Freshwater > River > Microbial mats | place: USA... | reverse complement strand
TGAGAAATTAGCTGTTTCGATTAAAGAGATGATGTTTACATTTGAAGATATTAATAACTTAGATAATAATGCAATTAGAGAGATTTTAAAAATTGCAGATAAAAAAGATTTAACTCTAGCACTAAAGAGTTCGCCAGAGGAGCTAAAACAGAAATTTTTAGGAAATATGTCACAAAGAGCTGCTGAGACTTTTGTTGAAGAGATGCAGTTTTTAGGTGCTGTAAAAGTTAAAGATGTTGAAGTAGCACAGAGAAAAGTTGTTGATAGTGTTCAAAAACTTCTTGATGAGGGTGTTATCCAAATGGGTGAAAATGAGGAGATGATTGAGTAGTTAAAGAGCGACTAAATGCTTGGCTAACTCCTCTTTTCGAATCGGTTTAGAGAAGTAGTAACCTTGAAAAACTTCACACTTAAAATCTGTAAGTAGTTTTACCTGCTCAATATTCTCTATTCCCTCAGCTAAAACAGTATAGTTTAAATTTTTTCCGATTGTAATGACACTTTGAAGCATCTCTTTAGAGCGTTTACTACTCTCAATATCATCAACAAAACTCTTATCAATTTTAAGCTCATCAATAGGAAGCTTTTTCAAAAGACTAAGCGATGAGTAGCCTGTTCCAAAATCATCTAATGAGATTTTAACTCCCATCTCTTTAACTTTATGTAGTAGCGTTAAGATATAATCTAAATCTTCAATAAATAGAGTCTCTGTAATCTCAAGAGTGATTAACTCTTTTTTATTTCCAATCTCCTCAATTAAGTTTTTTAGATTCTCTAAAAACTCTATCTCCATAAACTGCTTTACTGATATATTTATAGATATTTGAAACTCTTTTTGTAATCTATTTTGAAGCTCATACATATCACTTAGAGCTGTTTTTAAGATAAATTTTCCAATACTTGGCATAACTCCAGTATCTTCAGCTATTTTTATAAACTCATCAGGTGGTACAAATCCTAATTTTCTATTTTCCCATCTAACTAGAGTCTCAACTCCATAAATAGAGCCTTTATTATCTATTTGAGGTTGATAAACTAGATAAAACTCCTCATTTGCAAGAGCAAATTTAAGTTCATACTCTATCTGTACTCTTCTGAAATATCTATTTTTGATACTATCTTTAAATATACAAAAGTTATTTCTCTGTTTTTTTGCCTCATACATTGCTACATCAGCTGATTTTATCAAATCTGTTAAACTACTGCCATCTTTGGGATATTTTGAGATTCCAATACTTGAGCATAAAATAAAGTTATACTCCTCTATCAAGTATGGCTCACTTAGAGAGTCTAAAACTCTCTGGGCTAAGTGCATAACTTCTCTTTTTGAAACTGTTGGAGTCATAATTATAAACTCATCTCCACCTTGTCTTATAGCTAAATCATCTTTTGAGATAATATTTTTAAGTCTCCTTGCAATATCTCTAAGTACCCTATCTCCAAAATCGTGACCATAGCTATCATTTATATGTTTGAAATTATCCATATCTATGAAAAAAAAGCTAAAGGGTTTTGCACCTTTAAAAATCCAATCTCGTTTTATATCAAGTAGAAACTGTCTATTTGGTAGAGTTGTTAGTGAATCGTGAGAGGCTTGATAATAGAGTGATTTTTTATGCTCCTCCTCAGAATCTGATATATATTTAAAAAGAGCAAATAGAAAAAGCATAATTAGTAAAAATATCGTTGTATAAATGATAGAGTTTTTATAAAAAGTTATATATATCTCATCTAGTGAATCTTTAGAGACTATCCATAAATCATATCGTTTTATATATTGAGCTGTTAATAAAACCTCTTCATCATTTGAGTTGAAGATAAAAATCGATACAGTTTTTTCTAACTCCCCTATACTCTCTATCGACATAGAGTATTTTTTCTCTATCTCCTTTTTTACTATAGATATAGTTTTACTATCTATCGGTTTTAGGTATATATCATCTCTTTTTAAATCTTTAGAGATAATATACTGTACATAGTTATCAAAATTTCTAAATATCAAAAAGTTATGATTGTCATCATTTAACATATTTTTCTCAAAAAAGAGTTTGATACTATTATCTATCTCTATACCAGCTGTCATTACAGCTATAATATCTCCTATCTCATCTCTAATAGCTTTTCTAATAGGGATATTCTCAGCTTTTAACAAATCAAAATAGTAAGTTCTTCCAATTACCATCTTACTGCTATTTAGAGCTTTTTTAAAAGAGTCTTTAGTCTCTTTTTTCTCCAGTAGATTTGGAAGTTTTGAGACATCTAAATTTGAGCTAACTCTTACAAGCTTTCCATCTGGAAGTGCTAAACCAAGACCAGCAATATTTGGATTTAACTCAAGAAGTGATGTTAAAATTGTTTTACTTTTCACCTCATCTTTGTAGTTCTCATTTATTGTCATCTGGTCACCCAAAATATCTAAAATCATCTCATACTGCATAAAAAAAGATGTTGTTGTATTCGCCATCAATTTAGTTATATTTTCATGTTTTGTTGAGAATCTATCTTTTAGAGAGTTGAAATTTTCATAAATCACTAAAGATATAAAAATAGTTCCTATGGATAAAATTACGAAAAAGAGAAACCATATATTTTTTTTTATAAAAAGCATGACAACCTCCTTTACGGTAAACATATAGCACTATCATAACGAAATAAGTCGAAAAAGTATTACATTGGTTTTGCAGATTTAGATTATATGGAAAGTAGTTAGAGTAAAAATTACTTTTCTACTCTAATTTTAAAAGTTTTAATTATTGTTTATATACTCAAAAAAATCACTTTTATTCAAAGGTCTGCTATATAGATAACCTTGGATTATATCGCAGTGATTCTCTTTTAAAAAGTCTCTCTGATTAGTATCCTCTACCCCTTCAGCAACAACATCTAATGAGAGAGCTTTTGCTAAAGAGATAATTCCTTTTACAATTAAGTTTCCATCTTTTGTATGAGGAGTGTTGTCTATAAAAGATTTATCGATTTTTATCACATTAATAGGTAGTTTTTGTAGATAGTTCATAGATGAGTAGCCTGTTCCAAAATCATCAATAGATATTGAGATTCCCATCTCTTTAAGCTCATTTAATTTTTTAATATTTAACTCTACATTATCCATTATTTTAGATTCTGTTATCTCAAACTCCAATCTTTTAGGATTACACCCAATTTTATCAATTAGAGTTTTTACTTTATCTATAAAGTTATCTCTATTTAGCTGTACACTTGAGATATTTATAGCTATTGAGATATTTGAGCCTAAATCTTCAAGCTCCTTTTGAGTCTTACAAGCACTCTCTAGTACAAAATCACCAATTGCAATAATTAAATTTGTCTCCTCTGCATAAGGAATAAACTCAGTTGGAGATACAAATCCTAAAGTGTGGCTGTTCCATCTAATTAAAGCCTCTGCACTTATCGCTTTTTCACTACTTACTAATATCTTTGGTTGATAAAAAAGCTCAAATTGATTCTCTCTAATCGCCTCTCTCATATTTATCGCTAACTCTAACTTTCTAATAAATTCACGATTCATATCTGGTGAGTGGAAATGAAAACAGTTTTTACCATACTTTTTAGATTGATACATCGCTGTATCAGCACCTTTTAATAGAGTGTTTTTGCCTTTTCCATCAGTTGGGTAGATAGAGATTCCAATGCTACAACCTATTTGAAAAATATTATTATCTATATTAAACTCATTCTCAAAGAGGGAGAGAATCTTATTAGCAATTGATACAATCTCTTTATTATCTTCTATATTATCTAAGATAACTATAAACTCATCTCCACCAACTCTAGCTATAAAATCATGCTCTTTTAGAGTATTTTCCAATCTATTTGCAACTTCGATTAAGAGTTTATCTCCGATATTGTGTCCAAATGTATCATTTATATATTTAAAATTATCCAAATCTAAAAAGAGCAGGGCAAATTTATGAGAGTTCTGTTTTGCTCTCTCAATATATTTTCCTATCTCTGAATCAAAATGTTCCCTATTTGGGAGTTTTGTTAAAGTGTCATAATATGCTAAGTTAAAAATATGGTCTTGATACTTCTTTTTCTCTGTAATGTCTAAATAGACTCCTATATAGTTTTTTATCTCTTTGTCATCATCATAAATTACACTAATACTTAAAAAGACGGCAAATGATTCTCCATTTTTTCGCCTATCCCATATCTCACCTTGCCAGAGACCATCTTTATAGATAGATTCCCACATCTCTTTGTAAAAACTATCTTTATAGATACTAGATTTTAAAACATTTGCTTTAGTTCCGATAAGCTCTTTTTGAGTATATCCACTCATATCACAAAAAGCACTATTTACTTTTATGATATTTACATCTCTATCAGCTATCAATACACCCTCTAGTGAAGTCTCAAAAACTTTCGCTGAGAGTTTTAAATCAGCCTCTGCCTGTTTCTCTTTTGTCACATCGTTGTAGACTGCAAATATATGATTCTCATCTAATTTATAGATATAGTTCTCTCTCCAGCCTCCGATTCTATTATCTGCATAGAAAGTTATTGGAAATAGTCTTGCTACTCCATCTCTGTATACATCTTGAAAAACTTGAAATATTCCAAAATCTTTAACAGCTGGAAAAACATCAGTAACCAATTTTCCAACCACTTCCTCTTTTTTTATAGATTCAGATTTTTCAGCTGAACGGTTTAGGTCGACAAATTTAAAATTCTCACCATCGTTTACAACTTCATAAAGAGCTACACAATCTTTTATGGAGTTAAACAAAGAGCGATATAAGTTACCACTTGAAATAATTTTTTTCATTGACATATCTTTAACCTATTTTTATATACTCTAATTAATATTATCCAAAAACTTTATAAATATGAAATAATATTTTTTCGAAATAGTTTCGAAATATCGATTTTTGATAATTACTTCATATTTGAAACACTCTAAAAGAGAAAAAATTCTACAAATGTGTAATTAAATCGTAATGCAAAATAGTTATTAACTTTAAAATTTTTTATATATATTATTTTAATTAAAATTTTATCTAAAAACTCCTAATTAAGTCTATATATTAATCAATTTAGTAGGGCTAAACTATTTATATTTTATAATTATATCTTGCATAATTTCACTAAACAATTTTATGTAGATAGATATATTTTTTTAAATAATTGATATATTACTTTTAATTAAAAAAGGATTTTTTTTGAGAATAGCTTTTATAGGAGATATTGTAGGTAGACCTGCTAGAAAAACTATCAAACATCACTTAAAAAAGATAAGAGGTGAGTATGAGATAGATTTTGTAATAGCAAATTGCGAAAATGCTTCTCACGGATTTGGATTGACATTTAAAAATGCTGACGAGCTTTTATCAAGTGGAATTGATTACTTAACTGGAGGCAATCACACTTGGGATAAAAAAGATATGCTAGGTCTGCTATTGAGCAAACCAATCTTAAGACCTCATAACTATCCTGAGGGTGTTGTTGGAAGTGGAGTTGCTAAACTCTCTATAAATGGAGAAAAATTTGCAATATTAAACTTAATGGGACATTTTTCAATGCCAATGTGCAACAATCCATTTATCTGTGCTAAAGAGGAGGTTAAAAAGCTCAAAGATGAGGGCTATAACTCTATCTTTATCGATTTTCATGCAGAGGCAACAGCAGAGAAGCGTGGATTAATGGCTCTTTTAAAAGGGGAAGTTAGTGCAATTTGTGGGACTCATACTCACATAGGAACTGACGATTTAGTAATTGATAGAGATACTTTTTATGTAACTGACATTGGTTTAACAGGTTGTCGTGATAATGTAATAGGAATGGACGATGCTGAACCCATCAAAAAGATGTTAACAGGAATGCCAGCTAGATATGATATACCAACAAGATGTAAAACTATTCTTCAAATGGCAATAGTTGATATTGAAGATGGAAAAGCTGTTGATGGATTTAAAATTAAAGCGTATGGTGATAGTGAGCCTTTTATTTCACAAAAAGCATTGATTGAGAGTTAGTTTTTAGGCAATTAATAAAAAAGGAGCGATTTATTTATGGACGGAATTTTAGAGTTTTTATCTCATTTACCAATTTGGGTAATCACTGCAGTTATGTTTGCAGGAGTTATTCTTGCAAAAGTATTATCAAAAAAAACAGGTACTGTTGATGTTCTTTGGCTTATATTAATAGGGTCAGTTTTAGGAAATTTACATATTGTTCCAGAGCATAATGAGGCGATAGAGTATTTAGGAGAGCTTGGAATTATATTTATTATGTTTGCTCTAGGTCTTGAGGAGAATCTTCAAAACTTTATTCAAGGTCTTAAAAAATCTTGGGGTATTGCAATTATTGGGGCATTTTTCCCTTTTGTAGCTGGTTACACTTGTGCAGCTCTCTTTGGATTTGATTTTGCTTCGTCTATGATTTGGGGTCTTACGATGACTGCGACAGCAGTATCACTTACTATGATGACACTAAAGAGCAAGAGAATGCACAAATCAACTGCTGCAACAGGAATCATGACTGCTGCTGTTGTAGATGATGTTCTATCTTTAATTGGTGTTGCTATCTTAATTCCACTTATTGTAGTAAGCTCAACTGGAAACGGCTCAACTGAGAATATGTTTATAGATGTGCTATTTATTTTAATGAAAGTTGTAATTTTCTTTGTAATTATTATCTTTGTTGGAACATTTAGTTTTCCAGAGAGAAAACTTAGAAAAGAGGTTACAGCAGAGGAGATTGGGGAAGATATTGCTCAAGCTAGAATCAAAAAGATACTTCAAAAGATACCAGAGTTTATCTTTAAGCTAACAGGAATCAAAAGAGTTCTTCTAATGTACAAAGGTGAGTTTATCCCTTTGATTGTTATCTTTATTGCAATTGCAATGGGAGCATTAGCTTACCTATTTGATTTTCACCCAGCAATCGGTGCATACTTTGCAGGTCTATTTTTGGCAGATGAGTACTTTATCGAGATTGACAAAGATAACAAAAAGCAGTTCAAACACCATATCGATGTTGTAAAAACATTTATGGATAACTTAGCATTTATTATTTTAGGGCCAATCTTCTTTATAAATCTTGGTGCAAAACTAATTTTTGATGCAAATATTTTAATGGAATCAATCGTTCCAGTTTTAACTCTATTTATCTCTGTTTTAGTTCTTCAAATCACATCAGCTGCATTAGCTGCTAGATTTACAGGAGGCTATAAAAATCACGATAGTATCTTAATTGGACTTGGAATGTTAGGAAGGGCTGAATTAGCATTTATTGTTATCAATATTGCCTATACAGCAAATCATATCATTACAATAAATGAATTTTATATCTTAGTATTTACAACATTTCTGCTTAATATTAGTGTTCCAATTACTATCAATTTCTGGGCTCCATATCACAAAGGGCAAAAAGAGCTTAAAATTGGTGGTATACTACTATCAAGACCAAATGAAAAAGGATAGATTATGTTAAAAGCTTCAATTTTAGAAAATGTTGAATTTAGTGATGGTAAACCAAATATAAAAGTTTTACTAGAGAGTGATACTACAAAAGAGATTAGAATCGCTATGAAGCAAAATCAAGAGATGAGAGAGCATAAAGCTCCCTTTTCGATTGTTGTTGAGATAGTCGATGGCGAGATTGATTTTGGAGTAAATGGTAAAATCGAAAATCTTAAAAAGGGTGATTTAGTCTCACTTGAGGCAAATGTTCCACACTCTCTAAAAGCAATTAGTGATACTATTATTAGACTCTCACTAAATAAAAAAGATAAAGTAACTAGAGTAGAGGGAGTAGTCAACTAGACTACCTCTTTATTACTCAATCAAATTCACTTTATATCCAACTCCTGAAATATTCTCTATTGTATGTTGTGGGAGTTTTTTGCGAAGTGAGCGAATCAGTGAGCGAATAGCATCTACACTCATTCCCTTATCTCTATAAACATAGTTTTCTATCTCTTGATAATTTATACTTCTATTTGAGTTTTTAACAAGTAAATCTAGCAGTAAAAGTTCTCGTTTTGTAAGTTTTATAATTTCGCTATTTATAGTAAGGATTCTATTAAAAGTATCGTAAATTGCACTCTCTGAGAGTTTTTTGATATTTGAATCATTTACATTTAGATTCTCCATACACAGCTCTATCGCTTCAAAGAGAGCATCTTCCATTATAGGTTTTATCAGATATTTTACTAAACTAAGCTCAATCGCTTTTAATAAATACTCTTGATTTGTGTAGGCAGTAGCTATAATTATCTGTGTTTTTTTATCATTTTCTCGAATCTTTTGAGCTAAATCAAGCCCTGATAGCTTTGGCATCTTTATATCTGTGATTATAATATCAGGTTTTTCTATTTTATATATTTCAAAAGCCTCTAACCCATTTTTTGCCTCTAAGACACTCTCAAAATATCTATTTAAAAACTCGACTGCATTTGCTCTTATAAACTCTTCATCTTCAGCATATAGTATTTTTATATTTTTATATTTTTCTCTCAAAACGGTATTACCTTTTATACATTTCTAACTCTATCAATTATAACTTAAGAGTAAAAGTTTTTTCACACTCTATTCACATATTTTATTTTATAGTAAAAAAATAGTTACCACACTTTTTTCACACTTTTTTCTATTACCATTTTAACAGATAAAAAATTAGGAATTGACAATGGAGAAGTTAATAGAGTTTTTTCTTTCAAAATCCAGATTAAATTACATGCTATTTGTGTTTTTATTTATTTTTGGAGTCTTTAGTTACATATCGATTCCAAAAGATGTATTTCCTGCTGTAAAGCTTGATAAAATAGTTATATTTGGTGGCTATGGAGGAGCTAGTATTGATATACTTGATAAGATGGCTGTATCAAAACTAGAGAGTGATTTAAATAGTTTAAATGGTGTAAAGAAGCTAGAGTCGTTTATAAAAAATAGCTCTTTTGATATTATATTAACACTTGAGAAAGGCTCTGATAAATCAGATATTTTAAATAAGACAAAAGATGTAATATCAAATACGAAAAGATTCTTTCCAAATGATATGGACGAGCCGATAGCTACTATTTTGGATATGTCTTGGCCTTTGATAAATGTGAGTATATCTTCTGAAGTTAAATCGAAAGATGATTTGGTTCAGATTGCTAAAGATATAAAGAGAAAACTTGCATCTGTTGAGAATGTAGCAAAAGTAAATCTCTATGAAGATAGTGATAAAAACTTTGAGATAACTTTTGATTCAAAAAAGATAGAGATGTATGGACTTGATAAGTTTGAGATTTTAGATGCAATTACTAAACTCTCATATATCTATCCGATTGGAAAAGTTGAAGATAGAGACGAGCATCTATTTATCTCAACTTTTAATGGAAAAAAAGAGATAGAGGATTTGGCAAACACTCTTGTTAAAATAGGAGGAAAGAGTATCTATCTAAGTGATATTATAGAGATAGATTCAAAATATGATGATTCAAATGTAATATCTAGCTTCAACGGGGTAAAAAATATTGAGTTAGGAATCTCTAAAAATGAGAGAGCAAATGCTATTGAGCTTGTGGAGATTATCAAGGCAAAGATAGCAGAGTTTAATAAAAACTACCCTGATATTAAAATCTCTACTTTTTATGACACTTCTGTATATATTAGAAACCGTTTAAATACGGTTGTCTCTAGTATCTTATTTGGGCTTGTTTTAGTTGGAATCGCTCTTTATATCTTGGTAAATAAGAGAATAGCTTTTGTTGTAGTGCTAGGAATTCCCTCATCAATTTTAATCGGTGTTATGTTTTTACATCTATTTGGATATAGCATAAATATGATGACGCTTTTAGGGGCTTTGCTTATTTTAGGGGTTTTAGTCGATGATGCGATTATTATTGCAGAGAATATTCAAAGACATATCTCAAATGGTGATAATAAGTTTAAAGCTTCGCTAGATGGTGTAAAAGAGGTAATTATTCCTGTTAGTGTCTCAACTCTTACAACGATTTTTGCATTTACTCCGATGTTAATGTTAAGTGGAGAGATGGGAGAGTTTTTCAAAATGATTCCAATCGCAATTGTTGGACTTTTGATAGCTTCTTTGATTGAGAGTTTTGTCTTTTTACCGATTCACTCGCTCCATATTTTAAGTAAAAACGATAGAGAGCTTGATTGGAGTAAATTTCAAAATCTATATGAGAGAGTTTTAAGAGTATTTATCCAATATAGAAAGACATTTTTAGCAGTTTTTATTATCGTTGTTCCTTTTATCAGCTTCTCTTTAATGAGTAGTATGAAGTTTATTCTATTTCCAGAGTTTGATAGCGATAGAGTCTTTATAAAAGGGAAATTTAATGTAAATCATACAGAGGAGCAAGTCTATCAAAAAATCAAGCCGATAGAGAGCCTTTTATTAAAAGATAGAGAGCTTTTAGGAATCAAATCTATCTCTATGACGGCAGGATTTAGAACAGATAATATGGGACAAGCAGAGATAAAACAGAATGTTTTTGAGTTTAATATCGAGCTTCATAACAATACTCCACAAAATTTTGTGGATAGATACATTACACCAAATCTCTCATTTGATTATGATGATAGTCTTAGAGTTAGAGAGAAATCGGCAAATGAGATAGAGCTTTATTTAACAGAGCAGTTAAAAGATTTTAAACCCGAAGGAGTTGAGGATTTTATAGTAAAGAAAGAGGGTGCAGGAATCATAAACAACGATATAGAGATTTTTGTAAATGCTGATAATAAAGAGCTTCTATTAAAATCAATTAGAGAGTTAAAAGATGAGATAGGAGCGATTGAGGGTGTTGTCTCTGTCGATGATACAGCTAAAGAGGGTGTAAAAGAGTTAAAACTTAAAATTAATAAATTTGGTGAAGAGCTTGGCTTTAGCGAAGGGTATATTGCAAATATACTAAATGGGTTTTTTCTAAAATCGGAGTTGGCAAGAGCTTTGGGCAAAGATGGAATCATCGAAATAATAACTTATGATAAATTGATTGATAGTTTTGAGACTCTCAAAAATTTTGAGATAAATCTACCAAATAGCGAACAGCAGATAACTCTTTTTGATATTTGCGACTTTGTCTATATCAGCACTTTTGACTCAATCTATAAAGATAATGGAATCGATGTTAAGAGTGTTTTTGCAAATGTTGATACAAAAAAAGTTACACCGATGGAAGTTTTAGAAGTGATAGAGCCAACTCTTAAAAAATTAGAGGAAAGTGGCGTAACAGTGATTATAAAAGGTGAGCAAGAGCAAAATGAGCAGATGGCTAAAGAGATGGCTATTGCATTTGCTATAGCTCTGTTTTTTATATTTGTAACGCTTCTAATTATGTTTGATTCATTCAAATCAACATTTATAATTCTCTCAACAATTCCATTTTCGTTTCTAGGGGCAATTATTGGGCATTTGGTTTTGAATATGAGTTTGACAATGCCCTCTGTCGTGGGTATTTTAGGGTTAGCTGGAGTTGTTATAAACGATGGAATTGTAATGCTTGATTTTATTCGAAAATCTCAAAATTTAGATGAGCTTTTGCATAGGGCAAAACTTAGATTAAGACCGATTATAATCACATCTATTACGACATTTTTAGGGCTTTCAACGCTAATATTTTTTGCAACTGGTCAAGCGAAAATTCTTCAACCGATTGCAATATCACTAGGTTTTGGTTTGATGTGGGGAACTATATTAAATCTTATATATCTTCCAGCACTCTTTGCAGTGTTAAATAAAAAACGAATAAAAAATTAAATTAAAGGGTAAAAAATGAAAAAGATAATTTTAGGTTCAATGCTTTTGGTATCACTTATCTATGCAGATGGAAATCATATTGAGATTGGAGCAGGGTATCAGCGTTTAAAAGATAGTTTTAGTACAGAGTCAGATTCTAAAATCGCAAATTATAGCCAAGCTAAGGAGGAGAGTAGTGCGATTCCTTATATTAATCTACTGCTTAACTATAAGATAAATAAAAATTTAACAGCCTATTTAGATACAAGTAGGGCTTTAACAACTGGGCTTAAAGCTAAAACTAATTATGGCTCTTTTGATTTTGGAATCTCTTATGAGATGATGCAAGAGGAGTATCAAAATCCATATCTATTAAATCAAAATAGAGCAGATACAGATGTTGATGAGTTTGGATTTTATTTAGGTTATGAATTCTCTTTTATAGATGATTTAAATCACAATATTGTTTTTAAATACTCAAATAGAAATTACGATAGAGATGAGGTTATTAAAGAGCTTAAGAGAGGTGGAGATAGAAATATTTTAGCATTAGAGAATAGTTATAGAGGATTTTTATTTAATTTGGAGGTAGAGAGTTATGAAGCTGATGGGGATTCTAGTACTTATGATGCTTATGGTGCATCTTTTGGCTACCAAAGCCAATTTTTTGATAAATTTTCAATTATGGCTCTAGCCTCTTTCTCAACAAAAGAGTATGACAAATCACACCCTGTTTTTAATAAAGTAGTAGATTCTGATACTTTTGGGGCATTTGTTCAACTAAATTGCGATGACCCATTTGATTTAAATGATGATGTCTATGTTTCACTAAAGGGAAGCTACTCTCAAGAAAATGCCAATGTCGATTTTTATGATAAAGAGAGTCTTGCGTCGATTTTAAGTGTTGGATATAAATTTTAGAATCTACGAAAGTAGATTCTCTAAAGGATAAAAAATGAGATATTTAATATTTATAACTTTTATAATTAGTGCCAGTTTTGCTGATTACTATGTAGCTCAAATAAAACCCTATCAAAAGTATGAGATAAAATCGGAATACTCAGGTGTTGTAACTAAAGCTATGAAGTCAAAAGAGTTTAGTTTTATAAAAGATAGAGAGTTGATAGTTAAAGTCGATTCAAGTGATGAGAATATAAAACTAAGCACTTTGATTGAGAATTTAGAGACAGTAAAAGATATTTTGGAGATAAAAAAGAGAAATTTAAAGAGTAAAGAGCGAGTAAAACAGCTCAGCAGTTATGATAAAAATTTAGAGAGGCTCTCATTTTTGCAGACAAAGATAGAGTTAGCAAATACTAAAGAGTCGATAAGAGAGCTTAAAAATATAAAAAATAGAAAAGAGTTTTTTGTACAAAATAGATATATTGACGAGGTTTATGTAAATGAAGGAGAGTTTGTAAATAGTGGTGATACTATCTTTACTCTCTATGATATTTCAAAAGAGAAAATAGAGCTTTTTATAAAAGCTGATGATATAGAAGATATTGAGAAAAAGAGAATCTATATAGATGAGCGAAAATCGAAATTTAGAGTTGAAAAAATCTCTAAAGTGAAAGATTCTAAAAAACTCTCAACTTATAAACTCTATTTAGTAAGAGAAAATAGCGATTTTAGAGATAAATTTTGGGATAAAATCGTAAAAGTTGAGTTTAGATAATGAAAAAATTAATATTTTTAGCGACAGCTCTAGCTCTCTATGGAGAAGTTTTAAAAGAGAATCGATTAGATATTTTAGACAATAGAGCCAAACAGATAGAGCTAGAATCTAAACTTCTAAAAAACTCTTGGATAAATTCAGTCAATTTAGAGGCTTCTCTAGCAAAAAGTAGTGCTTTGAAAAATGAAGATTCAATAGAGAACTTCTCTATCAACTTTTTGCAAGAGATTTATAAAAGTGGAGGAATCAAAGCTATTAGAGATTCTGGAAAAATCTATAATAGATTAAATCAAGCTCTACTAGAGCAAGAAAAGAGAGAGCTTGTCTATCAAGTTTATGAGATAGTTTTAAATATCAAAAAGATTGATTTGGAGATAGAGAAAACTCACTATTTAATCAAAAATAGCAAAATAGATATAAAGAATAAAAAAGATAAGTATATAAATGGATTAGTTGATATGAGTGAGCTTGATGAATCTATTATTGAGCTTAATAGTTATAAAAACTCGATTGAGGATTTGAAAATCTCTAAAAACTCTCTATTGAAAGAGTTAAAGAGTTTAAGTGATAAAAATTATATAGATATAGATATTAAAAAATTTCCTCTCTTTAAGTTAGATAGTTTTATCAAACAAAATAGTGATTTAGAGATTCAAAAATTGCAAATAGAGTCTAAAGAGATAGATAAAAAGGTAACTAAATCAAAATATCTGCCAAAAGTATCGCTTTTTGCAAATTATCAATATGAGGATAGTGAGAGTTTTAAAATTGATAAAAATTCACACTCTTATGGTCTAAAACTCTCAATACCAATCGATTTTAACTATAAAAATGATATTGAAAAATCAAAACTAGAGTATCTAATCTCAAAACTTGAATACAGAGAGCAAGAAGAGAATCAAAAAAATCTCTATCAAAATATCGCAAAAGATTTAAAAAGCATAGAGAGTAAAATAGAGAATACTAAAGAGATTATCAAAAGCTATAAAAGTCTCTATAAGATGAGTTTAGAGCTTTTTGAAAACTCTCTAAAGAGTGAAGATGATTTAAAAATAGTAGAAAATAGAGTAAATTCGAATAAAATAGATAAAAAAATATATAAAATTGATAGAGAATTGTTGATTTTAGAGCTATATAAAAAGATATAAATATATAAAATAGAGAGATAGTGTGAAGTATAGTAACAGCTTGTAGTGGGAGATAGCATCTATTTCAACTAAATCATGAAAATAGCGTAAGGTTTACAAATTGTTAATCTTTTGTTTACAAAAAACTTACTTTCACTCTATATAATAAGGTATAAAAGGATAAAAAATGAAAAACTTACTATTAGCATATGTAAAAGCACTAAAAGCAAAAGATAAAAAAACTTATGTTCGATTGACATCTAAAGAGAAAAACGATTTAGTAGCTGTATTTGATGTAATCTGTTGTTAGTTTGAAAAGTAAATATAATATATCTATTTTTTAAATTTTCGAAACTAAATAACTACTCATTTCACTACTATTTTTTTAGCTCTAATAAAAAATCTAAATATGTACCAGTTGGCACCTAAAATGCTTGTTATATTTTATAAACTGTATCTTAGTTAAAATGCAACCGATTTAGCATTTTAAATATGTACAATTTAATTAAGTAGCAAACAGGAGAGTACCCATGCAGAAGTTACTATTAATCTATTTAAAAGCATTAAAAGCAAAAGATTCTAAAAACTATGTTGAGCTTACAAAAAGAGAGCGAGAGGGACTTCAAGAGGTTTTTGATGAGATAGTTACTCAATAGTTATCTCTACTTTTGTCTTTAAATACTCATCTAACTCTCTAGCACCAGATACTAAATATATTCCGAATGCCTCTTTATAAAGTGGCTCTATTTGACTTTTTGAAAAGTTATCTATTGAGATAGAGAACTCTTTTTTGCCAGAGTTTAAATCACTTACCACTTTTAGTAAATCTTTCTCTAAAAAGTGAGTCTCTGTTGAGAATCTATTTAAAACTCTATCAAAATGTACTTTAAAGCGTTTTGTAAACTCCTCATTTGAGAGTTTTATATTTGTATCAAAGCCCAATCTTCTATTTATTTTTAGAGTCTTCTCTTCACTATCCAAAGCACTTAAGTAAAAAACTTCATAAATTAAACTACTTAGTAACTTATCTGTTAAATTTAAGTTTAGAGATTTAAAGACTATTTTGTCATAGATAGTTCTCTCTATCGATAAGTTAGCTAAAATTGGTAAAACTCTATTTTGAAAATTGATTGAGACTAAAGCCTCGTTGGCAACTCCTAAACTAGCATCAACCTCAATATCAAAATTTAAATTTGAGCCTTTTAGATATTTAAAGAGAGAGTTTTCAAGAGCTAAATTTTGCTCTTTGGTAAATAGAAAGTCATCATTTAAAAACTCTTTTGAAAACTCAATATCACTGAAGTAGATACCAATACTACTTACCCCTCCTAATGCATCTCTTATCTCTTTGAAGCCATTTAAATTTTTTAAAAAAACCTCTTTAGATTTTAAAACAGTATTTTTTTTATAAGCGATAGAGAGATTCTCAACTATACAGTTTGGATTTAAAAAACCACTACAAGATATATCACCACTTGATAGTTTTATATCCATATTTTTTAGAGATTTTGATTGAAAACTCTTCTCTATCTCTTGCTCTATTGAGATATTTTTATAGATAAAACTAACAAAAACCAGCAGAGGTATTGCACCTAATATTAAAATATTTTTTACCATTTTACTCAAAAGTTCCCCTTAAAAAAATAGATTTCGAAATTCCATTATTATATAACTTAATAGTTATATAATAAATTTTTCATAATGAAAAAATAACGATTAGAGTCCTAAAATATAGTATAAATATAATATTTTTAACAAAAAAGGGGATATTTTGTCAATTAGTAAAAAACTATCCATTATCCAAGGTTTGATTATTGCCCTGAGTTTAGCTGGTTTAACTCTATTTGTATCATTTACTCTCGATTCTTCATCTAAAGAGTATGTGATAGAGAGATTAGAGAAAGATATTTCAAAGATAAAGTCTATGTTTTCACTCTATAATGACGCTTTAACTATCGCTGTTGATAAGGTGCTAGGTTCATTCGATATGATGTTTGAGGGTGAGTTCTCTTTAGATGAGGAGAAAAAAGTCTCTGTAAATGGTAAAAATGTAGCAACTTTAAAAATTAATGAGAAAGTGATTAATTTAAATTATGATGAAGTTGATAAGCTTTTAAAATCAACTGGAGCAGTAGCTTCTGTTTTTGTAAAAAATGGAAATGAGTTTGTTAGAATCTCAACTTCAGCAAAAACAAAAGCAGGAAAGAGAGCTGTTGGAAGTGCAATCGGCTCAAGCAGTGCAGTTTATCAAAAAATTATGCAAAAAGAGCGATATACGGGATATGTAAACTTAAAAGGCTCTGATTATATAGCTTCATATAAGCCTATTGTTGATGGTTCAAACCAAGTAGTCGCAATTATTGCAGTTGGATTGAATGTAACTCAAGAGTTTCAATCTCTGAAAAAAGAGGTTTTAAAAGTAAAAATAGGGAAAACTGGATATGTTTTTGCTCTTGATACGAGAAAAGGCTTAGAGGGAGTTACAAGAATTCACCCAGCAAGAGAGGGAGTGAGTCTTTTAAGTGTTAAAGATGATACAGGTAAATATTTTATAAAAGAGATTGTTGATAAAAAAGAGGGAATCATCACATACCCATGGGTAAATAAAAAATTGGGTGAAAAAAAACCTAGAGAAAAAATGGCTGTATTTACATATTTTGAGCCTTGGAAGTGGGTAATAGCCTCTAGTAGTTACACAGAGGAGTTTTTAGAAGCCAATATAAAAATTAGAAATTATCTAATCATTATAAGTATCTTTGTAACTATTGCGATAGTGATTTTAATCTATTTATCGATTCAACTTAGCGTAATAAAACCTATCAAAGAGTTAGAGGATAAAGCAAAAAATCTATCTGTTGGTGATGGTGATTTGACACAGAGATTAGATGAGAGTGGAGGAAATGAAATATCAGAAGTCTCTAGCAGTATAAATCTCTTTATCGAAAAGGTTCAACAGATAATATCTAATATCAAAAATATATCATCAAATACTCAAAATATCGCCACAGAGCTCTCAAAAGATTCAGAAATTATACAAAATAGTAGTAGAGAATCTTCTCAAATGGCACTTAAGAGTGTTGAGGATTTTGAAGATGTAAAAAATATGCTCGAAGATGGTTCAGAAAAATCGACAGAGACTAAAGATAAAATATCTAAAGCTAACGATACGCTAGAGGTTGCCAAAGTTGATATTTTAAATATGGTTGAGATGATAAAAGTTAGCTCAAGTACAGAGGCAGAGTTAGCTAGTAGATTAAATCAACTCTCAAATGATGCCGAGCAGGTAAAAGATGTCTTGACAGTTATTAAAGATATAGCTGACCAGACAAATCTACTAGCACTTAACGCTGCTATTGAGGCAGCTAGAGCGGGAGAGCATGGGCGAGGATTTGCAGTAGTAGCTGATAATGTTCGAGAGTTAGCCGAGCGAACGCAAAAATCTTTAACAGAGATAAATACAACAATTTCAGTTATTGTTCAAGCAATTGTTGATGTGAGTGGCAGAATGAGTGTTAACTCTGAATCGATTGAGAAGTTGGCTGAAGTCTCGATTGAGGTTGAGAGTAAAATAAATGATACATCAAGCCTAATGCAAGAGAGTGCAATCTCTGCTCAAAACTCACTAGATAGCACTTTAAGCGTTGTCTCAAACTCAAAATCTAGAATCGATAATGTAGAGAAAATCAGCTCTTTATCAGATGCAAATTACCAAAAAGTTGAAAATATAACATCATCAATTGATGATTTATACACTCTTATTAACGATTTAAACTCAAAAATAAATGATTTTAAAGTTTAGATTAAAAATCGAGCTATATCTTTAGCTCCATTTTTATCTATTATTTTTGTTAAATCTTCACTTATCTCTCTTAGCTTCTCTCTATTGTCTAAAATATATGATAAATCAAATGTAAAAAGCTCAGATTCTAACTTTAAAAATGCTAAATCTCTATCGATTAAAAATTTTGCATTCTCATATTGATGATTTGCACTAGCGTAAGGATAGGGAATAAAAAGAGTTGGAATCGCATTTGCAATCAGTTCCCAAAGAGTAGAAGCACCACTTCTTGAGACTGCAAAATCAGCCTTGGCAATTTTTGCAGATAGATTTTTATCAAATGCAAATACATCAGCCTCAACCTCTAATCTCTCATACTTCTCTTTTACTCTCTCAAAATCATTTTTTCCAGTTTGGTGAATAATTTTAAAGCCATTTTTTTTCAGATATTTTGCAAATTTTAAAGCTAGATTATTAACAGCTGTTGCCCCTTGAGAGCCACCCAAAAAGATGATAGTTTTAAACTCCTCTCTAACTCGCTGAGTATCAAAAAATATCTCACTTACAGGGTAGTTTTTTGTTTTTGAGTCAAAATATGAGCTAAAAAACTCTTTTGCAAACGGTTTTAATATATTATTTAATCTTCCAACTACTGCATTTTGTTCGTGAATGTATAAATCACATCTTAGAATAATAGATGCAAAACTAGCAGGAGCCGATGAGTAACCACCAACGCAAAAGACTTTTTTAACTCTATGTTTTCTAAAAATAAGCATCGTTTTTAGTGTTGCTAGAGCGATTTTCCCAAGTGCTACGATTTTGCCAAAAAATCTTTGGTTTACAACTCCATTTGTCTCAAAGAAAAACTTTTTACAAAAACCCTCATCATTTTCAAACCAAGCTCTATCTTGACCATAGTTTGAGCCGATATAGATTGGTTTTATATTTTCTTTATTAAGTTCAGTTTTTATAGCTTTTGCAATACTTAAATGCCCACCAGTTCCACCACCTGTTATTACAATCATGTTTCCTCTCTTTAATCTATATTTAGTAAAGTTTCATATTTTTTTAAAATATTTCTCTGAAAACTCTCTGGAATACTACTCCAGTTTAAAACTTGAATCAATATCGGAATATTCGACTCTCTTAGGCTATTTTTAAACTTTATAAACTCATTACTGTTTACTTTTGAGCCTTTAATTACTAAATCCAAATCACTTGTATCGTGAGCATCTCCATTTACACGACTTCCAAAAGCCAAAATAGAGCATTTACTCTCTAGAGAGTTTTTCGCTATTTTTATTATCTCATTTTTATCTTTTTCTCTAATTAACATTTTCTAATTTTATCCATCTATTTTATAATTTTGTAGTTTTTCATACGCTTTATCCAAAGCTAATATACATCTTTTTAAATAAGTTGTATCGATAATCAAAACTATATACCTTTCTAAATTTATAAAAGCATTATTTTTTTAACCAAGGTAATTCCCAGTCACTTTTATTAAAATCTATTTTTTTATTATTCATAACTTTTATAAACTCTTTCGCAATATGAAAAGAGAGTATTGGCGGAACAGCATTTCCAATATGGGCAAAACCTGCTCCATTAGAGCCACTAAAGATAAAGTTATCAGGAAAAGTCTGTATTCTTGCACATTCTCTAACTGATAATCTTCTATGACAATTTGGGTGAGGGTGTATAACAGCTCCTCCTGTTCTACTTCCTCTTCCAGTTATTGTTGGAGATGGTTTATCCCAATCTAATTTTCTATTTCCAACATATTGATTTATTTTTACTTTATGTTTTGAGCCTTGATGATTTGCTACAGTTTCACTGTACTCTTTGGGTAGGTCAAATATAGCATCTTTTATAGTTAAGTGATTATTTAAGTGAGTTGGTTCTGGAAAATTTGGTTCAATCTCTATAGTGTTTTTTGTTCCTATAATAATTACTCTTTTTCTATTTTGAGGAACTCCATAATCAGAAGATAACATAGTTTTATATTTTGTTCTATATCCAACCTCTTCAAACTCATTTATCATTTTTTCAAAAAAAGCATTAAACTCTTTACCACTTCTCATTCCAGGTACATTTTCTATTAAAAAATATTTTGGCATTTTATTTTTTAATACTCTTATATACTCTTTATATAAAAAATTATATTTATCATTTATATTTCTACTTTTACCTTTTGCAATGGTAAAACCTAAACAAGGAAATCCCCCAATAATAACATCTATATTATTTGGTATATCATTAACATCTACATTATAAATATCATTACAAATTATATGATTGCCAATATTGTTTTTATATGTTTGAGTTGCATCTTTATCAATATCATTCGCCCATAAAATATTAGCTCCTGCTTTTATAAAACCTAAATCTAATCCTCCACAACCTGCAAAAAGTGATATTACATTCATCTGTTACTCTCAATTTTATTTTCTATTAAATTTATAACTCTATCAATTTCATCATAGATTTTTTTCTTATATTTGTCTTTATTATCAATACTATTTATATATTTTATGAGTAAAGTAGTAGTGTTAACTTCAAACTCTTTAAAGTATTTCAAAATTGAGTTTTCTATAAAATTAAAATCTAACTCTATATGAGTTGCTATTTTTAAAATCTTCTCTCTATTAACTCTTATAGAGTTTCCTTCCCATCGATTGATAATTGTTAAAAAATCATCAATATTATTAATATTTTCACTTAATAAGTTAAAAAAATCATTGGAGTTTATAAAGTATAAATCCATTATCAAATCATTTTTAATAGCAATAATTAAATCATCAGCAAATATCTCCTTGCTCATTTTAAGAAATCTATTTTTAAAAATATCAAAGTCACCATTTTCTTTAATTAAATTTAGTAGGTTTTTTAATAATGCTCTTGAACCTAAACCTATTTTAACTTTTTTATTTTCAACAAAACCATCTTTTCCTTTTCTCTCATTTAAATAATCTTCCATATTCAATAGATAAAAAAGAGCTGTTTTTTCAAAAGAGCCTAGATTTATCTCTTTATTACTAAGCATTAAAGTTTTAACTGAAACATTGAAGTTTTCATTAAAAATAATATCTGATTTTTCTCTTTTGTTTGAAACTGTATAATTTGTAATAAATTCATTTTCAATAGTTTCTATTTTGATATGTTTATTTTCTCTCTTTGTCTCATCAGTAATTTTTCCATTAAATAAAATTGATAAATAGTCCTCTAAATCTCTTGCAGTTGTTTTTCTTTTAGCGACATCTTTTGCTGAGATATTTTCATATAAATAATTTAATAAGTAGGCACTATTGAAGTTATTTTTCGTATTAGCTAGATAGTTAAAAAAATTATAAATATCATCTAAGTTTGAGTAATTATTTTTTAGTTTTTCCTTTTTTATTAAATACTCTCTTAGTAAAAGTAAAATATTATGATTGTTATTCATCTATTTTTTATTCCTTATAATTTTTTATTTTATTTCAATTTTAGTATAAACTCTTTTAAAAAGGCAATAAGTGAATCCAAATCCAAAGCTTTTAGTAAATAGTGAAAAAGAGACTATTTTAGAATCTATAAAAGAGGAGTTGGAGCTTTGTGATAAGTTCTATTTTTCAGTTGCTTTTATAACTACAAATGCGATTGCTCTTTTGATAGATTTGCTTTTAAAGCTGGAGAGAAGAGGAGTAAAAGGGATAGTTTTAACATCAAACTATCTCAATTTTACCCAACCACTAGCACTTAAGCGAATCCAAAAATTTAAAAATATTAAGCTGAAAATTGCAACTAAAAACAATTTTCACTCAAAGGGTTATCTCTTTAAAAGGGGTGATTCTTATAATTTAATAGTTGGAAGTAGTAATTTAACAGCAAATGCACTCTTAAAAAACTCTGAGTTAAATCTAAAAATATCGGCTCAAAAAGATAGTGAAATTATAGATAGTTTTTTTAACTATTTTAAAAAAGAGTTTAATCTAGCCTCTGAAGTAGATGAGCGATTTTTGATTGATTATGAGAGAATTTATCTAAAAAATAGAGTTTTTCAAAAGAGTATAGAGTCAAAAATAGAGAAAATTTCTGCAAATTCAATGCAGATAGAGGCTTTAGCAAATATTCAAAAGTTAAGAGAGAGAGGCAAAAAAAAAGCTCTACTGATTTCAGCTACGGGAACGGGTAAAACTTATCTATCAGCTTTTGATGTGAAGAGATTCAAACTTAAAAAGTTTCTATTTGTTGTGCATCGATTGAGAATTGCAAAAGAGGCTTTAAAAACCTTCAAAACTCTACTTCCAAAAAGTTTCTCTATGGGGCTTTTCTCAGGGGAGTTTCAAGAGAGAGAGAAAGATTATCTATTTGCAACGATTCAAACACTCTCAAAAAAGAATCACTTAGAGAGTTTTAAAAGAGATGAGTTTGATTATATTGTTATCGATGAGTCTCACCGAAGTGTGGCTAATTCATATAAGAGAGTGATAGAGTATTTTGAGCCAAAATTTATGTTAGGAATGAGTGCTACACCTGAGCGATTAGATGGGTTAGATATTTTCTCTATCTTTAATCATAATATCGCTTATGAGATTAGGTTGCATCAAGCCCTAGAGCAAGATATGTTATCGCCATTTCACTACTTTGGAATAAGTGATTTAACTATCGATGGAGTTGAAATTGATGATAAGAGTAAATTTAACTCTTTAGTTGATGAGAGTAGAATCAAACATATTATCGAAAAATTAGATTTTTACGGTTGTGATAGTGAAACTATTCGAGGTTTAATTTTCTGCTCGAGAGTAGATGAGGCTAGAGTCTTATCAAGCGAATTTAATAAAAGAGGTTTTAAAACTATCGCTTTGAGTGGAGATAGTTTAGAATCTGAGCGAAATGAGGCGATAGAGCGATTAGAGAGTGATGATTTGGGACAGAAGTTAGATTATATATTTAGTGTTGATATTTTTAACGAAGGTGTAGATATTCCGAGGGTAAATCAAATAGTTATGCTAAGGGCAACTGCTTCGCCAACGATTTTTATTCAGCAACTTGGTCGAGGTGTTCGAAAACATCGAGATAAAGAGTATTTAACTGTTATCGATTTTATTGGAAATTATGAGAATAACTATCTAATTCCTATCGCTCTATTTGGTGATAACTCATACAGTAAAGAGAATCTAAAAAGAGCTTTGGCTAGTAAAAAGGCTTTAATATCGGGCTGTTCTAGTGTGCATTTTGATGAGATTACAAAAAGAAGGATTTTTAAATCTATCGATTTGGCAAATATGCAACTAAAGAGAGATTTAATCAAAGATTATAAACTGCTCAAATTTAAATTAGGTTCGATTCCTCTTATGATGGATTTTGTAAAAAATAGCTTCAGAGAGCCAAAACTATATATAGATTACAGTAAATCATATTTTAATTTTGTAGCTGATGTTGAGAGTGAATTTAAAGAGAGATTAGATAAGAGAGCTAAAAAACTACTAGAGCTATTCTCAAGCGAAATAAATAGTGGAAAGCGAATCGAAGAGAGTTTTATATTAAGAGAGTTGATAGAGAAAAATGAGTTAAATATAGAGAAATTTAGAGAATCTATTCATCAAAAATATAGTTATAAAATCTCAGAAGAGATTCTAAAATCGGTTATAAATAGTCTGAATTTTGGTTTTATTACAGAGAAGAGTGATAAAAAACTCAAAAGTGTAAAAGAGATTTACGGTTTTGAGATAGTTAAAGAGTTAGATAAAAGTCTCACTATTGGTAGAGATTTAAAAGAGGCATTGGAATCTAAAACTTTTAGAGAGTTTTTAATCGATAGTGTAGATTACTCTTTTTATAGTTTTGAGAAGAGATTTAGAGAAGACGAATTTATAGATGGGTTTGTACTATATGGAAAATACTCACGAAAAGATGTCTTTAGAATCTTAAAGTGGCAGAGAAATCCTTTAGCCAGTCTAGGTGGATATGTGGTTAGTAAAGATGGTAAAAACTGCCCTATTTTTATAAATTATAACAAAAAAGAGAGTGCTACGGAGTATGATAATAGCTTTATAGATAGATTTGAGTTTAACTGGTTCTCAAAAGCTAGAAGAGATTTGAATAGCCCCGATATTAAAGCGATTCGAGCTGAGAATATAAGAATCCCTATATTTATTCGAAAAAGCTCTAGTGAGCTTGAGTTTTACTATATGGGAGATGCTGAGCCTAGAGAGTTTAAAGAGGTTATTTCAGTTGATAAAAATGGAAAAAAAGTAACAAGTGTCAAAGTGATTTTTAGATTAAAGAGAGAGATTAACGAGAATATTTATCACTATTTAACACAAGTGTAGTTAAAAGTCACAATTTGAGAGATTTGTAACTTTTCTACGGACATTTAAGCAATTTTTCTATAGAATCTATAACTAAATATAACTTGATAAGGGATTTTTGTGAGAGGATATAAAATTTTTACAGGGACTGCACATCCAGAGTTTACAGATGAGGTAGCTAAAGCTTTAGATGTTTTTGTCGCTAAAGCATCTATAAATAGATTTAGTGATGGTGAGATTGATATTAAGATTAGTGAGAGTGTTAGAGGAAGAGATGTATTTATAATCCAACCAACAGGTGAACCAGCAAATGTGAATCTAATGGAGCTTTTGATTATGACTGATGCTCTAAGAAGAAGCTCAGCTAGTTCGATTACAGCGATTATTCCATACTTTGGTTACGCTAGACAAGATAGAAAAGCAGCTCCTAGAGTTCCAATTACAGCAAAATTGGTAGCAAATCTAATTCAAACAGCAGGAATCGAGAGAGTTGTTACGATGGACTTACATGCTGGTCAGATTCAGGGATTTTTTGATATTCCAGTTGATAACTTATATGGTTCTATTATCTTCAAAGATTATGTAAAGAGTAAAAATCTAAAAAATCCAATTGTTGGAAGTCCTGATATTGGCGGAGTTACTAGAGCTAGATATTTTGCTGAGCAACTAGGGCTTGATATGGTAATAGTTGATAAGAGAAGAGAGAAGGCCAACTCTTCAGAAGTTATGAATATTATCGGCGATGTAAAAGGTAAAGATGTAATTTTAGTAGATGATATGATTGATACTGCTGGAACTATTGTAAAAGCTGCTGATGTATTAAAACAAAGAGGGGCGACTAGTGTAATTGCATGTTGTACTCACCCTGTTTTATCTGGCCCAGCTTATGATAGAATCGAAAATGGTAGATTAGATGAGTTAATTGTCTCAAATACTCTGCCACTAAAGAGAGAATCTAAAAAAATCACAGCACTATCGGTTGCACCACTATTTGCTGAGGTTATTAGAAGAGTTTATCATAACGAGAGTGTAAATTCACTCTTTAGCTAATTTAAGGAGTTTTTTTTATGAGAAATCTATTTTTAGCAATACTTTTATGTAGTTTTGCATTTTCTGCCTCTATAAAAGTCTCAACAGGTTCAAAGCAAGGAAATTACTATATTTTTGGTAGTAATTTAGCTGAAATGTTAAATGGCTTAGGTTATAAAACAAAAGTTTTAACAACTAAAGGCTCAATTGAGAATATTGAAAATGTACTAAAATCTAAAAGTACAGTTGGATTTGTTCAAAATGACGCATTAGCTCACTACTTATCAAATAACCCTGAAGCTTCAAACACTGTGGAGGTTATTGGTGATATATCTAAAGAGTGTGTCTATGTTGTTGCTAAAAAAGATGGAAAAGTAAAAAGTGAAGATGACTTAGAGAGAAAAGATGTCTCTATTGTTGTTGGTGCTTTAGGCTCTGGAAGTGAAGTAACTTGGCAATATATTACAAAACTTGACAAGGGTTTTGCAAGTTCTACTCCAATTTACAAAAGTGGAACAAGAGCTTTAGCAAATGTTGCAAATGGTAAATATGACGCTTTTTTATGGGTAACTTCTCCTAAAAATTTAGAGAATAAATTTTTGACAACAGCACTTAATAATAAAAATTTAGAGTTTATTGAGATGGACGATTATAGCCTTAATAATAGTGTTAAGATAAATGGTAAAAAGATGCAAGTTTATAACTTTCATGACATTAACTTAGCTGTTAAAGAGGGACTTATTTTTGATTCTAAAAGAGAGTATAAGACAATATGTACTGGTATGAGTTTAATTGTAAACTCTCGAGCTAAAGCCTCATTTTTAGATGATTTAGCAGATTTGGTTATGAATAAATCAAAAACAATTCTCCATACAAAATAGAGCTTTAGCTCTATTTTCTCTATCTTTCTCTTCTTAATTGATGCAAAATCCTTAAAAATTTTATAAAAGAGTTTAAATTATCTCTCTTTAGTTTTTAAACCTATAATTGTGCTAAAAATATATTTACTCTAGCTTTATAGTAAATGTACTTTTTTCCTCTTTTGAGTGAGCTTTAACCTCTCCTTTCATTCGCTTCTCAATAATTGTTTTTGCAATATAGAGTCCCAATCCTGTCCCTTCACTTTTAGTTGTAAAGTATGGCTCAAAGATTTTATCTACTTTATCTTTATCGATTCCTCCACCATTATCTGTAATTGAAATATTTGATTTATCTATTTTTATATCTATTTGAGAATCTTCTCTCTCTATCAAAATATCTTTAGCATTTGAGAGAATTATCAAAATAACTTGTGAAAACTCATTTTTATAGCCATAAACTCTACTATCATCTATAATCTCTATCTCTACATCTATCTCATTGTGTTTTAGCGAATCTTTAATAATCTCAATTGCATTTAAAGTTGCCTCTTTGATAGAGAAAAAATCTTTTTCACGATTTGGAGCGTAAAAATCTCTAAAATCATCAATTGTCTTTGACATAAAAATAAGTTGTGAATTTGCCTCTTTAGTCTTTTTCTCTAAATACTCACTTGTAAGCTCATTATGTTTAAAACTTGATTGAATATTCATAAAAATATAACTCAAATGCGTTAAAGGCTGTCGCCACTGATGAGCAATATTTCCAATCATATCACCCATTTGAGCCGATTTTGATTGATGATAGAGCATCTCTTTTTGTGAGCTTTTCTCATCTTCTAACATTTTCATTTTATAAGAGAGTGCAAAGGCTAAAATAAGTGATTCAAGAGGAATAACTACCTGTATTATATAGATAAAATTTATCTCAATTGGGATATTTAAAAGATACGCTATCTCTATCAAAACAAAAGTTAAGATAATAATACTCCAACCAATAATATAAAATAGAGCTGGTTTGAAGCCATTTTTTAAAGAGATAAAAGCACTATAAATAAAAAACAGCATAATAATAGATGGAGGAAAAAATTCACTAATAAGATAAAAATCAAATATTTCATAGATAAGAGTATCTATGACAAAAAGTATACAATATAGAGTCAAAAATTTATGAACTTTTGGGGTATGTTTTTTAGTTGAGAGAAAACTCTGTGCAAATAGAGTTGAAAAGATAAAAAAGCCTAAAGTGGAGATAATAAAAAAAATTTTATACTCAATATGTTCAAAATTCCAATTCATCAAAATCATAAGAGTGAAAAATTGTGTTAGAGAGTAGTAGATATTACTCTTTTCTCGATTGTAAAAGTAGATTGCCAAATAGTAGAAAATTGCTGTTAATACGATTCCATAACCAATTCCAAAAAATAGTTTTTCCATCAATAGCTTATTTATAAATTCATCTTTTTTATAGATTCTTAAAGTCAACTCTATATTTAGATAGAGATTATCTAACTTAAAGTATAAATCTCTCTCAAATGGCTCTTTTAACTCTAGATTAAAATATCTATAATTGATACTACTTTTTCTACCATCTATAAACTCTACTTTATCCATCTCTGTGACAAACTCTAAAAAGTAACTCTCACCACTTTTAAAAAAATCTTCATTTAGTTTTAAATGTACAATATAGTCACTATAAGTTTTTTTTAAAATTGGTAATTTTGCAGTTTTAAAGTCTAAGCTCTTGAAACTCTCTGCTTTAATAGTTCTATTTTTATCTTCAAAAATCCCTATCTTTTCTATATAGTTATATTCATTTGCAAATAGGGAGTTTATAAAACAGAAAATTAAAAAAACTATTTTTATGAAAATCACTTTCATTTCAATCCTTTTGATTTGATTATATAAAAAAAAAGTGTGAAAAAAGTGTGGATAGTTTTATTTTAATGCTAGATTTGAGAGAGTGAAGAGAATCTGCCCTAAATAAAAAAGCGTCAAAAGAGAGATAGCGATGCTATCATTTCGGTCGTTTTTGTTTCAATATATTTGGGAAATATCAAAAAATATCTACCAAGATGGAGAGCCTTATCTTGGATTGTTTTTTTCAAAACACGATACCAACTGCTTTTAATCGCCGACCTCGATTAAAACTCTCGGGCGTATCTTGCAGATAATATAAATTATTATTTCGTCACCCTGAACTCGATTCAGGGTCTAGTTTCAAAAAGAGAGATTCTGAATCAAGTTCAGAATGACAGAAAAATTGAAGATTTTAATTTTTAGAGAGACTTTGAAACAAGTTAAGAGTAACAGAGTTAAAAAAGAGAGAATATCTGCACCCAAATAGTCTATTTTCACGCATAAACCATATAAAAATCTATAATTATAGATTTATAGATTCTCACTTAGGTTCTTTTGTGCATACTCTTTAGAATAAGATTCTAAAGTAGCAGAGGATTTTTATGGCTATTTTGTAAAATAACTAAACTAACAATAGAAAAATATTGCATTAGTAGCTACTAGTTTGCTATAATTTTAATGCTTCTTGAGAAGATGTACTACTTTGGACGGTGAGCCATCTTCTCGGGAGTTATGATACAGCCTCTTTTAAAAATCCTCAAAAAAAGCTTTAATACAAAAATTATATAAAAAAATCACTTTAGAATAGATATTTGTAACTATTTTTTATGGAAAAAATTTATAAATATCTTTTCTGTGTAAAAATCTAACAAATTTAACAATATCATTTTCTATAACTATTCCAACTCTATAATCTAACACTCTTATTCTAAAAAAATTTGAATAACCTTTTAACTTTTTAATATTTGAAATTTCATTTAAAGAGTTCAAGTTTTCGATTTTTTCTATTAACTCTATTACTGTTTTTATCTACTTTTTTTACATCTTTTAAAAAACTTTTTTTTAGTTCAATCTGCACTTAAAGCCTTTAAAAACTCATCTTTTGAAATAGTTTCACTCTCAAGACCATCTTTGATAGCCATAGAGAGAGCTTCATCTTCTTTATCGACATCTTCTATTGTTATTCTAATCTCTTTATCTACAAAAAGATTTTTTATAGAGTTTATAAAATCTAAATTTATCTCATCTACTTTTAAATCATAAGTCACTTGCATATTTATCCTTTTTTATAAGTTTTTATTTTTCAATATCTATTTAATATTTTATACTACAATTTAGCTTAGTTATTTTACAAAATAGATTTCCAACTTAACACAAATTTAACAATTATATTTTACATTTAGGCAAAAACTTCTAGGAGCCTCTATGTTTAATAAATTCAGTATATCTTTAGCACTCTCAGCTTTGATTTTTGTAGGTTGTGGAGGTGGAAGTAGTAACTCCTCTTCAAACTCAAGCACAACTCCATCAAACGCAACAAGAGCAGTAAGTGTTAATTTTGAAGCTTTAGTTAATGGTGATAACTTCTCATGTGAAAAATCGTATGAAAATATTGGTGTTACAAAAGTAAGTGGTGGATTTAAAGATTTTAGACTCTATGTTTCAGAGGTTAAATTAATCGATAAAAGTGGCGAAGCTGTTGCTGTTGAGTTGACTCAAGATGGGACTTGGCAATTTGATAGCGTAGCACTTTTAGATTTTGAAAATGCTTCAGGTTCGTGTGTCGATAGAGCAAACACAGCCGAGACTAACACAAAAGTATCAGGAACTGTATTAGATAGAGAGTATGTGGCTGTTAGCTTCACTTTAGGAGTTCCTAAAACTCTAAATCATACAAATATAGATGAGACTCCAGCACCACTTAATAGCTCTGCGATGAATTGGAACTGGCAAGGTGGAAGAAAATTTACAAAAATGGAGTTTGCTCCATCTGAAGCGATTACAAAAACTGACGGTACAACTTCACCAATTTGGAATTTTCACTTAGGCTCAACTGGGTGTGAGGGTGATGTAGTTGAGAACAAAGTAGAGTGTGCTCAACCAAATAGAGTCTATGTAAAGCTTGATAACTTTAATGTTGATTCTCAAAAAGTTAGTGTAGATTTTGGCTCTTTAGTTAAAGATTCTTATCTAAATGAGGATAAAGGTGGAGCTAGTGGGTGTATGTCTGGACAGAGTGACCCTGAGTGTAGCAGTATCTTTGCAAACTTAGATTTAACGCTTGGAGTGTGTGAAGATGGTTGCGAAAAACAGATTCTATTCTCTGTTAAATAGATGAGATATTTTTTTTATAGCTTTTTAGTTTTTATCTTTGTTGGTTGTCAAAGTGGAGAGAATCAGATAATAGAGGAATCAAGCTCAAATGCAAATCGAGGTGACTTTGATTGGAATCTACCCAAGGGCTTTCCAGCTCCTCTAGTTCCTCTTGATAACCCAATGAGTGATGAAAAGGTAGAGTTAGGGCGACATCTATTTTATGATAAATCACTCTCAGGCAATCAAGAGCAATCATGTGAGAGTTGCCACTTTCAAAATATAGCTTTTAGCGATGGATTGGCTAATGCTGTCGGCTCAACGGGTATGATTCACCCTAGAAGCTCACAAGGGCTTGTAAATGTAGCTTACTACACATCGCTAACTTGGGGAAATCCTGCACTTGTATCGATAGAGAAACAGTTAGAGGGGCCTTTGACTTCAGAAGAGCCTGTCGAGCTTGGAATAAACGATATAAACAGAGAGGAAGTAGTTTTAAGATTTAGCACAAATCCACTCTATCAAGAGCTTTTTGCTAGAGCCTATCCAGATGAGAGAGAGCCAATTACATTTAATAATATTGTGAAAGCTCTAGCCTCATTTACGAGAGTTTTAATATCGGGCAATTCTGCCTACGATAAATATCTATACGGCGATAAAACGGCACTAAATGAATCACAAAAGCGAGGCATGAATCTATTTTTTGGCGAAAAAGCAGAGTGTTTTCACTGTCATAGTGGTTTTAACTTTAGCGATTCTGTTGCTTATGAGGGTGTCGATTTTGCAAATATGACTTTTCACAATACTGGACTTTATAATATAGATGGAAAGGGTGGATTTCCTCTTGATAATACGGGCATCTTTGCAATAACTGGAATCGATTCTGATATGGGAAAATTTAGAGCTCAATCTCTTAGAAATGTAGAGTTAACAGCTCCATATATGCACGATGGAAGCCTTGCAACTCTCAAAGATGTATTAGATTTTTACTCAGATGGTGGACGAGTTATAGAGCATGGAAAAAATGCTGGAGATGGTAGAGCAAACCCATTTAAGAGTGATTTGATAGTTACGATAGATTTAACAGAGCAAGAGAAAAACGACATTGTAGAGTTTTTAAAATCTCTAACAGATTACGAATTTATAAACAATCCAGCTTTCGCAAATCCATTTGCAGATTAAAGGGGCAAAATGAGATATTTTATTTTACTAATTTTAGCAATTTCACTCTCGGCTCATAGTGATAAATTGGAAGATTTTTTTAAAGTAGAGGCTTCGCTAGAGACAAAATATACAATAAATGATGATTTAGCAGATTATCGAATCGATGGAATATTATTAGATAGTGAACAGGAGTTACCAAAAGAGGGGTTTGATCTCTCACATCTTAGTTTCTCGATTTTGAAAGAGTATAAGAATCTAACTGCAAAACTAGCACTCTCAAGCCATTTAAGCAATGATACATATATCGAAGAGGCTTCTCTAAAATCAAAACACAAAATAGGTGATATTGATATAGTTTTAAAAGGTGGTAAATTTTTCTCAAATTTTGCTTACTTAAACTCTCACTCTCACAGTGGATTTTTGGAAAAACCTCTTAGTTATAGATTCTTCTCTGATGATTTGAATGATAAGGGAATTGGAGTAGATTTAAGATATAAAAATTCTTATTTTAGTGTTGAAAATCTAGCTGGAGATGAATATCCATCAAAAGATAGCGACAAATATCTCTTAGGCTCACTTATGCTCTCGGGTGGATTTGAGTTTGAGCTTTTTAAAAACTATTTTGATTTTAAACTTTTTAGCCTCTTAAGCGAAGCAAACGGACGATTACACTCAAAACAGCTCTCTCACAAACACTCAAATATAAAAGAGAGTTGCTCAAGTGTTGATAATTTCTGTTTTAGTGGAGATGTAAAACTCTACGGCTTGGCACTAAAACATAGCTATAAAAAGCTTAATTTTTTGATAGAGTATATCTACAAAAAAGAGGACGGCTACTTAAGAGATAAAATGCAGAAAAATAGTTATACTTCGGAGCAGAATGGACTCTATTTACAGAGTGATTTTGATATTTTAGATAATTTAAACTTAGCTCTTAGATATAACAGAATCTGGAGTGATAATATCTTAAAAGGCTCAAATGTCTCTAACCTTGCACAAAAAGCTCATCTATATAAAAACAATATAACCCCGCAATCATTTAATATAATGTTAGATTTTAAACTAGCAAAATACCATAACTTAAAACTTCAATATGATATAAATGATTTATACGATAATGACGAAGATACGATAACTTTTGCATATATTTTAAATTTTCATATTTAGATAAATTATACTTGTAAGACGGGGTTGAACCCCTCTTATAAACTTATATTAACATTTAAATACTCTCTACACTGCTCTATTGCATTCCAATCTTTTGGTTTTTCAACAACTCCACTTTGCCATTTTGCACCATTTTTTAACCACTCATCTCTTAACTCTTTATATGTTTTCTCAAAATCATCGCAACCAAACTCTACGCCACAGCTAGGACATATTTCATAAGAATCCTCTCCATCTTCTCCTTTTGGAGGTTCATCTAAGTTTGGATAACCACAAATAGGACATATATATTTTTTATTATTTTCCATATTTAATCTTTGTTTTTATTATTTGTTATCAAAATAGCGTTTACCTGCAGATGGAACAAAAAGTGTTCTAGCTCTACCACCTCTAACTACAGCAAACTGTCCTGTTGAGTTTTTCCAATAATATGTATTAGCACCAACAGTTTTTATCTCATCATAACCACCCGTACTAGTTATTCTATCAACTGCATTATCATACTCTTGAGGAGTTGCATAACTCCCTCCAGCATCTCCTTGATTAGTAACATGTTTATCAAAATGTGAATTTAAAGAACCTCTATTGTTAAATCTTACCATCTGTATGTAGTTAGTTGCCACTTGCCAATTTAAATTTTTGTTCATAGCATTTTCATTACTTTTCATCTGCAAAGCACTCTGTCCCATTTGGGTAGCTTCACTCTCTAAGGCAGGGTTATCATTTAAAGCCATTCCTTGAATAGTTGCTGTTGGTTTTACTCTACCTTGCATCTGTTGCACCACATGACCTAACTCATGAGCTAAATGCTTCTCCTGACCTGAGGCTACATGTATATTGTTTCCTTGGGCATAAGCATGTGCATTTAACTCTGCTGGTTTTGATGAGTTGTAGTGTACTTTTACATGGTCTAAACTCATTCCACTGAGATTTTCCATTCCACTTTTTAAGTTATCAGGAAGTCCTGTATTATTTTTTTTCTGAATAGTATTACTATTTTTAAAGATACTATTATGCTCTTTTACCTTTTTTTGCATCAAAGAGCTATTCATTAATCTTTGAGCAATTAACCCACCATCTGAATTACTCTTTTGAGTGCTATTTTTTTCTCTTTTAAGTTGCAATTTTGTCATAACTACTCCTTTATTATTAATTTTATCAATCAAACTATATTCTACAAAATAAGAGTCAATTTTAAAACTTAATTATTTTTTAACTAAAAAAGAGAGGTCAGTCGGGCTGGGTTTTAACCTAGCAAAATAGAGTAAAACTGATTTTTTTGAAATAGACGGATTAAAGCTCGTTCTATAAATTATTTCAATCAAACAAAAAACTAATTTTTTTGCCTGAAGTTTTTAATTTACTATTGGCTCTAACTACTGTTACGATGACATTGCCTAGCTCTTTTGGTAGAGTTAAATTTAAACTGCTTACTTTAGATTCTACCCCTTTAGTTGCTAGATACTCTATTTCGTAATGTTCAGCTCTCTTTTGTATCTTTCTTAGTTTAAGAGGTAAAGTTTTTCTATTTATAGAGAGCAGAGTATCTTTTAAGATAGCATCATCTAACTTATCTATCTTAAAGCTCTCGCTCCATTTATTAGAGTGGATAGAGAGTTTTAAGTAAGTGCTATTTTCATAGATACTTACTTTAGCTCGGTTCTCTTTTGCTTCGTGTGCGTAGCTAATTATAAAAAAGATAGCTATGAGTAGTAGTTTTCTCATCTACAAAACTCACCCGACACTACTTGACCTTTATCTGTAACTGTTTTAGTCTCAAAAATATAGCAATTTTCACTACTAGATGGGCTATACTGAATATAGTAAGATTCTCCACTATAACTATAATCCATTCTAACTAAACCACTGTTTTCGCTGTATACTAAATTAGTTACTCCACCTTGTGGTGGTGTGCCTGTTGTTCTGCCTTTCATCGGGGCTACTCTAGGAAGCTTTGACTCATCGATAGCTCCTCTTAAACAGACTGGTACATAAGGGGCTTTTGTTGAAGTGTGGTATCTATAACCAAAATCCTCATCTACTTTTCCGTGACAGACATCAAGCTCACCATCAGAGATTGCACTTCCGTCAGGATTATTCGTATCATATAGCGGATAACCATCATATCCCCAACCGATGATTGTCTCATCTGTTTTATCACTCATCATATCAATCATACAGTTTGGTCTTGCGTGATAGTGGTAATCATCTCCTCTTCCAGCGTGTCCACCGCAATTATCTAGCTGACCTAAGAGAAATGTATCAATATTTGCATCATAATTATCAACATCAAGGTCACCTTGAGAAGAGTAATCGTAAATAGGAACACCATTTACAGCAATAGCAACAGAGGCGTCGATTGTAGTTTTACCTGTTGTTCCGTTTGGGTTTAAAACGATAGGAGTTGTGTAGTTTGTCGCTGGAACGGGAATCTGCTCATTAGTTCCAGTGATTCCATTCATTTTATCGTGATTAGGGAAAGTATCTGATGTGACATAGGCATAATTGCTATCACAACTTACAGCTACATCTGAAAAGCTAGAGAATGAATCTTTTATAATCTCACATCTTGACCTCTGAGTGACAGCTGTAACCTCATCACTAGACTCTTTAACAGTTAATTTACAAATCAAAGTATTATCTATCTCTAAATCATCACCCCATATTAATTTCGCACTTGAATCCCAACTAATTTCACTATATCCATCTTTAACCCCTATTTGACTTTCGCTATAAATAGAGGCTGATACAAAACTGCTAGAGTCAAAATCTGCACTTTTCCAGTTAGTTGGCTCTTCTAAGCTGATATATCCACAAGCACCCTCTCCAGCAACGGGATTTGATTCATTAGCACATAATTTATCAAGTGGGGCTTTGTGTAAAATAGAGCATTTCATATTGGCATCAGAGACTGCAACAACTTTACCACTTTGTAAGTCAGTTATCTGCATTATAAATCCACCATCACCCATCTGCTGGTTTTTTGCTCCTATATACTCTAAACCTGTGTCATTTTGTTTAAAATCTTTTATTATAAAGTTGAGATTTAAAGGGTAATTTGCTTTAAAAGTTGCAGTCTCAGAGTTAAATGACTTCTCTGTTGTAATTGAGACAGAATCCTCTACAATCAAATTCTCATCTAAATAGGCAGAAAACCAATTATCAGCCCACGCCTCTAACTTGAACTCTCTTAATTCAGAATCTGATGAATCTTGAGCCTCTGTATTTAGTGAACCATTTTGGTTAGCAAATATCCAAAATCCTCTGCCTGAGTTTAGTAAAATATTACTATTTTGAGTATCTGGATAGGCACTCGCCCAGCTACCATCTCTATAACTCCATATAGCACTAGCTACACCTTTAAACTCGCTACTGTTTATATCCTCTACTGCACCCAATAGATTCCAGCCACTCTTTACATCATAGGTATGAGCATTTAATGATATTTGAGTTAAAAGTGCCGATACTGCCAGTGAAATTCCAATTTTTTTGACCATAGAGAACCCTTTTGTTGTATTAAAAAAATTATAGCATAAGTGATAGATTTTGATATTTTTAAAACTTTTCACTAATTAAACTAAAGCAATTTTATAAACATAATTTTTTTAATGTCGATTATTTTACTTTACTAAATTAAAAAACTTTTTAGTTAAATAATTTTTTATTATTTTTATTATTTTTTGATAAAATACAAAAAAACTAAACAAACAGGGGTGAGAATGAAAAAAGTTTTACTATCAATGGCAGTAGCTAGTGCGTTATTAGCTTCAGATTCAGCGACAGAAGAACTTAGAAGCGAGATAGAAGCTTTAAAAAAAGAATTAGCTGGAATTAAAAAAACTATAAAAAAAGCAAGACTTTCATCTATGAAAAAACAGCTCAAAGAGTTAAAAATTGAGACAAAAAATGATAATATTAAATTCAATGTAGATTTTAGAAGTAGTGTCGATTCTATTAGATATAAAAGAGCAAATGGTCAAGTTGAGAAAAACAATGCTTTTTTAACTAACAAATTACTATTAGATATGAAATATAAGCCTCTTGATAATTTAGTTTTCTTAGGACAGCTAGGTTACTACAAAGCTTTTGGAGATAGTGCAGACCACTCACAAGGAAACAATCCTATGAATAGTGGTTATGCTGATTTTGATTGGATTACAAATGAGAGTGCATTAGATAATACTTTGAAATTAAAACAGGCATATTTTGTATATTTTGGGAAAGATTTTCTCTCAAGCCCTGTAAACTGGACTGCTAGTGTCGGTAGAAGACCATCAACTCTAGGTTTTCCATCATATTTAAGAGCTGATAATGCTAGACCTCAATCGCCAGTTGGACACGCTATTGATGTTGAGTTTGATGGAGCATCATTTAAATTTGATTTAGATAGAGTAACTGGCGTATCTGGAATGTACTTTAAGCTTTGCATGGGAAGAGGACTTACAAATGCAAAACCTAGATTTGATTTCTCTGGGGCTGAGTATGTAGAGGATAAAGCTAAAAACCCTGATATTGATATGGTAGGTTTTATATTCCAACCAATTGATGATGGTCAATATAAAGCGATGATTCAAGTATCTAAAGCGATGAATCTAATAGGTTATACAGATAAGCAGTTAGATAATTTTGATATGGTAGATATGGGAATAGACCCTGTAACAAATACTCAATTTGACCCTATTATGAAATCAAACTATCAAATGAGTTACGCTCCAAGCTTTAAAGATGTTGGAAATATGTATTTAGGCTCAGCTGCATTTATGGTAAATGGTATCGGTGATATGATAAATGACTTTTTAGATGATACAAAACTATTTGCCTCAGTAGCTTATTCTAAAACTGAACCAAATAGAGGTAAAGTTATGTTAGGAAGTAGTGAGAAAGAGAGTGGTCACTCTATCTATTTGGGAGCTCAAATTCCAACAATGTTAGCTGATGGTAAAATTGGATTTGAGTATAATAAAGGTAGCAAATACTGGAGAAGTATGACTTATGGCGAAGATACAGCTATTGGCTCAAAACTCTCAACTAGAGGTGATGCTTATGAAGTCTACTATAATCAACCAATTTTAGATAAAATACTCTCAATGCAAATCAGATATACATATTTAGATTATAAATATACTGGAAGTAATAGCTTTTTTGGAGCAGAGGGTAAACCTATGTCGATGAAAGAGGCACAAGAATCGGGAGCAAACCCTGTTGAGAGTGCTCAAGATTTAAGACTATATTTCAGATATAAATATTAGGAATAGATGGAAAATTTTTTTTTAGAGTATAGAGACCCACTATCTAGCCTCATTATATTTTTTTTACTAATTTTGATAGTATCTCTTAGTAGCTACTGGCTTGGAATCTTTAAATCAAAAGATAAAGATTCCTCAATCACTAGCTTTTTAGATAAATTAAGTAGTTATAGCGATAGGGACTTTCTCTATCTGCTTGAGAATACTAAAGATAGAAAAATACTTATAAACCTCGCTAAGTGTTTTTTGAAAAATGGTGAACACGATAAAGCGATAGATACCTATCTACACATTTTAAATCAAAACTTACAGCTAAAAGAGAAAATAGAGATTCTAACTCTTCTAGGAGATACCTACTTTAGGGTTGGCTTTTTACAAAAGGCAAAAGATACATTTTTAAATGTATTAAAAAGCTACCCTAGAAATATCTACTCACTTAAAAAACTCTTGATAATTAATGAAAAAATGCTCGATTTCAAATCTGCTTATGAGACGCTAGAACCCCTAGAGGAGCTAGGCGTCGATATACAAAGAGAGAGAGCTTATCTAAAGACAAAACTTATAAAAAATAGAGATAAAATTGATGAGCTTCTCTATATTCACAGAGAGATTTACAAAATAGATAGATTATTAATCGAGTATCTAATCAATAAAGACATAGATAAATTGTATGAAAATTTAGAGCTTTTTGATGTCAAAAACTCTATCGATTTGTTTTGGCATTTAGATGAGAGTAAAATTAATTTCGATATAATAAAAACGCACAAAATACTAACTAGTGTTTTTAGTGCAAAAGGGTTTAATTTAAAAAATTCAAGTGAGATTTTTGAGCTAGCAATTTTAATAGATTTAAATAGTTTCAACAACAATCAAACAGATGCTACATTAGATTTTAAGTATGAGTGTAAATCCTGTTTTGAAATATTTCCATTTTATTTTGATAGATGTCCAAACTGTTTAAATCTATTTGAGTTTGACTTAAAACTCTCTATAAAAAAGAAAAATGAAAAGAATAAAACTATTCTCTGACGGCTCTAGCCTTGGAAACCCAGGAAGCGGTGGATATTGTGCTATTTTGCGATATAAAGAGAGCGAGAAAATAATAAGAGGCTCTAAAGCTAACGCTACAAACAATCAAATGGAACTTAAAGCTGTAATAGAGGGGCTTAGAGCCTTAAAAGAGCCTTGTGAAGTTGATGTTATTAGCGATAGCACTTATGTTACAAAAGCGATATCTACATGGCTTACCAATTGGATAAAAAAAGATTTTAAAAATGTCAAAAACAAAGAACTTTGGCTTGAATTTTTGGAAGTTTCAAAAGGACATAAATTAAACCCCATATGGGTCAAAGGGCACTCTGGTCATATTGAAAATGAGCAGTGCGATAAGATAGCCAAAGAGGAAGCTAAAAAAATATAACAAAGAGGTTAACTTAGAATGCAAAGTCTTGATAAGTTGCAAACTCGCTTAAATTATAAATTTCAAAATAATGATTTATTAATTGAGGCTCTTACTCATAAAAGTTATAAAAAACCTTACAATAATGAGAGATTAGAGTTTTTAGGCGATGCGGTTTTAAACCTAATAGTTGGTGAGTATCTCTATAAAAAATTTCCAAAATCAGATGAGGGGGTTCTCTCAAAAATGAGAGCCTCGCTTGTAAATGAGACAAGCTTTATGAAACTTGCTGAAGCTATCAATTTGGGAGATTATATTTTTGTCTCTATTGCAGAAGAGAACAATAATGGTAGAGAGAAACCTTCACTTTTATCAAATGCTTTTGAAGCAATTATGGGTGCTGTATATTTAGAGGTTGGTTTAGAAGTTGTAAGAGAAATCGTACATAGATTACTCGAAGAATCTTATGAGAGAATAGATTTATCAACTCTATTTAAAGATTATAAAACTTCACTTCAAGAGTTAACACAGGCTAAATATGGTGTGACACCTGAGTATAAACTGATTCGCTCTTTTGGACCAGACCATAAAAAAGAGTTTGAGGTAGCAGTTTTTATAAATGATGCAGAGTTTGCAAGAGCAAAAGGCAAAAGTAAAAAATCGGCTCAACAAAAAGCAGCTAGAATAACTCTAATTGAGTTATCGAAAGATGAAGAATGAACAGTTTTGGTCAAAGATTTAGATTCACAAGCTTTGGAGAATCACATGGTGAAGCCCTTGGGTGTGTGATTGATGGTGTTCCAGCTGGAATCAAAATAGATTTAGATTTTATTCAAAGTGAGCTTAATAGACGAAAACCAGGTAAGAGTAAATTTGAGACAGCTAGAAGCGAAGGCGATAGGGTAAAAATCTTAAGTGGAGTCTTTGAGGGCCTAAGCACAGGCACCTCTATCGCTTGTGTGATTTTTAATGAGAATCAAAAAAGTCGTGATTACTCAAATGTAAAAGATATTTTTCGCCCAGCACATGGTGATTTTACCTATTTTCATAAATATGGTGTAAGAGATTATCGTGGTGGTGGTAGAGCCTCTGCTAGAGAGACAGCTAGTCGTGTCTGTGCTGGAGCGATTGCTAAACTGATGTTAAGAGAGTTAAATATTGAAGTCTTAAGCGGTATTTGCGAAATTGCTGGAATCCAATCAGAGAGTGAAGATTTTGAGTATGCTAAAAGTAGTGAAATTTTTGCTTTAGATTCTAAAATTGAAAATGCTCAAAAAGAGGCTATTTTAAATGCCAAAAATGAGCATAACTCTGTTGGTGGAGCTGTCAAAGTTAAAGTAAAAAATGCTCCAATTGGACTTGGTGAGCCAATTTATTACAAACTCGATTCACTCTTAGCTGAAGCGATGATGAGTATAAATGGTGTAAAGGCTATCGATATTGGACTTGGCAGAGAATCTAGCAAATTAACAGGCAGAGAGAATAACGATGAAATCTCAAAAGATGGATTTAAATCAAACAACTCTGGCGGTACTCTAGCTGGAATCAGTAACGGTGATGATATAGATATAAAAGTCTACTTTAAACCAACTCCATCGATATTTTTAACTCAAAATACTATTGATTCAAATGAAAATGAGTTAGAGTTTAACTTAAAAGGGCGACATGACCCTTGTATCGCTCCTAGAGGAAGCATTGTAGCTGAAGCAATGGCTTCTATCGTGATAGCTGATATGATTTTACTAAATATGGGCAGAAAAATAGATGATGTTAAGAGATATTACTCTTAACATTTTTGCTTTTTCATCACTTTCTTAACCAAAATCCTTGAAAATTTGTAGGTGAAACTGTTGGAGGAGTGCTAGAGTTTGGATTGTAATTAACCCACTCACTATTTTCATAAAACCAAAGTGTCTCTACATTATCAAAAATCCCAAAACTACTAATAGATTCTGAACTTCCAATTAAATTCCAATTTGAAGGTAAATTATCTACAAAATCTTTTGTTAATTTTAAATTTGAACTCTCTGTATCGATTCCACAACTAGTTGGATTCTCTCTACATAACTTTTTTGTTGCTGTTATAGTTGAGTTTAAATCTGCTTCACTATAAATTTTATTTTCACTCTCTAAAGATATATAATCACTCATTTTTGGACTAAAAATACTAAAAGAACCTGAATTTCCATCATAATATGAACTAACTTGAAATATATATTTACCTTTTTCAAAAAAACAACTTTTAAAATTATTTGTTAGAATATTAAAACTACAATCTGAACTATAGTAAGAATAATCATCATTAAAAGTTTTAAAATATGTAAGAGTATCTAGTTTTGTTCTAAATATAACTTGTCCATCATCTACTAAAGTAAAAGTATAATACTCATTTGCACTATCTTCTGTGTAATTGTAAGTTTTTGCATTCTCAATTGGCATTGGATTTGAGATACTTCCTGCAATAATAGAGCTAAAAGAGAAAATTAAACTCAAAAAAATATTTCTCACTTTTTTATCCTTTTTATAAAAGATAAAACTTTATCATAAAAAATATTTAATCTAAGTTTAATTTATATATTTTTAATATTTCTGCTTTGCAATAAATAAAAACCCTACAAATGTAAAGATACTAGCATATAAATATAGATAATCTCCATATAAAAAACCTGCAACAATCGCACCTAAAAAGCCACCTAAACCATATGATATTCCATATAAAAATTGCTGTGCTAACTTTTTATTATCATAAAGTTTATAGAGATAACTAATAACAGCACTATGATAGAGTGCAAAGCTAAATGCGTGTAGGGTCTGTGCAAAAAAGTAGACATAGATATTATCACTAAAGCTAAAGTATAAAAACCATCTAAATGATGTAATTAGCATTGCAAACTTTATAATATTTATCAGAGAGTATTTTTTTAGAATCGGGGTTTGATATTTAAATATTAAAACTTCAAAAATAATCGATAGAGTCCATAAATAGCTAGTCATAGAGAGAGAGATTCCTCGCTCAGTTGCATATATTACAAAAAAGCTATAAAATGCACCAAAACTAAACTGCATTATAAAAATACTAATCCAAAGATTCAGATTTTTAAAAATTGAGAAGGGTTTTGATTCCTCTAAATTGCTATCTTTTTTTAGTTCTGCTTCCTCTTTTGAAGCTAAAAAACCAAAAATAACCATAAAAATCATAGAAAAAATTAGATAAAAGATAGCTATATTTTCATTTGTTAAAAACTCACCTAAAATAAGTACAATAAGCATAAAACCGATTGAGCCAAAGAGTCTTGAAGCTCCATAATTCTCTTTTAGTTTTGCAATTGCCATCGTCTCGATAAAAGGGAGTGTTAGACTAAGTGCTACTCCAAAAAAGACATTAACAATCAAAAATATCCAAAAACTATGAATCGTAAAATAAAAAAGCAAACTAGAAAGCACTCCAATAACTGAAGAGATTAAAAAGAGTTTTCGATTTAGCTCAAACCTCTTTAGGAAAAAAAATGGAGTTAAAAATCTAGTAAGTGGAGCGATGGAGAATATTATCCCTATCTCTTCTGTATTGTAACCAACATCATTTAAAACTTTTGGCATAAAAATCACATATACAGCCACTAATGCAAAGTAGAAAAAGAAAAAACTAGAGATATTAAAATTACTGCTTTTCATATACTACACTACTATCTGTTATCAAATCATGCAGAGCTTTTTTATCAGCTCTAAATTGAGCTAAAAGCACCCCTACAAAAGTTGTAGCTGAGAGTAAAAATGCTAAATATCTAAAAATTGCTTTTATTACAGAGAGATTCTTACCTGTTTTATTATCAATTAGTTTTAAATCATACGCTTTTTTACCTGGGGTTTGACCTTTTAAACTCCAAAAAGCTACACATAGCACACCATATAAAAACATAGACAAAGCCCCTGCATCACTTGAGTTTCGAAACTCACTTGCACCATTAAAAACTAAATAAGCTAATGCGTAAACAATAGGAACATAGAGCATAAATAGATCTATCATAAATGATTTAAATCTAACAAAAAATGTAGGTATATTATCTGTTTTGTCTATTTGAGTTTGATTATCTTGATTTTTCTTAGTTGTAGTTTTATTAGTTTTAACTTTTCGCCATCTTGCCATGAAATCCTCTTTTTTAGAGGCAATTGTATCAAAAAGTTAATAAAAAGGAAAAAAGGCGAAAAAAGAAGCCTTTTTTGTATTTTGTCTTATATATTAGTTACAAACTGCAGTAGAACCAAAACACTGAGAAGCACCAGTAATTGCAGTTAAGTTTTGTTCACTATTATCATGGTTTGTAATAGAGAAGTTACCTTCATAAACTGTCTCTGTTCCGCCATTATTACAATATAGATAGAACATTGAGTAATCAGTTGAATTATAATCTGCTGTATGCTGAACTCTAGCTAATGCTGTACCACTTGTAGCATCTCTTACAACAAATGTAAGTGGTGGAATTGAGTTATAACTATAAACTTTTGCTGGCTCATAAGCAAGAGCTGCCCCAGTTGAACAACCAGTTAAAGATGTAACTTGAACACCGTTATTGTTAACAGCATTTACAATATACCCCTCATATGTAACTGTATCAGCAGTATTATCAAGTTTTGTTAAGAATGTTCCTGTTGTATTAGTTACATACTTATCAGCTTTAGTAGCCGTAGAACCTGTTGATGTTAAAACATTAACTAAATTAATAATTTCTGCACTACTAACTGTTACATTTGTATCTGATGTATCTAAAAGTGGTGTCTGATTAGCTGTATCATACGATGTTAGAGCAAATACAGGTGCATAAGATAGAGTTTGAATATCAGATACTAAATAACCACCTGTTCCAGTAGTTGTATCGTTAGTTCCTTTAACTTCAGCTCTATTTACGGCTCTAATAGTTGTAATATTATCATCTATACTTGGTAAAATAGTTGAAGTACTTCCACCAAAAATACTAGTTATAATATTTTCAGATACATTTGCTTCATTAATATTACCACTATATAAAAGCATACCATCTGTAGTTAAATTAGTCACCATAGAAGTCAAGCCTGTAATAGTATTATTTACTATTTTAATAGCTGGAGTACTTGGTTTACTATAAGTTGTTGTAAATGTTCCCTCTGTTCCTTGAGAGAAACCATCATATAGTTTAACTGAACCATTCATTGTCATAGTTCCTACATTCTCTTTTAAATCTGCATAAACATATGGATTCAAGTGCATATTGTACTGACCAATAGTAGCAAATTCACCTACACCAACATCAGAATTAAACTCTGCATATAGAGCTTTTTTAGCATCTGGATGAGTTGAACTTACACCATCAATTGTAAATCCTCTCTCAAGCATTACATAGTTTGTAGTAGTTGAGGCACTATTATTATAGTGAGTAATAACATTTATTGTAGTATCACTACTATCTGGTGTAGCTGTTAGAGTTGTTGTTGTTGTTGGAGTAGATTTTACCCAATAACCAACTGCTGCTTTAGTCTCTGCCATTGTATATGTATTCCATTTAGCTGGATCTTCTGAAGTGTTTATATGGAACCATTCACCATTTTTGAAAGTCCAAACATCATCTACTTTATGACCTTTTGTACTTAAAATATCATACAGTAATCCAGATTTTGGAACAGATACACTCCAAACATAGTTAATTTTTAAGTTATCAGTTGTAGTGTTTAATGTTACCTGACCATTTAAGCCACTAGTTGAAGTCTGTCCAGTAGTAATAGCAGATTCAGCTAACTTATCTAATGTATAAACATTTGTTATATAACCTTTTGTAATAGTTACATTAGCTTCTGCAGAATTACTTCTAGTATAAGTACCAGCTGTAGCTAGAGTAATATCTGTAATATTATCTTCACTTCTATTTACCTCAAATAGATCAACAAATCTATCATTTGTAAGTAAGTATGTAAAGTTACCATCAGCTGTTAAGTTAAAGTCATATAAAGAGTTATCTGTAAAGAAAGTTCTATATCCATTATCAGAAATATTTGCATCAGCAGTAATTATAGTTCCACTCGATGTATCAACTAAAGATAGATTTCCATCCCCTACTCCACCTTGAATATTATTCTCAAATACTTTTACATAAGAACCCTCTGCAACACCTAACCTTAAGTATGAATCTTTATAGTTGCTTCCATTAATAGTTCCACCAGTTCTATCTCTAGGTGCTTTTACTGCAATTAGAACATTTGTAACATTTGCATCACTAAAAGTATTTACAAAAGATGTTCCATTATCATCACCTGCAAACTCTGTACCAAATAGAGTTAAGTTAAAGTCACCTGCTGTTAAAGCATCAGTAGAGTTTCCTCTATATCCCATAAGTGTTGCATTAATCTCTTGCATAACACCTGTAACTGTTGTTTGACCAGATAAATTTACATCATATGTAGCAATTCCTGGTAGTTGAATTTTAAGTTGACCTGCACCATTTGCTACTGACATTAAATCTTGATTAACTGTTACAGCTACTGCTTGTTCTCCGTATCTAGTTGTACCATCCGCTGAACCACCATTTAATAAATCAACTCCAGCTAAAGATGATGCAGTACAAGTTCCACCAAAGCTTACATTAAAATCGTGAGAAGAGATAAGCATTGTTCCATTTACTTCAGCTGTTCCATCACTCCATTTAGCTGGATAGGCTTTGATATTTAAATAAGAACTTCCAGAAGAGTTTAAAGCCAAAATATGATTTAATTTTTTAATCTCATCAGCAGCACTTACAGATGAATTATTACCACCACCAGAAACATTTATTTCATCCGTATTTGTTGTTGTACCAGCTGAAAAAGTTGTAAAATCTATACTCTGATTATAGATACCATTAATTGAAGAGATACCTCCTGCACCCACACTACAATTAACAAACATACCAGTTTGACCATTTGTCATTTTATCCTCTGGTAGAGCAACTAAAGACCAACCCTCTGCTGTATTTGTATGTAAATCAACATCTGTTGCTAAAGCAAGTCCTGAATCAACTATAGATATAGTTGCGTTATCTTCACTAGCATCATCTAGTTTATACCAATAACCAGCTCCTCTTTTTGTATTATGAGAACTAAATAGAGTTGAGTTTGTATCTTGTAAAAAAGCTAGTGTATCAGATGAGTTTCTAGTATTATATTTATACTCTTTCCAAGCACCAGCTTGATCATAACCCCAAACCGTTAAGTTATCTTCAGCTGCCCAAGTTGTAGCATTATTAAAAGAGACATCAGCCCATACATTATTTGCAACTGCCGTTTTTCCATCTCCTGTAGATACTAAATCAATTACACCACCCTCTTTTGGAAAATCTAACTCTGTCCAAGTTGTAACTGTAGTACTTGCATTAGATTCTCTAAAGTAAAACTTATTATTTGAATCAACATATGCTTTATCATACTCTATCTCAGCCACCCAGTTACCAGAGTTTTTAATAACAACTGAAAAAGCTTGTCCTGCCGTAACAGTTTCAGCTGTAAATCTAAATCCAATCTCATTAGAGTGAGATGAATCTTTTGTTAATTTAATTAAATTTGCTACACTTAAAGTTGAGTTATTATCTGCTCCTGTTGTATAAACAACCAAACCTGTACCTGAATTTGCAGTAGCAATTGCAGATGTCACTTGTGACGCTGATGCTGATGCATAACCAGAATTACCAATTAATGTCCATTTTTGACTATCCAAATTAATTGTATATGTTTCACCTACCGCTGCGAAGCCAACTGAAGCTGTAAGAGCTAGAGCTGCTACTAAACTTATTTTACTTCTCATTTTATCTCCTTTGTAAAATTATTCTATGATAATTAATGTCTTATTTGGAAAAATACCCTTTTGAATATCTGCCTCATTTGGAAAATACCCTTTAAAGCAGTTACTTCCATTTGTAATACTTGTATCTTTTACATAAAATTTTGTTCCATCTGCTAATGAACTATCAATTTTTAGAGAAAAATTTGCATTTGTCTCCTCTATTGTATAGATACTAAGATCAATTAATCTTAAACCTCTCTCATCTACAGTTGGTTTTTTATAAAAAAACTCTAAATCATAACTTGTTGTAGCTCTAAAGTATATATTTTCATCTCCAACACCAAAAGAATCTTTGATGCTGTTAACAAATTTAACATAACCATTCACTACTTCACAAGGAAACTCATCTGTATCTGGATCAGTTGGAACAATACCTGTTGGCAAAATTGTTGGCCCAGTTGATGGAATTGGATTTCCTCCACTATCAGTTGGTGTTGGGTTAACAACAACTTCACATCCATTTGCATCAACTGTTACACCTGATGCTGTGTTTGGACACTGGTCTTTATCATTTGTAACACCATCACCATCATCATCTTTTTGAGAATCTGAACAACCATCAGCATCTACTTTTTCACCAGAGGGTGTGTTTAAGCACTTGTCATTTATATCTAAAACTCCATCTTTATCATCATCGATAAAGCAACCTCTCTCATCTACAAAAGCTTTAGTTGTATTTGTGTCTGGACAATAATCTAAGTTATCACTTACACCATCACCATCACCATCACTACAAATATTTGATATAGAGTAACTAAATACTGGATTACAAATATCTGTATTCAATGATATTTTATAATTTTTATCTATTTCAATACCTTTAAAAGCAAAACTCATACCATTAATTGATTTTGCACTCGAAGGTATCTCCTCACTACCATCTTCTTTCACTATAGCAAAAGAGTTAATCTCTTTAGCGTAAGATTTTATACCACTACTATTATATCGTACAAATTTTAAATTTATTGAAGGGTCATAGTAATAACTTTCTTTAGAAAACGATAAAGTAGTATCTGTTATGTAACTATCACTACAGCTAGAATCATCAAGTTTTAGCAATATTGATGTTTGAATATCTGAATCTAGGCAAGTTCCACTCTTATCTTCAACACTAACTTGTCTCTTTTCACTACTTCTATTATCAATATCAATATTACCATCAGAATTATCAATATTTGGATCTAGTGGCTTTACCTCAATATCTATATATTTTGTAGATTCTTTAGAGTTATCAGCAACTAATTTAATTGTAGAAGCTCCTGCATTTGCTCCATAAATTAGAATATCTACCTCTTTGTTATTTGAGCTTGATATTTCATAAGTTACAAAATCAACTGTATCTCTTGAGTAGTTCTCACCCTCACTAACATCAAACTCTGATGAATCTTTTGGCATATTTGAGATTCTACCCTTGATTGTAGTAACTTCACCTTGATTTAAAACTACTTTATCACTTGAGAGTGTAATAACAGGCTCTTTTACGCTATTTGAAGAGGAGTTAGAGCTACCTCCACCTCCTCCACAACCAATTAAACCTACTAAACTAAAAGCTAAAACCGAATTTAATAGTAATCTTTTCATTAATTTACCTCATCTATTCCATCAACTACAGCATCTAAATTATATCTTCTATAATCAAAAAAGATTGGTTCAGCCCAATACTTAAACCACTTATCACTCTCACTCGTATAGACAATATGAACTCTATTTTCACTATCTAGCTCTATCGCTTTATACTCACCAAAAGTTGAGCCACTCTCTGGAGTCTCAACAATCCACTCATTGTTATTATCAGATAGACGCCTAGCATACTTTATTTCACTATTTGAGTTAAATGTTACTCTAGGAGAGTTATAGTAATCAAATGTAAAATCAAGCCCACTAATAGCTGTAAAGCTATCTTTTGAACCACTTTTTATATCACTTGATGGCCAAGTGTATCCACTCGGCTCTTTTGCTCTCTCGTGATAGAAGAGTCTATTTGCATCAGTGTAATAGATAATAGCTGGTCTATTTGCATTATCAAGCTTTAAAACAACTCCTCTCTCATCACCTGTTGTTCCAACTAATTTCTCAACACTTACAACATTTGAGTTATTAACTGAAGCGTAAAAGACACCATTTACATTATCTGTCTTATTTACATCTTTTAGAGTTGAGTAGGCGATTCTTGGTAAATTATTTGAATTAAGTGTTAAAGAGAGTGATTGAACAATATTATCTGTATCGATAGAGACAAAATTATTAGAAAAATCTAATGTTTGAGTGTTGGTCATTGTTGATTTTACCAGATATATTCTCTCCTCAATTGGTGAGAAATAAGTTACATATAGAAGTTTATTACTCTCATCAACAGCTACATCTAAAAAGTTTTTAGATTTAGAGTAATCTAGTGATAAGTTAGAATCTACAACATCATTTAAACTAACTCTTTGATTTATCCAGTTATTTGAATTATTTTGATACCAAAGCTCTATATTTTTATCTTCCAATGCTACTATAATAGGCTTTTTATAGTTATTCTCAAACGGAGATAGAGCAATTTTTGCACCCTCTCCACTATTAGTAGCAGTTGTAGCTGATTTTATATTTTCATTTTTCCAACTACCATTAAATAGAGAATATTTTAAATTTTTTCCTACTCTATCATAGTGAACTACATGAAGCTCTTTAGCTCCATTTTGCTCATTTACTTTTAAATCTAAATAGGCACCAGCATCAATTGCACTGCTATCTGCATTATCTGATGTCGCTTTTGGAGTAGAGTTTACCTGTACAACTAGAGGATTTCCAGTAGCAGTTATATTACCATCATATTTATCTTTATAAACAGGTGTAATAAATACATAACCAACTCTATCATTTGCTGATTGTATAACTACAGAGTTAGAACCATCTGTAATAGAGGCTGGTTGAGTAATTATCTTTTCTGCATTTCCTTGAGGGTTTGAGATATTAAAATCAAGTGTTCCTTGAGCTAGAGAGGCTGGTTCTTGATTGTTATTTATAGCTGAAACATCAAAAGTTTTTGAGCCTCCTGTAATATCAATTGTAGCTCTTGTTGGATTTAAAGATATTTTTGCAATATCACCAAAAGTATTTACAACTTTCACAGGAACTTGTATCTTATCTTCATAAGTAACATTATCTTCTACTTTTGTAGCAACTGCTTCAATTACAGCCGAACCTAATGCTCTTGCGTAGATGACACCGCTATCATTTACAGTTACAATATCTTCATTTAAACTAGAAAAAGTTACAACTATATTCTCATTTAGACTTTGAGTCTTTATATTGCTTGTATATTTATCAATTACAACAGGTGTTAATTTCAAACTAGAGCTAAGAGGGACTTTTGGATTTTGGGGAAATATATTAGATATTAAAATATCCTCTTTAACATCTATATCTGTATTTGAGCCTGAAGAGCTACTGCCTCCACCGCCACCGCCACATCCAACTAAAAAAGAAGCTAGAGCTAAACTTAAGAGAGTTCTTGTTTTCATGAAAATCCTTCTAAATCGACCAAAGTTATAAAAATTTTACAGTATCATAACTTTTTTTTGCTTATATTTATTTTTAGCTGAAGAATCAATTTACTTTATAAAATCAAAAAAGAGTAGTGTCATAAGTTTATCTTCTAACTCTATTTTCATCTCATTTCCATACCCATATCCAAGTGCAGGAACAATTAAGTTTTTTTTTGCAATTTGCTCTTTCATCTCTATAAAATCTTTCATTTTAAACTTTTCTGATAATAACTCCTCTACATAGCTCTCACTAGAGCTTACTCCTATATTTAAAATATTTTTTATATTGTTTAAGTTACTAAATGTATTTTCTAAATTTTTCTCAGATACCTTTAAGATAGTCTCTATTGTTTTAGTTAAATTGATTAAATTTAAGTTATCTTTTTCACTCTCTTTTATAAACTTATTTGCAAAAACTCCAATTGCATCAATTTCACTCTCATTTAAACCATCTTTTAAATTACTCAAAGAGAGTGTTGTTTGTTTCATATTTTGATTCTCTACAGCATTTTTAAAAAGATAAGAGCCCTCTATCTCAAACTCTATATCACTATCATTTTCTGAATTAATAGTGAGTTTTCCATAGTTTTCAAAACTCTCTGCATAGCAATCTTTAGCCTCTATAGAGTAAGAGGTGTTCTCATCAAATATATTAAAAAAACTACTCTCTTGCATCGTTTGAATAAACCCTAAAGTAAAAATATCATCTATCGATGAAAAACTAAAATTGATATTTTTACTACTCATATTTTCAACTTTTTTTGAGTAAAAAGTGATAATATCATCACTATCCAAAGATGCTTTTAAGCCTATAAAACTGCTATTTATCAACTCAATAAACTCTATAACAGTTACATCTTCAGAGTTTATAACTGTACCATTTATTTGGAATCCACTATTGATTAAAAGATCTCTATCTACCTTTTGATCCCCCTTGATAGATACAGCTTGTGCTAAATTTTCATGAATATTAGTAACAGTTGATAGACCACTATCTGCCTCAATTTTCATACCTCTTCCATCAGTTGATTCTAAATTTAATCTATTTTCAGAATCTAAATAGGCTCTTACTCCTGTCTCTGAGCTATAAAAGTTGATTGTTGTTACTAAATTTAAATTAGCATCTAAACTCTCTACCTCTACTGTACCTATCGATATATCATTAATTTTCAGATTCTCAACTACGCCTTGCTCAATCTCTTTAAAACCTGTTGAGATTAAGCTATATGAAGCATTAAAATCTAGTGAATTTTCATTTATTAAACTTGTTAAGTAGCCTAACCCCTCTCCCTCTTTATATCCAATTTTAATGCCACTTAACTCTAAATTTGAATTATCATTGTAGATTTTAATATCTATAGTTGATGATTCTTCAATTTGCTCTGTTGTCTCATATCTAACTTTTCCAATATCACAAATATTTGTAGAATCGATATTTATATCTAAATATTGGCTACTCTCCTCTCCAATAGAAAATGCAAAATTTTCATTTTTAAAATCTCCATTTAACAGAGGTTTATTATTAAATTTTGTTGATTGAGCAATTACTTCAATCTCTTTAGTTAATTGTAAAATTTCATTTGAAGCATCAAATAGATCTATATTTGCTATATACTCTCTTATTTGGGTTAAATTTTTTGACTGTTTTTTAATAGCTCTCATAGCAATATCATTAAAAGCGGAAGTGTTATTTATGTTTTTAATTAGAGTGTGAAATTTATCAATTTTACTCTCTAGGCTTTTAGAATCTGTTTTTACAGATTCTATCTCTTTATTTTTGATAGGAGGCATAGATATTTTTCTGTTTTTCTCTATTTTTAAATGATTATCTACTTTTCCATGATTTTTAAAACCACTTCTCTCAAAAGATTGATTTAGATACAACTTACTTCCCTTTAAATGGTGATTATAAACTAAATCGGTAATATCTAAAATTATTCCACCAGTGAAAAAAATGCTTTAAAAAAGTTTCAATAAAGCCAAGTAAAAATAAAAATAAAATTCTTATAACTCTTTTTTGATATAATCGAATAAAGGAGTGAACAATGAAAAAAAAGAGTCTATTTTTAACAGTTTTTTTAACGCTTAGTTTAAGTTTTTCAACTATTTTTGCAAATAGTGAAGAGTTATCTTGTGATGATTTAGTTGAAGTAGCTGAAGCTCTTGAGAGTGTTAGAGAAAATTTTCATAAAGTTGGTCAAATTAGAGAGGGTGATAGTGTTGATGAGGCATTAGGTCAAGTTGTAGATGGTTTAAATATGATTGCAGATGCTGAACAAGATAGGTCTTTAACAAGGTCTGTTGATGCTTTAAGTGATGCTTATGACAATATGGATTCAGAGCATTTTTTAAGTTCAATCGATAGTGTGATTTATAATATAGATAGATTATATTTAAGAGATTGTGAATAAGAAAAAAGCAAAGGCTTTTTACTTATTTTTTGATTCAACTACTCTAATAATTTCAGCAGCTACTTTATCTTGAATTCCAATATCTAAGTGACTTGTAAATCCAACACAAGAGCAGTTCATCTCACCTAATACATAAGTATCATTTTTATTCTCATCATAATCTAACATAAAGTCAGCTGTCCAAATTAAAGGAACATCATAACTTTTTAGTTTTTCAGAAATACTTGGTAAATCTTTTAAGAATAGATCTACAAGCTCTTGCCAATCAGATGGTTTGTCATAAGTATATTTAGCACCTGAGAATAGTGTAGCAGAGAAAGAGTCAGCACCCTCAGCTGGTTTTTTGTGAACAACAAATACAGGCTCTTCACCAACCATAAGAATTCTAATTTCACCCTCTTTAATTCTAGGCATAAATCTCATGTCAACTAACATACCATTTTCACCAACGATATATTTTTCACAAAAAGTCATAAATTCGCCAAGTTTTTTATACTCAACATGATTATCAACAGCTTCAGTACACTTAAGCATAGTATCTAATGGAATTGGTGTACCAGGTGTAACTTCGATTTTATCTTCGATAACAACTCTCCAGATACCCTCACCAGTAGAACCTCTATTTTGCTTAAGAACTCTCTCACCGTAAGATAGACTCTCAGGGAAAATTTTATGAAAATCTTCAACTGTATAGTAAGCGTAAGTATCTTTTGGAACAAGACCAGTATCAACAATCTTAACTAGTGCATCTTTAGCACCAAAGTTAGTCATTGTATCAGGGTGTGGCATACCTACAACGCCCTCTTTAGATAACTCTTTTAGAGTTTCAAAGTATAGTCCCTCTCCATTTGGAAGACTTCCTGGGTTAATTCTACTAACATACGCACAAGCATTATCTTTTACATAAGAAAAAATTTCATCTTTTTTATCATCTGAAAAATAGATAACTTCAGCATCCCAACCATCATTAGCTTTTACAGCTTCTACCATTGGCATAGTATCTTTTCTGTGACCGTCAGGACCTTTATCTGAACCACCTTGAGATTCAAAAAATACAACATTTTTTTTCATATGAAACTTCCTATTTTATGGTTTATAAACAATTATATCTTAATGATTATTAATTCAGATAAGCTTTAAGAAAAAATAATTACTTTTTGTAAACAATTTAATAAAAAAAGGAATTGAAGTAACAAAAAGTAACACTTATTAGTAAGATTTTTTTATCTAAAAGTTAATTTTTATCTTTTAGGTAGTTTTCTATCTCAAATATTAACTCTAAATTTCCATTTGTAGATTTTAACTCTTTTAAAATAGTCTCTAATTTCTCTTTTGACAAATTTTGTCCAAATTTAAATTTAGCACTTATATCTATAATTTCTAACTCTATTAAATTCATACTTTTAAGCATAGCTTTATATGATGCCTCTTCTAAAGATATATTTTTATATTTTCTCTCTGGTTGAAACTTTTCCATAAACTCTTTTAAATATTTAGCCTTTTCATCTAGCTCAACAGTAAAACTTGCTCTAGCTTGAATCATTATCGACTTAAAAAAAGTTGTAGCACTACATGCATTTTTACTATCTGTATAGTACGATGGAATAAAAGATAACCCTTTTGATACATTAAAAGAGACATTGGGATTTTTTTTAATTAAATCTATCTTTTTACCATTTTTTGCACAGTGTAAAACTATTTTGGAATCTACAAATATGTAGTTCATGGGGACTGAATAGGGGTAAAGCTCATCAAACATATTTAAATAACCATAATTACCATTTTTTAAAAATGCAAAAATCTGCTCTCTATTTTCTATATTGAACTCTAATCGTCTCAAGTTATTATCCTTTTTAAAATCTCTCTATCAACTAAGACGAGATTTATAATCTTCATAAGAGAACTCTTTTACTAACTCAAATCTACTCTCTTTTGTCCAGATTCCAAGTGATGGTAATTTAATTCCATTAAAAGTTGTACTCTTGACAAAAGTATAGTGAATCATATCTTCAAAAATCAACTTATCACCAATTTTAAGCTCTCTATCAAAAGAGTAATCACCTATAATATCACCAGCTAAACAGGTAGGTGTTCCTAAACGATAGTTATATCTCTTCTCATCTATCTCACCTGAATCTCTAATATCTGGACGATATGGCATCTCCAAACAATCTGGCATATGGTTACTAGCAGAAACATCTAAAATAGCTATATTCATTCTATTCTCAACTATATCAATTACACTTGCAACTAAACTTCCCACTCTCCAGCCAATAGCCTCACCTGGTTCTAAATAGACATCTACTTTATACTTCTCTTTAAAATTTTTAATTATGGCGATTAGTTTTTCAACATCATAATCACTTCTTGTAATATGGTGACCACCACCAAAATTAACCCACTTTAATTTATGAAAATAGTCTCCAAATTTTCTCTCTACAACCTCTAGAGTTCTCTCAAGAGCATCTGAATTTTGTTCGCAATGTGTGTGAAAATGAAGCCCTGAAATCTCATCAAAAAGATTTGGATTCTCATTTAAACCTTTCTCAAAATTCTCTAGTGTAATACCTAACCTACTAAAAGGACTGCAAGGGTTGTATATCTCTGGAGATACTTCAGAGTATTCGGGGTTTATTCGAAGACCAATATCTATACCTTTAGCTCTATCTTTGAATCTATCAAATTGTGAAAATGAGTTAAAAACAATATGATTCGAAAGTGAGACTATCTCATCAATCTCACTCTCTATAAATGCAGGTGAGAATGTATGTACTTCGCCTCCAAACTCCTCTTTAGCAAGTTTTGCCTCCCAGAGTCCACTAGCACAAGCACCTTTTAATATTTTTGAAATTTGAGGAAAAGTGGAAAACATAGAGTAACCTTTTAGTGCCAACAAAATTTTAGCTTTTGATTTTTTCTGTACATACTCTAAAAGGTTTAGATTGTTTTGAAGTAAACTCTCTTCGCAGACATAGCAAGGAGTAGGAATTTTATCTAAATCAATTGACATATTCGTCCTTTTTTATTTTTTAGTATTTTAAAATAAAAAGGATAAATAACAAGAGATAAAAAAGCCTACTTTAATATGAAAACTCTCTTTTTGAAAATTAAATTATAAATCTACAACATTCTCATGTTCATCATAAATTGTCAAATCTGGATTTTGATTTTTAAGCTCAACTATTAACTCTTTGCTTGAATCTATCAAAGCTGTATTTAGTAGTAGATGCTCAATCCCTTTTAAATTTAAAATAGAATCAGGCAAATTTGGAATTGGATTCCAGCTAATATTTAAAACTTTTAAATTTTTTAAAAGTCCTATCTCAAGTGGAAGCGATTCTAATTTATTATGAGCTAAATTAAACCACTCAAGCCCTTCTAAATTATTAACTGTTTTTGGAATTTTAATTAATTGATTTGCAGATAAATCAATCGCTTTTATCTGTTTTAATCTACCAAAGCTATCAGGCAGAGTATCAATATTATTATAAGCAACACTAAGCCACTCTAAATACTCTAAATTGCCAAAACTCTCAGGCATAGTTGTTAATTGATTGTTTCCAAAATCCATAGAGCGAATACCTGTAAGTTTATCAATATCACTTGGTAGCTCCTCTATTGTATTTTCAAAAAAGTCTATGATTTCTAATTTGTTTAAATCAAAAATTGAAGTAGGAAAGCTATCTAACTCACACCAAGAGAATTTTATCTCTTTTAAATTTTTTAGATTCCCAATATCACTTGGCAACTCTTCTACTTTATTCCAACTCAAATCTAAAAAATCTAAATTTAAAACCTCTTCTTCATTAATTGCTTGATATTTAGAAAATTGATTTAAAAATTTAACTATCTCCATTTTGTAGATGTTAAAACATCTCTCCTTTCTTAAAATAACGAAATAATCCTAGTCAAGATATAGCAAAAAGCATTCCACATTATTAGTTAAAAGTTGCTTATAAGCTTATTATAAAAAATAGAGGTCAGTTTTTTATTTTATTTACTATATCTCTCTACAAATCTATCTAATTTATCACAAGATACTAGTTTTGATTGTAAGTTTTTGAGATTATAAGTAGATTGAAAAAGTCTATCAGCTGGTGAACCTGTCTTGCAATAGAGATAAATCAATTTAGATTTTTGAATTTTTTCAATATTTTTATCAATCTGCATCAAAAAAATTGTGCAATCTCTTGTTTTATCTGATGAAGTAGATGTTAAATTTAGCATACTCTCTGTCATAATAACTCTTTTTATCTCTCTGTCTTCATAACTTTGAATCTGCTCTAATTTACTTTTTAAAATCTCATTTGAAAGTTCTCTTATTGGTTTATTTAATATCTCTTTGCAAAAGCGTCTTATGAACTCTATTATAAAACTCTTCTCCTCTATCAATAGATATTTATCTTCAAACTCTAAAATATAATCAACAAATGATGAAGTCTTTTTTCTAGCTTCGCACTTTTTAGAGCAGTTATCGATACAGATAGCTCTATTTTTATATTTTTCTAAAATATGCTCACAACACCCCTCGCTATAATCTAGATTCAAAGATATTCCCACCCTATCTCTTCTAATGGGTCTAAAAGTTCACTTTGAATCAAATCCCAATTCTCTCTATCTATAATTGTGTTTTTAACTCTATTTTCACTCTCATCTTCAAAGCTAAATAGATTAAAACATATTTGCTCTTCTAAATTTAGTTTTTGAGATTTGGCATTTAAATAATCACAAATATAAGGACTATGAGTTGAGATAAAAATCTTTACACCATCACCCATTAACTCTAAAAATAGGTCAATCAATTTCAATTGCCAAGATGGGTGCAGATGCACTTCAGGCTCTTCCCAAAAAATGCTAGAGTTTGGTTTTATCGCTTTATTCTCTATCAAATATCCAATCAATCCAATACTTTTGATTCCACTAGAGACATTTAAGATATTAAAACTCTTTCCTTCACTATTTTCAAACTCAAAACTTTGTGACTTTTGAATCTTTCCATTAATAAGCTTTGGTATTAACTCTTTATATTTATCGATAAATTCATCTTCAGCCTCTGTTGTAGGGCTAAAATCTTCATCTAAATTATGCAGAAGCGATTCTATATGATATGGAGTTTTATACTTCTCTCTTGTCAAAAAGCTCTCAAACTCTAAAATCAAAGGTGTCTCTATAAAAACATTATTTGCTGTTTCAATTAATAACTTATTTTTATTCTCTAACTTAAATCCTCTATTTTTATAGAGCAATTTAAATTCATCTATTTCTAACTCAAACTCTTTTGAAATTTGTGAATCGATATTTTTAAAAATTCCTTGGAGAGTATCTTTGAAAATGCGATAATTAAAAATAATTTTATTTGTTAATAATTTTAAATTTATATTTTTTACTATTTTAGTATTTCTTTTATACCTATATATAGAAAAACTAAAAACTAATAAAAATAAACCTATCCATATAAAAAGTAAATAATTCATAACAGGAAAAGAAAAAAAATTATTTTTAGTAAAAAAATACATTATAAAAAATATTAAAAAAAGTGGTAAAACTTCAATTATAAATTTAGAAAGTTTTTTTTTATTAGTTGAAAAAATTTGAATTTGTTCAACTAATTCTTTTTTTAAGTTTTTTTTATCAAAACTTTCATAAATAGAAAAAAGCAATTTTAAAATATAACTTTTATTTGTACTAGATTTTCCAGCAAAAACTGTAAAGTTTTTTATCTCTATCTCTGTATTTTTTAGTTTTGCAAAGTTTTTTAAATTGATTATCACTTTATCTCTCTTTTATCAATTACAAATAGTTTTATTAAAATGATAGTGAGGATAAAAATCCAGAGTTTTGGCTCAAGAAGTGATTCAAATATTGATAAATCCATTGGATAGCTCTTATTTTAGATTTAATTTACAGATAATCTCGCCTAGTTTTTGCCCAACTTGATTTGCTACAACATTACATTTAACTTTAAATAGAAAATAGATTTTTTTATTATCTATCTCATTTAGAGTCTCAAAATTACCCATTCCTTTAGAGATTACTAAATCTACTCTATCGTAAATTTTTTGTGCATTCTCATTTGCTCTATCGTAGATAAAAGCTGGAGTGTTAACGCCTGAATCGATTAAGTTGCAAATCTTATCTAATCCATCGTTTTTTGCTTCGTCAAAAGTGACATCATTTATAATCGGAATGCCTCTTGTAGCGTAGTTTATAGTTAATTTTGGAAAGAGTTTTTTTAAATTATTGATAAAAATTTTATCAAAAATATGCTCACCTGCATTATCAGCTAAAATCAGAATCTCTTTAGCCTCTTTTAAGTCATCAAAAAGCTTTTTTGAATCATTAATTGCAAAATCTTTATCAAAAATTTTCTCTATCTCATCGTTCAGATTAAAATCTGTAGGAGTTGCCAAATCTAAAACATTTCCAGCTACTGCCGTTTTGAGTGAGTATAAAAATTCATCATTTGAGTTATCAATTTTCTGCTCAATAAAGGGTATAAAAGTTTTAGCTTTTTTGGTAGCTTCTAACTTCTCATTTTTATATAAATCTTCGATTCCACTCATTTCAGAGATGATTCCATAAGTTAAATTTGCAACTTCAGGTGGTGATATATTGTACTCTTGTTCAGATAAAATCTTAAAAGTCTCATCTAAAACTCTTTTTGAGAGAGTAGCATTAGCTCCAATAGTTGTAAGCACTCTTTGCGATTGGTTTAAAATGCAAACTTTACACTCTGGTGTTATATTCATCTCTATTAATCTTTTTTCTTATCTTCGAGCTTATTTCCAGTCTCTACTGCTCTTCCCCACATTAATCTATATTTTCGTCTTACAGATTCAAGCTCATCTTGAGAAAATTTAATCTGCTCTCTTAGAGTTTCAATAGTTTTTCTATCTTCATCGTAAAGCTCTTGCATCTGCAAAAGGGCATCTTTTAAGAATTGATTCTCATTTTTTAAAACATCAACAGTCTCCTCTTTAGAAGTTACAACTTTTTCGTGTAGATTTAAGATAGTTCCTATTGTCTTTTCTAAAAAATCATTTCCTGTTCCATTTACAGCTTCACCACTTTGTGCTAAACTTTGGCTCTGATGAGGAGCCATAGCTTTTGATTTGCTATTAACTTCGATATAAATAGTATCGTTTTCATATTTACTATTTAATTTATCCTCATCAATCAATCTATGAATTTTATCTTCGCTCAAACTTGAGATAGCACAAAACTCTTCAATTGTAAGCCATGTTTGCATTAGAGAATTACCTCAATTTCGCTTGAATCGCTCTCTACTTTTTTAGCTTTTACGATTCTATCTTCTTTTAATTTGCTATCAAGCTCTTTATCATTTAGAGCTAAGATTTGCATTGCTAAATATGCTGAGTTTGTAGCTCCAGCTTTTCCTAGTGCAACAGTTGCAACAGGCATTCCACTTGGCATCTGAACAGTTGATAACATTGCGTCCATTCCGTCCATTGCTCCACCTTTCATAGGCACACCAATTACAGGTTTAGTTGTCATAGAAGCTACTGCTCCAGCTAAATGAGCTGCCATTCCAGCTGCACAGATAAATACATTAGCACCTTTTTTATCAGCTTCAACAATATACTCTTTTGTTCTAGCTGGAGTTCTATGAGCTGAACTAATAATAAACTCATACTTTACTTCAAAACTCTCTAAAATATCTATACAGTTTCTCATAACTTCATAATCGCTTTTACTTCCAATTAAAATTGATACAAAATTCATATTTTACTCCTTAAAATTGTTTATAAAATTTTGGAAATCTTTTAAAAATATATTATCTTGTTTTATATCAAAACATTCGATTAAATTTTGGTGTTTAAATATATTTTTCAGAGTTTTTTACTTCTCTCCTTCTATATTCAAATGTTTAGAACAGTAAATTTTAATATACATATCTAGCCAATTTTTATAGGCTAATTTTTTTAGTTGATAATCATTTATATTTAAATTTTTACAATGTTCAATAAAGTTTTTTAAAAAACAATCTGCTAGTGGTGATTTTAACTGTTTTGTATTATGTAATAATTTTTCCAACTCTGTAAAGCCTTCATATACAAATGGGTAAAAATTTATATCTTCTCTATATTCACTAAAAACTTCATTAAATATTTTTGTTAAATTGTTTTCTATTTCTTTTTTATTTTGATTGTCTCTATCTTGAATAACTCCAATATTTATAATATCAATTTTATTTTTATTATAATTTTGATATAGCTCTTTTAATTTTTGTTTAAAACCTCTAAATCCTCCGCTAACTTTCAACTCACAATTTATATCTTTGCAAATATTTTGAGGTGTAATATTCATATTAAAAATATTTTTGATAATATATGAATAGATTATTAAATCATCAGACCCCTCTAATAAAATATAGTTTTTATCCATTATCTTAATACATTATCTAGTTTTATTGATGAAAATTCATACTCTAAAAACTCTTTGTCAAACTCTTGAAGTTTTTTTATACCTTTTCTATTAATTATTAAATTTGATAATTTACAATCTTCTAACTCTTTTGTCACTTCATAAAATGCTTTTATCATCTCTATTGAGTGAGTTGTAGCAAATATTTGAGTATTTGTTATTTGTGAAATTTTAATTAACTCTTTCCAAAACTCTATTTGATTTTCATAGTAGATACCATTTTCTATCTCATCTATAATAATTATCTGTTTATCACTTAGAAAAACTTTTGAAAAAATATCAAAACTTCTTACACTAGCATCACCAAAAAAAGATAGAGGCAAATCTTTATTATCTTTTGTTAAATAAATATTGGGTTCTCCATTATCTGCAAATATTTGAATATCTTCTATATCTTTATCTACGATTTTAATAGCTTTTAAAAACTCTTTTTTCTGTTTTTTTTCTCTTATAATTTTTGTAAAACTATCTGATAAAGCTTTACTATTTGGTCTTAATTGAGATGGTATATAGAAACTATTTTCATAACTTTGAACTACATCATCTATCTTTTTTGCTCTAAATCCTCTATCAAATGGAAGTATTGTAGAGATTTCATTATCATCTTTTTTTATATGAATAATTTTAGATTTACTGTTTGTATTTACAATATCGTCAAGTAGATTCAACTCATCTATCTCTTCATCATTTTTTAAAAAAGTCTCTATTTTATTATCAATAGTAATAGATATATTAGAAAAGTCAATTTTAATATCTATCTCTTTATTAGAATCAGTAAATATATTCTCAATCTGAATCATAGTTTTACTACTTATTCTAATACCTCTTGATAATAGAGTTGTAGATAGAGCTTTTTCGATAGGAGAGATACCTAAATGAATCGCTTCAAGTAGATTGCTCTTCCCTATGTTGTTTTTACCAGTAATTAAATTAATTCGTCCAAATCCATCAAATTCAAATCCATCAAGATTTTTATAGTTTGATATTTTTATAGATTTAATCATTTTATATTTTTGTTCTTAAAAAGCTAAATGCTGGAAGCTCTAGTGGCAGTTGAATTGGATTTACATTACCACTGTGAACCTCTTTCAACTCTTTTCCATCTTTTGTAAGAATAGAGTGGAATTTTATAAAATATCTGTTTTCTTTTAGCAAAATCTCACCGATACTATTATTTATTAAGTCAAGTTTTATATTTTTGGGTAAAACAATCTCAAACTCATCATCTCGATAGACTTTATATTTACACATAAAGTGTTTTTTATCTTCAAGAACTTGGGCAACTACTTGATAAGTTCCCTCGCTAAGAGCAGTGATATGGTTTTGAGTATCTAGTTTCTCATTTGGTCTATTTATTAGATAACCTTCGCTAAATCCTCTGTTTTTAAGTGTGTTTAACTCATCTATATATCTATCTTTTTCAAACTTATCAGCGTAGAAATCATCTATCGCATCTCTATAAGTTTTAGCTGTAATTGCACAGTAGTATGGGCTTTTTGTTCTACCCTCTATCTTTATAGAATCTACAACATCTTCTTTAAGTATAGAATCTACATACTGTACAAGATTTAAATCTTTAGCATTTAAAATATAAGTTCCCTCTTCATACTCTTCTAGCTTGAAAAATGTCTCATTTTCAGGACTTTTTATATAGATATTATTATCTTTTACTCGCTCTAATTTATCATTTGTAGGATTTTCGACATACATCTCGTAATCAAATCGACAATCATTTGCACAACTTCCACGATTTGGAACTCTTCCACTTTGAACTGAGCTTATTAGACATCTGCCACTAAAGGCAAAGCACATACTTCCATGCACAAAAATCTCTAATTCAAGTTTTGGGATTCTTGTTTTTATCTCTTTCAAATCTTTAAGACTTATCTCTCTAGCAGTAATAATTCTAGTCACACCCATATCGTAATAGACTTGTGCATCGATGTAGTTAAGCACATTTGCTTGAGTTGAGAGGTGAATATCAATATCTGGAGCAATCTCTTTACAGAGCTTTATAACGCCAATTGTAGAGACAATGAAAGCATCAGGTTTAATTTTAGCCATCTTCTCTATATGAGATTTAAGTAGTTTTATTTGCGAATTAAATGGGAAGCCGTTTATTGTGGCGTAAATTTTTTTGCCTTTTGAGTGCGTATACTTTACTGCCTCTTCAAAGCTCTCATAAGTAAACTCTTTTCCTGAGCGAGTTCGCAGTGAGAAGTGACTAACACCCCCATAGAGTGCATCAGCACCATACTCGATTGCGATTTTTAATTTTTCAAAATTTCCAGCGGGACTTAATAGCTCTACCAATTATTTGCCTCCAAAAGCAGCGATTAATGCTTCAATATCATCTTCTTCAACAACATCTTCAGTGTCATTATCTCCATGAATATGAACAGCACTACCAACTCTCTTATCATCATCAATTTTACCCTCAAAGAGCGAATTCATATATTTAGTTAAAGCTCTCATAACATTGATAACTCTCTCAATTTTTTGTCTATGAATATCTTGATACTGCATCACATCCATAGCCATCATAACTTCATCGCTACCCATTTGAGAGTTTCCGACAGTAGTATCTAGCTTCTCTTTAGCACTATTTATATCATCGATAGCACTTTTAAATGATTCAACATCAGGAAATTTTTCACTTAGTTTTTGGAAAATTTCTAAGTTTTTATCTAAAACAGCTATTACATCACCTGCATCTGTCTCTATATCCATCAAAACTGTACTTACAGCTTCTAATTTATCAAAAATTTCTGTCGCTTTCTCTTCAGAATCTCTTGTAACATCATCTAATTGATGAACTACCTTATAATCATTTGTTGGTGGTGCAGGAGGCCAATCCTGACTAGGGCTTAATTTATAGTTATCCGCATCAAAGTTTTTATCTTTTTGAGGCTCAGCACTTGAATTTGATTCTTCTTTTTCTGGCTCTTGCTCTTTTTCAGCTTTAGCCTCTTCCTCTAGTGCATCTAAGTCTAAATCTCCACCACCGGCCATTAGGGCATCTAACTCTTCTTGTGTCATAAAGGCTCCTAGAACTTAATTTTAGAGAAGATTTTTTCAATTATTGCTTGATTATAGACTATCTTTTATATAATCTTATTTAAAAATAATAAAAACTGTTAATAAAAAATAGGGAAAATATGAAAATAGATTTACACAATCACACATATTTATGCAATCATGCAAAAGGTTCTATGAGAGAGTTTGTATTAGAGGCAATTAGTAAAAATATAGATATATTTGGCTTTTCTGACCATGCACCAATGGAGTTTGATAAAAAGTATAGAATGAGCAAAGAGCAATCTATAGAGTATGAAAAAGAGGTTTTAAAGCTCAAAAGTGAGTTTGAGAATCAAATTGAAATTCTATTAGGTTATGAGGTTGATTTTTTAGATGGATATATGGAAAAGAGTATTTTAGATTCTAAAGTTGATTATCTAATAGGCTCTGTGCATTTCATTAATAAATGGGGGTTTGATAATCCAGAGTTTATTGGAGGGTATAAAAATAGAGATATAGATACTATATGGATAGAGTATTTTTCACTTATAGAGGAGTTGGCTAAAAGTAGAGCTTTTGATATTGTTGGGCATTTAGATTTGATAAAAGTCTTTAAGTTTATGCCCAAAAGAGATATAAAATCTATTGCAAAAGAGGCACTTTTGCAGATAAAAAAATCAAATATGGCACTAGAGATAAACTCTGCTGGATTTAGAAAAGAGATAAAAGAGCAGTATCCATCAAAAGAGTTACTAGAGGTAGCATTTGAGCTTGATATTCCAATAACTTTTGGCTCAGATGCTCATGAGCCTTCTCAAATTGATTTAAATATGGATAGAGCTGAAGATATGGCTAGAAGTATAGGTTATACTCAATGCCTAATTTTTAGACAAAGAGATAGAGTGTTGATTAAATTTTAATCAAAATCTGTATAAAAAGTATCAAATATTTTTGATATAATTTGCCCTAAATAATAACAGGAGAAAAAATGGAAGTATCTTGCAAAGAATCGATTAAAAAGTTTTTTGAATGTATTAAAGAGAATGAGATAGAATTTGTAGATTTTAGATTTACAGATATTAAAGGTGTCTGGCACCATGTATCTTATACAGCAGATGCAATTGAAGAGAGTAGTTTTACAGATGGTTTACCTTTTGATGGCTCTTCAGTACCAGCTTGGCAACCAATTAATAAATCAGATATGATTTTAATTCCTGATGCTAACTCTTTCTTTATTGACCCTTTTACAGCAGATCCAACAGTAGCAATTTTCTGTGATGTTTTTGATATTTATAAAGGTGAAGCATACGAAAAATGTCCTAGAGGTATCGCAAAAAGAGCACTTAAATATTTAGGTGAGACAGGTATTGGTGATACTGCTTACTTTGGACCAGAGAATGAATTTTTTGTATTTGATGATGTAAAAGTAAAAGATGATATTAACTGCCAATACTACGAAGTAGATACTGCCGAGGGTGGTTGGAATTCACACAGAGAGTTTGGTGAAGATTACAACACTGGACACAGACCTGGTACTAAAGGTGGATACTTTCCAGTAGCTCCTGTTGATTCAATGGTAGATTTAAGAGCTGAAATGGTTAAAGTTTTAAGAGAAGTTGGTCTTGAGCCAAATGTTGTACATCACGAAGTTGCTCAAGGGCAAGGCGAGATTGGTGTTAAATTTGGAACTCTAATTGAAGCTGCTGATAATGTACAGAAATTAAAATATGTAATCAAAAATATAGCTCACCTAAATGGTAAAACAGCTACATTTATGCCAAAACCACTATATGGTGATAATGGTAATGGTATGCATACACATATCTCTATCTGGAAAGATGGAAAAAATACTTTCGCAGGTGATAAATACCAAGATTTAAGTGATTATGCATTTCAATTTATTGGTGGTGTATTAAATCATGCTAAAGCTGTTGCAGCATTTACAAACTCTTCTACTAACTCATATAAGAGATTAGTTCCAGGATTTGAAGCTCCATCAATTTTAACTTACTCTGCACAAAATAGAAGTGCTTCTGTTAGAATCCCTTATGTAAAGGGTGAGAATGCAAAGAGAGTTGAGTTTAGATTCCCTGATAGTTCGGCAAACCCTTACTTAGCATTTACATCTTTACTATTAGCAGGTCTTGATGGTATTGAAACTAAAGCTGACCCTGGTCAACCGATGGAAGAGGATTTATTTGAACTTACTCTTGATGAGATTAGAGAGAGAGGAATTAAACAGATGCCTCACACTTTAAGAGAAGCTGTTGAGTCTTTAATCGCTGATAGAGCTGTATTTAAGAAAGGTGATGTTATGACTGAAGATTTTATTCAAACATTCCAACACTATAAATATGAGACAGAAATTTGGCCATGGGAAGCAAGACCACACCCATTTGAGTTCTTATCAACTTACTCTTGCTAGTTAGCTAAAAAGTAGGCACTTGCCTATTTTTCTTTTTTTCTCTTTTCCTTTTTTTTAACTAATCTTGTATAATTGCTCTTACTATAAAACTAAAGGTTGTAAATGAGAGTAGCAATTATTGGTGGTGGAATTAGCGGTTTAGCATCTGCATTTTATATAAAACATTTTAATCCAAAAGCACAAGTTACTATTTTTGAAAAAGAGCCAAATTTAGGTGGTAAAATAGCCACAACTAAAAAGGGCGAATTTCTCTTTGAAGCTGGTTCAAACGGCTTTTTATCAAATAAAGAGGAGACTTTTGAGTTTATCAACCTATTAGGTTTAAATGATTTACTACTAAAGAGTAATGATAGCTCAAGAATCAGATATATTTATGATAAAGAGAAGTTAAAGAGACTTCCTAGCTCTCCAAAAGAGTTTTTAACTACAAATATCTTACCACCTTTAGCAAAACTTAGAGTTGCTAAAGAGTATTTTATAAAGCCAAAATTAGATGATATTGATGAGACAATGTTTGATTTTGGAAATAGAAGATTGGGAAAAGAGTTCACTAGAGTATTTTTAGAGCCAATGAGTGCAGGAATCTACGGCTCAACAGCTAGATTGCTCTCTATTCATTCAGCTTTTCCAAAAATTATCCAGATGGAGAGGGAGTACGGCTCACTTTTTAAAGCGATGAAAAAGAGAAAAAAGGGTGGCTCACCAACAGGAGTGTTAACAAGTTTTAAAGGTGGAATGAGCAGTTTTATCACAGCATTAGAGAAAAAATTACAAGCAACTATCTTTAAAAATACAGAAGTTAGAAAAATCACAAAAGAGAAAAATAGATTTGATGACACAGTCTATCAAATAGAATTTAAAGAGTTAGATGTTAGAAAAGATTTTACAGCCACTTTCGATAAAGTTATATTCTCAACTCCAGCTGATGCTACATCAAAACTATTTTTAAATCTCGATAGAGAGGTTGCAAACTACTTAGCTGGAATCAAATATATTCCAATGAGTTTGGTAGGATTTGGTTACGATTCGCTAAATACCAATTTAAATGCTTTTGGGCTTTTAACAACTAAAGAGTCTCAAAAAGATATTTTAGGAGCTTTGTTTGACTCTTCTATCTTTAATGATAGAGCAGAGAGTGGCAAATCGATTAGATTTATGATAGGTGGAGCGAGAGACCCAAAACTAGCCTTTGAATCAGAAGATGAACTTATAAATATCTGCAAAGCTGAGGCTAGAGATATTTTAAAAATTGATAAAGAGCCTAGTGAGATTTTTATAAAAAGATGGAACAGAGCAATTCCTAGTTATGAAGTTGGACATAAAAGGAGAGTTGAAAAAATTTTTAAACTTCTATCAAATCATGAAAATCTATTTTTAAACTCAAATGCCTACTTTGGAGTTGGATTTAATGACTGTATTATAAATTCAATTAAAATTGCTAAAGAGGCTCTAAAGGATAGTAAATGAGATATATATTTTCGATATTAATGTTAATGTCTGTAAGTTTTGCAGAGCTTAGTTTTGAATCTAATGGAAAGTGGATTACACACGGTGTTACAAAAGCGATAGATTTTGAGAATCTAAAAGAGAGATACTCATATCAAAGTTGTAAGATAGAGTACTCTTGTGTAGAGATATTTAAATATGACCATCAAAACAATCTCTGGAGATACTATTTAAGTGAGAGAGAGGATAAAGATAATACTCTATTTGATATATCTGTTGGTGATGCTATCTGGATAAAATCGAATCAAAGAGTTATCTTGAAAGAGTTAGAAAATGATACTGTATCACCACTTTATGATGCAGAAAAAGAGAAGTATCACTTAACGGAAACTGGTTGGTATAATATTGCAGTAATGGACGATATTGAATTAAGTCACATGGTCTATCCACCAAACTTTGATACAGTTCTTCTATACGATTCTAAAATTCAAGATTGGAGACGCTTTTACAATAGAGATGAATCAAAAGAGTCTGATTTAGATGAGTTATATGAAAATGATGCAATCTGGATTCACAAAAATAGTTACGATTTGGCAAGTGAAAATATTAGATATATTAAAATATCAGATATAGAGAATAAAAGTAGAGATTATAGTGGAATCTCTGAAATCAAAATAGTCTCAAACAAGACAAATTTAGCTAAATCATTAGATATAGAATCTGAAAAAGATGTATATGAGAAAGCATATTTAAATGATGAGGTTTTAGATGAGACTAAAATAGCCTATTTTGAAAATGGAAATACTCTATCAATCGATTTAAAAGCTGTTTATAGAGTAGATGAGATAGTTATACACTTTAGAGTTTCGTCATATGCTAGAAATGACCAATATAATCTATTTTTGGGAGATATGTTTACAAGAGATTCTAATATAGTAGAGGAGATAGAGGAGAATAATGAGTATAAATTTAAAATAGAGGTATCAGGTGATAATACAACATGGAAAACTCTATATGAAAATAGAGAACCTATCGTTAAAGTTCCATTTGTGCTAGAGAGTAGTGACTATCTTTAGTCGTTTTCTAAAAATATAGTAGCTTGTCCATAGAGACTTGCTAAGTTTTTTCCCCAAAGCGACATGATTTTTGCTAAATTTTTATCTAAATTAAAAATTTCAACCATTTTTCGGTTTATCTCTTGCTCTTTTGGGTCAAAATTATCATCTATAAAAAAGAGTGCATTAACCTCTAAAAAGACAATCTTTTGACTCTTTTTGGATTTAAATGCACGAAGAGTCTCTTCTAAGTCAAAATCTCCCTCAATCTCTCGATTCTCAATCCCCATCTCTTGGCAATAATCAGAGATAATATTTGCCTCTTTTATATCAAAATCATCATCAATATCAGCAATATATAGAAGTAAATCTAAAAATTTAAACTTCTCCATTGTCTCTAACTGCATTAAAAACATCTATTTTTCCATTCATAAAAATCTACTAAAACCTACTAAAGGGTAGTAATAAACCTTATTAATTATTTTGTAAACTTGTTACTGCTTCATCAGTCGCTAATGCTAAACCTCCACAGTCGTTTATACTCTCTCCTGAACCTTTAGCGAGTTTTTCTAAATTAATCGAAGCATTTAGGTCTCTATCTACTTCTAATCCACAATGCTTACATTTATAGATTCTATCAGATAATTTTAATTCTTCTTTTAAATTTCCACATTTTGAGCAAGCTTTAGAGCTTGGATAAAATCTATCTGCAAAAATAACATTACTTCCATACATTTCAGATTTATATTTTAGTTGCTCTTTAAACATTCCAAAGCCAATATCAATTATTGATTTTGAAAGTCGTCTATTTTTAATCATTCCAGCAATATTTAAATCTTCAACAACTATTTTTTGATAATTTTTTGATAAATAGCTTGTTAATTCATGTAGAGCTTGTTTTCGACTCTCACTTACAAAATAGTGAAGTTTATTTATTTTCTCTTTTGTTTTTTGGTAGTTATTGCTCTTTTTTACTTGTCTTGATAGTTTTTTTTGAAGTTTTATAAGTTTTTTTTCTCTACTTAAAAATGATTTATGAGCTGGAAAAATTTTGCCATTAGATAGAGTTGCTAGTGTTTTAATACCTAAATCTACTCCAACAATTTCAAAACTTGGCTTTTGTTTTTTGATTGTTGTTTCAAATAAAATAGAAGCAAACCATTTACCACCTTGATAACTAACTGTTATCTGTTTTGCTACTCCATCAAACCTTAAAGAGTTTCGCATTTTTATACTACCTTTAAACTTTTCAAACTTTAATGTTCTATTTTCAATTTGAAATTTTTCTTTTTCTCGGATTGAAAAACTCTCATTTATACCCTTTTTTTTAAAGTTTGGCATAGCGTAATTTAAAGCTTTTATTTTCTCTTTGACATTTTTTGCTTTTATTACTCTTTTAGCTCTTTCTTTTTTACTTTTACTACTCCAAGCTTTTTTAACAGCTCTATCTAAATCATCAATACTATTTCTAACTACTCGAGTGCTAAACTCTCTAAGCCAACTACATCTATCTCTTAACTCTTTTAGCACATTTTGATACTCTTTTTTAGAAAATTTTTTTGTATCTCTATAGTGTGCTACTAATTGATTATATGCAAATCTTTTAGCACCACATGCACTTTTTAAATATTCAGTCTGTTTAATTGTTGGTCTTAATTCAATTTTATGTGCTATTAACATCTCTTTGATTTTTTTAAAATTAAGTATAATAGAGGTAAATAGGCTAAAGCCTATTTAATATCTTGAATAGCTTCAAGTATAAAGCCCCAAATACTAGAGCCATTTTGCTCACAAGAGTAGATTGTCCCTTGTTTTAATTTTCTGCCAAAGTGTTCTTCTTTATAGAGATCTAAAGCTTCTTGTTTTTGTTTATCATCATCAAAAATAACTATATGTTCAATTTCTCTATAAAATGTTTTTGCAGTAGAATCTAATTTAATATCATTTTTAACTTTTACTACTGCGTGAATTCCACTTATACCCTGTTTTAAAATAATATAATCACCTATCTTTACTTTATCTACAAATCTATCATATGCACCCTTAGCTGAATTTATATTATCCCATTTATCATTTTTTTCTCGTTCTTCAAAAAAATCATCTCTCTCTTTTTTATTTTTTACATCTTTTAATATATGAATTTTATCACCACCCCAACCTATATAGAGCTTTTTTTTATTTAAAACTTCTTGAAAATCATCTGTTTTTCCATCTGAATATTTACAACCCATAACCCATACATTAACTGTTTTATTTAAAATACTATTTGACATAATTTCTCCTAATGAACTTTGTTTATCTTGCTCTATCATTGATTTTAAGAGCTCATTAACTAAAAAAGAAAATGTTACTTCTTCATTTTCAGCAACTTTTTGAACATAGTCATTAACATCTTGATCAAGCTTGATATTCTTAACTTTTTTTTCACCTTTTGCTCTTTTAGCAATATTATTCATAATAGACATCTATTAAACCTTTAATCAATACCTTAGACAAAAAAATTTGAAATTTTTCAAAACACCATATTTAGGGCTTTCTTGATTTTCTTAAAAAATCATAAAAATACCGATTTATAAGTTTCTTGTTAATTCATGTTTTAAAATATCTAAAGTCTTGTTAATTAATAAAGATTATACAATTATGTATTTTAAGCAATGCTTAAAATACACATATTTAACCACATATTTAACCACATATTTAACTACATATTTAACTACATATTTAACCACATATTTAACCACATATTTAACCACATATTTAACCATGTATTTTATTGAAAAATTGATTTAAATATTATTTAGTTTATAAAATAGTAGACTTAGACTTATCTATTTATGGATAGTCTATAAATAAAATGTAGTAGTTTTATTGAATATTTTTTATCACTTCACGCTTGATTCTAAAATAATTTCAAAGTGATGTGGTAGATTTTTAGAAGAAAGAGACATAATATAGTAGTTTTACTATACTATGCCTCTTTTGTGTTAAGCTTTTCGAGTTTTAAAAGAGTCTCTTTCTCTAAATTATATATTTTATATCGAATAGTTTTAAATTTTTCTGCCTCATTTGGCTCTATCATTTTATAAATCTCCTCAAGCACTCTTGCACTCTCTTGAGCTCTTTTAAAGTTTGCTATTATAATCTGCTGTATAGATTCTCGTTTAAATTCGCTTTTGGTGCTTGGTTTGAGGCAATCATTTATAGAATCTCTAGTTTTGATGATTTGGTTGTAGTTATCTACTTTAGATAGGTGTCTAATCTCTTTTAATCTGTAGCCAATTTCGCTATCGTTGAAGATATATCTAAAAATATCCTCAACAACACGAATTCCCTCTTTTAATCGATTTAAATTTGCATCGATTACTCGATAAGAGGATAGAGTATCCTCTTTAATCATCTGAGCTTACGATTCCTAAAATTTGAAGAAGTGCGATAAATAGATTTAAGAAATCTAAGTAAAGTGCAATAGCACCTTCGATTGGAGTCTCATAGTTTCCAGCGATAATATTTTGAGTATCATATAGAATAAATGCACTAAAAATCATTGCTGAAATACTAGATATAATAATTTGAAATATAGGGCTTCCAAGAAACATATTAACAATTGAAGCGATAATTACAATAATTAAAGCAATCATCAACCCTTTACCCATATTCATATAGTTTGTTTTAGTTGTCATTGCATAGATAGACAATGCTCCAAAAATCAAAGTTGTGAGTAGAAAGGCGTTTGCAACAATTCCAGCACCTCCAGCTAACCCTAACATTTTAGTTAAAAGTGGAGCTAGTGTTAAACCAGATACAAATGTAAATCCAAACAGCATTGCAAAATTAATTACAGGTTTTCTCTTAAGTACATAAACACCAATTAGTAGTGCTATCTCTAAAACAATAAATCCCCAGAACCAACTAGCAATAGTGTTAACCATACCAAGCCCTACATAAGCACCTACAGTACCTGATAGTAGTGAACCAGCAAATAGTTGATAAGTCTGTTTTAAAAAGCTAGATACTTCGCTATCACTTCTTGAGTGCGACTGATATGCACTCTCTTGATATTGATGAGCTTCGCTTTGAAAATTAACATTACTATATTGCTTTTGGCTATGAGTAGGTTTGTTTTGATTGACATTGTCAAAAAGTCCCATTTATTCTCCTTATTTAAATTTAAAAACACCAAATTATACAAAAACTTTTGCAAATATCAAAAGATAAAAGAGTTATTATTTAATAATAATCTAAAAATATTTCCAAATTTTTAAAAGTTAATTAGAATTAATTTTTGAATCTAAAAAGAGTAAATAATTGTAAATTTGTGACTAAAGGATTATAATTTGATATTAAAATTATAGAAAATCAGAAAAGGTTATATATGCAAAAGACAGTTTTAGTTATCACTGATGGAATCGGACATAAGCCAGATGCCAAATCAAACGCTTTTTTAAGTGCAAAGACTCCAACTTATGACTATCTCTTTAAAAACACTCCAAACTCTCTTATTCAGACACACGGCTTAAGTGTTGGTCTACCCAAGGGGCAGATGGGAAACAGTGAAGTGGGTCACATGAGCCTTGGAAGTGGAAGAGTGCTATATCAAGATTTAGTAAAAATTCAAATGGCAATAGAAGATGATTCAATAAAGAAAAATGAGGCTTTAGTAAATCTATTAGAAGCTAGTAGTAGAGTTCATATAGTTGGGTTAATGAGCGATGGAGGAGTTCACTCACACATAAATCACATCAAAGCTCTAGCAAAAATTGCAGAAGAATCTAATAAAGAGGTCTTTTTGCATCTAATTAGTGATGGTAGGGATGTTAGCCCTACGAGTGGGGTTAAGTTTATTGAAGAGGTTGAATCTATCTGCAATGATAAAATAAGAGTTGCTTCGCTTGCGGGGCGATTTTATACAATGGATAGAGACAATAGATGGGAAAGGGTGAAAAAGGGTTATGATTGTATAGCCTTAGCAGAACCTAAGACGGATATAGGTGCCAAGAAATACATCGAGGAATCTTACAAAAAAGAGGTTACAGATGAGTTTCTAAATCCAGTTAGCTTTGGTGATTACTCTGGAATAGAAGAGAATGACGGCATAATTTTTGCAAATTTTAGAAGCGATAGAATGCGAGAGATTGTAACTGTTTTTGGTGATGAGAGCTTTTCAAAGTTTCAAACAAGCGATAAAAGAGTAAACCTAATCACAATGACAGAGTACAATAAAGATTTTAACTACCCTATCATGTTTACAAAAGAGCCACCAAAAAATATCTTATCTGAAGTTATTAGTAGAAATAACTTAACACAACTACACACAGCTGAAACAGAAAAGTATGCTCATGTTACATTTTTCTTCAATGGTGGAGTAGATGAGCCATTTTTAAATGAGAGCAGAGTTTTAATTCCATCGCCAAAAGTTCAAACTTACGATTTACAGCCTGAGATGAGTGCTAAAGAGGTTTGTGATGTTGTCTTAAAAGCAATGGACGAAGAGATTAATTTTATTGTAGTTAACTTTGCAAATGGTGATATGGTTGGACATACAGGAGATTTCAAAGCTGGAATAAAAGCAGTTGAAAGTGTTGATAAAGCTCTTGGAGAGATTACTCAAAAGGCAAAAGAGCAAGATTACTCTTTAGTTATTACAAGTGACCACGGAAACTGCGAAGAGATGTGTGATAGCGAGGGAAACACTTTAACAAACCATACTGTCGGCGAAGTTTTCTGTTTTGTAGTTGATAAGAGAGTCGAAAAAATTGATAACGGAGGACTTGATAATATCGCCCCAACTATCTTAAAACTTTTAGATTTAGAGATTCCTAGCGAGATGAGTAAACCCCTATTTTAAAAAAACTTCTCTATTTTAGAATCAGTAAATATTATATTTATTGATTCTTTTTTATAAATTAAACTATTTTTATACATCTATACAAGCATCAAATAGAGTTTTGTTATAGTTTTCCAATTTCTTGTAGTTGCTTCAAGTTTTAATTTAGATTCAATAAAATTATTAGAGAGTTTGCTCTTACCATAACCATTAGGACAATATAAATATATAGTATTTTCTAAAACAGTTAGTTTTTCAGGCTCTTTTACATAGTCCATAAGATTTAACAAATTATTTTCTAATGGTTTTTTTGATAAAAAAGTAACTAATATTTTAGTGCCATTTTCTTCATTTTCTATCTCTTTAAAAGGGGAAGAGTTATATATATTTTTTATTTCACTATCAGTTTTTATTTCAATAGGTACATAAAAACCATACTCTTTTTTTACTGCATTTTCTAATTTAGACTTTATTTCACTCTTTTTAAGAGTTGATTCGAAAAGTACATTTCCACTTTGAATATATGTTTGAATATTCTTAAAACCATATTTTTGAAACATAGTTTTAAGCTCACTCATTTTTATTTTTCGCTGACCACTTACATTTATTCCTCTAAAAAAAGCTATATATTTCATTTTTTTTCCTCTCTCTTACAGAAATAGCTAAGATAAATTAACTCTTTTTAGCTATTAAAAGTGTTGAGATTCCCATCGAAAAATCTTTTGTAAAAACAGTATCTAGTGATGATTTTTTTAACTCTTGGCTCATCATCTCTGTTGTCAAAAATCCATCTATCGAATCGGGAAGATATTGGTAAGCCTCTTTGTTTCCTGAAATTAATCCACCAATAAATGGAAGTGCTTTTTTAGTGTAAAAATTTGTTAGAGTCGATGTGAATTTTTTCTCATCTTGTTTCATAAACTCCAAAATTATTAAAAGTCCATCTGGTTTTAATACTCTTGAAAACTCAGCAAATGCCTTCTCTCTCTCAACTACATTTCTGATTCCGTAAGTGATACTGATAAAATCAATCGAGTTATCTTCAAATGGAAGTTTTGTCGCCTCTCCCTCTAAAAACTCAATATGTGGAAGTTTCTCTCTAGCTACGCCAAGCATTCCAACAGATGGGTCGACTCCTACAATTTTCTCTATCTCTATATTTTTCTCATTAGCTCTTTTTAACCAAAATGCACTCATATCACCAGTTCCACAAGCCACATCTACAATCTTCTCTATTTCGGCAGAGTT
>Ga0193959_1000018_pt1 | contig 77648 bp, 78 predicted proteins | sample FB_2_MG_FD_140333 | JGI IMG/M metagenome (GOLD analysis project Ga0193959, IMG submission 140333) | Microbial mat bacterial communities from the Broadkill River, Lewes, Delaware, United States - FB_2_MG | ecosystem: Environmental > Aquatic > Freshwater > River > Microbial mats | place: USA... | reverse complement strand
GTACAGTTCACATCATAGCAACTGGCAGAGGCTGTGCAGCCCTGATGATTAGCTTTAATATAACCAGCAGCTTCAATTTGGGCCTCTACTTTTTTCAGTGCCGTTTCAGCGGCTTGAAAAGTTACTTGGCGTGTATTATTGGCGGTGGCCATGCGCAACTCAAGAGAGGTCGATTGGATATTAGCCGCTGCCAGTACCGTCATTACCAGTAATAATATCAATGTAACGGCTAATACGGCTCCTCGCTGGCCACTGGGTGATACACCAGATTCACAATAACGCTTATTCATAAGCCTAGCCCCCGGTTGCGAATATCCACAGTCGTACTAATCACCTGCCTTAACAGGCCATCGGTAAATGTTTCATCCGCCGCGATAGTGCCATTTTTATCGACATCAATCGTGATAGTTGTACCACTAGGGAACACAGGTCGAGACGAGCGCATCAGCAGCGTTAGCTGCACAGACATTACACGCTCCCAAGCGACATAATTAGGGGTAACAATATCGACAGTATCAATGGTAATACTGTCCGCATTAAAGTAGCGGTTAGCAACGCCATCGGCCGTAGGGTCAGTATCAACACCGTACAGCAATTGAAAGTCTTCAACACCACTGATAAGTTCTTGGGCCTGAGTCGCTGCATTACCTGCCGCATTGGTATAAAGCGTTTCACGATATAAAGCAGGCAGGCCAGTTGTTGTGGAATTTTTAATAAAATAGGCGTTCGATCTAAAGCGCATTAATGCTGAACCTGCGGGAAAAATACGCCCAGCAATAGCACCTGGCGATGCGCTGCAATCATACCCATTGCTGCTAGCATTGGTGAGCGCTGAGCTGCAATTGCCGGGTGTCGGTGTTCCGGGAGATTGGTTTTCAATATTGGTGGTAGGGGTAGCGGGGCCGGTCATTTGAAAAATGGCCCTATATTTACAGCCAGCAGATGCCATCAATAAGATACTGCCCGGCTCAAGTACGCTGGCATCATTGACATTAATTCTTGCCAATGTGGGCACATGGGATGTAACGATAATATTGTCGCTCGGTTCGCCACGGTTGATCACGACCACATCGGTATCGATTAAGGTATCGGCTGCAATCGCAGCGGGAAATAGCGCAGAGGCAGCGCCTGAACCGCGCTCATAACCCTTAATACCATTACTGCTGTACATCCACTTGTTATTAGCGGCAAGCAATGTGTCGTTTAGCGTATTAGTAAACTCGCCCGCTACACTACACCCCGAATAACCGGCCATACGAATATCATAAGCGACCTCTTCGATAGCAAAGCGAGCATTTTCTTGAATTAATGCAGTCTCCTGCTCCATTAAAAAATGATCTTTACTATCAATTAAAACGCTAACAACACCACCAACCAAGAATAAGCCGATCACCATAGCGACAAGTAGCTCAACTAAAGAAAAACCATTTTTAACTACACGCATTGCTCAACAAATACCTTCGGTCATATCAATTAAATCTGTATGGTAATTTGTACGATAGATTTACCAGCTTGATCATTGTGATTATTGTCATTAGCCTTAACCTCATCAACATAGCGCACAATAATAGTATATTGTTCATCGGCCACATCTTCTTTAATTTCTGCCTCACCTTGAGGTAGTGCATTTAAAAGAGATTGTCGCCAAACGCGCATATCCCAATCCGCTAATTGGCTAACGGTACATGCATTGGCAATACATTGATTATCAGCCACACTCGGCAAAGGGTCACCCACTTCTAATCTATATCGGCTAGCCACCCCTCTGTTGAGGCGTATACGATCCGCCATATCATTGGCGAGCAACATCGCCTGGCCGTGAAGATAGGATTGTTGGCTATGCTGCAATGCACGCCCCTGTAACCCCATAACACCTAGCATGCCAATACCTATCACTAAAATAGCCACGAGTACTTCTACTAAGCTAACACCGCGTTGCCGTTTCATAAAATCAATTGTCATAATAAACCCTAGGCGCCGATTGATCTAAGGGCATGTGAGATTGCCGCCTTTAACATCTTCATAGACGCTATCGCCCGTTAAATCATAAGAGCTCGTAGAGCGCCCTGTTTGCTCAACTAGCACAGCTCGTGCAAAGCTTACATCGTTGCCACTTTCGCAAACCTTTAGTGTCAGCTTACTACTGGTAACGGATAAGTGGCCTCGGCTATCAAACCCAAAGCCATTTATATTATTGACCGGCGTATTGGCATCGGTCACAGTTAGCTGGTTATTGCCATCGAAGTCGTAAACCCTCAAGAGTTCTTCTGTACCATTTCTTAACCCATCTTCTGCGGTGCCAGTACCAGCGCCGTCATCGACAAAGATGATCCAGCCACTTGACCAGTTGCTTGAATTGGCACAAGTTGTTCCATTACTGCTGCCACAAATCCCAATATCCTCATTGCGAGAAACAGCCTCACTGCGGGCATAACTTAAATTTGACAATAGATCTCGCTGATGAGCTTGCACTCTGCCTTTAGCTAACACATTGCCTAAGCTTGGAATACCAATACTCAGTAACACAGCGGCAACCACCAAGGTCATCAGCAGCTCAAGTAACGTAAAACCAGCCATTTGTTTTTTCATACATACACTTATATCAAACATTCAATAGCTCACTGTCTTTCACAGGATAGCCGGGAGGTTTAAACGACCAGTTGCAAAGGGTTATTTACACCTATTAATATAGGCTTTTTTCGACAGAAAAACGATACAAAAAACCGTGATTAGTCGCACAATTTCACACTTTAGCGCACGATAAATTACTACATCCGCAATGGCGCGAATATCATCAAAATTTACATTCTCAACGCTTTAGGCAGAGAAAAGCTAATGGTCTCTTCTCTCCCGCTCATCTCTTGCGGAACTCCCGCTCCCAAGTGCTCCAATTTAGTTAACACCTCCTGCACAAGCACCTCTGGTGCTGAGGCTCCGGCAGTAACGCCTATCGAGGTCTTGCCTGCAAGCCACTGGGGGTCGATATCAGCTGCGGTATCGATAAGGTAAGACTCAGCACCACAGCGCACCGCAAGCTCTCTCAACCGGTTTGAATTAGAGCTGTTTGGCGAGCCAACGACAAGCACTAACCCACACTCAAGTGCCAATTGTTTAACAGCATCTTGTCGATTTTGAGTCGCATAGCAAATATCGTCAGTTTTAGGGCCATCAATAGAGGGGAATCGTCTGCGCAGTGCATCAATGACTTTCGCCGTGTCGTCCATTGAAAGTGTTGTCTGGGTGACATAACTTAAGGCTTGAGTATTCTCGACTTGCAACTGCTCGACATCTTGCTCGTCTTCAACCAGATAAATACGCCCGCCATTACCGCTGTCATACTGCCCCATAGTGCCTTCAACTTCTGGATGGCCGGCATGGCCTATCAAAATGCACTCGGTACCTTTACGGCTAAACTTAGCGACTTCTTTGTGTACTTTAGTCACCAGCGGGCACGTTGCATCAAAGACTTCTAACTGGCGCATTTGCGCATTTTTCTTAACCGCTTGAGAAACGCCATGTGCGCTAAAAATAACAATTTTATCATCCGGCACTTCATCGAGCTCATCGACAAAAATAGCCCCGCGCTCGCGCAAAGAATTGACAACAAATTTATTGTGTACTACTTCATGGCGAACATAAATAGGCGGCCCATAAACATCAAGTGCACGATGAACAATATCAATCGCCCGGTCAACACCTGCGCAAAAGCCACGAGGGTTAGCTAATTTAACCTGAATAGACATAACTCAACCGCCAATAATAATACAAGATTTAATGTGTTACCGCAGGGTTGACCGCAATAACCTGGACCTCAAAATGAATCTTTTTCCCGGCGAGGGGGTGATTAAAATCAATCGTTACCTCACGCTCATTAAAATCTGTTACCACGCCTGGCAACTCGGCATTTTGCGCGTCAGAAAATGACAAGACCAAGCCCTCTTCTAACTCGATGGCATCATCGAACTGGTCGCGCTCAATCACTTGAATATTTTGTGGGTTAAGCTGGCCAAATCCGTCTTCAGGCGCTATAACAAAAGTCTCGTGAGCGCCTGCGGTTAACCCCATAAGGACTTGTTCAAACCCTTCCAGTAAATTGCCATCACCCACGATAAACTGAGCCGGCTCACCTTCAAAGGTGGAATCAACAACATCACCATCGGCAAGCTTTACCGCAAAATGTAATGTCACTTGAGTACCAAGCCCCACTGATAATTCAGTCATAAATACCTCGTGCATCGTATGCACTACAAAAATATGTTCGCCCAACAAGCACCGCTTGCCAAACACTATAGTTGCCTAATGGCCGTATGTATACGTACAGCCTTCTTTCTTATTTTTTCGGTGCCAGCAGCAGGTCGAGAATCAACAAAAACGCCCCAAAAAGAATCGCCGCGTCAGCGATATTAAACGCAGGCCAGTGGCAGGTACTTATTTCACTCCCTAAACGTGCATAAAAGAAAGGTAGGCACTGTCCATCACCTGCACTGTTGTCAACAGTATAGAACCAATCAATAAAGTCAACGACATACCCCAAGCTGATTCGATCCCATAGGTTACCCACCGCACCACCGAGAATAAAGGCAATTGCCATCGCTTCACGGCGTTTGTTAGCCTCTAAGCGCAGTAACCACACTACTAGAAAAATACTCACCAGAAAGGCAACAACACCAAAAAACCAACGTTGCCAGCCACCGCCATCACTTAAAAAACTAAACGCCGCGCCATAATTATGCAACAACGTAAAATTAAAATAAGGCAAAAATACTTGTGGCTCGGCCAGTTTCAACGATGACGAGGCAAGATGTTTTGTCCATAGGTCAATCGCCAATATCACTAGCGACAGCAGCAACCACACGCTATTTGAACGCCACCCTGATTTTATTTCAACACTCATTTATCGTCGCCCTGTTATGCAAATTGCCGCGTTTCACCATCACCGGCTACATTTTCAACACAGCGATTACACAACTCAGGGTGCTCTGCATGCTCGCCGACATCAGCGCGGTGATGCCAACAGCGCACACACTTAGTGTCGCCACAAGGCTCCACAACAATAGTAAGGCCTTCGATATCCGTTGCCTCAGCATCCGCGGGGGCGCTTTCCTCTATATTGTTAATCACTGTCGCTGATGATGTAATCAAGACAAAACGCAGCTCGTCCTGTAGGCGACGCAATTGATCATAGCAATCGCCCTCGCAATATAGGCGTACCTGTGCGCTTAAGGATTTGCCAACAAGACCTTCGTTGCGCTTTGCCTCAATCACTTTATTTACCGCATTTTTAACATCGGCAATAAAGCTCCAATAATCAGCCCCCATGGGTGCACCTTCAGGTAATTCAGGCAACGAATACCACTGGGCAACAAAAACCGATTGTTCGTGTTTTCCAGGCAGCGCATCCCATAGCTCATCAGCGGTATAACTGAGAATTGGGGCAACCCAACGCGTAAACGCCTCGGCAATATGGTAAAGAGCGACCTGAGCAGAGCGCCTAGGCAGGCTATCTGCCTTAGTGGTGTACTGGCGATCTTTAATAATATCGAGATAAAAGCCACTCATATCAACCACACAAAAATTGTGTAGCTTTTGGTAGATCTGATGGAATTGATAACTGTCGTAAGCGGCTATAATCTCGCGCTGTAATTTAGCCGCACGATCAATCGCCCACTGATCCAATGGCAATAATTGCGCATAAGCAACTTCATCGGTATCCGGGTTATAATCACCCATATTCGCCAACAGGTAACGAGCGGTATTGCGAATACGTCGGTACGAGTCGGCCATGCGGGTAAGAATTTCATCAGACACACTCATCTCTGCGCTAAAATCCGTAGCGGCAACCCACAACCGCAATACATCGGCCCCTAAGCTGTTCATCACTTGCTGCGGAGGGATAACATTACCAAGCGACTTAGACATTTTTCGCCCGTCAGCATCAACCGTAAAACCGTGGGTCAACACGGCTTTATAAGGTGCTACACCGTTAATAGTCATTGAAGTTTTTAGCGATGACTGAAACCAGCCACGGTGTTGATCAGAACCTTCTAGATACAAATCAGCCGGAAAGCGCAATTGCTCACGCTCCCGCAATACCGCATGGTGAGTCACACCAGAATCGAACCAAACATCGAGTGTATCCGTTACTTTTTCGTAATTGGCGGCATCATCACCCAGTAAAGTATCTGCGGTGATATCAAACCATGCATCGATCCCTTCATTTTCTATTAATAGTGCAACCTGCTCAATTAGCTCTGGCATGCGCGGATGTAACTCGTGGGTCTGCTTATGCACAAACAGCACAATAGGAACACCCCATGTACGCTGTCTCGATACACACCAGTCAGGGCTGTTATCAACCATACCCTGAATGCGTGCCTCGCCCCAGTGAGGCAGCCATTCAACCCCTTCGATAGCCGTTTTTATTTTACGCTGTAAGTCATTATGTTGTAGCGTAATAAACCACTGAGGGGTTGCGCGAAAAATCAATGGGGTTTTTGTTCGCCAACAGTGGGGGTAGCTGTGAGAAAATTTCGTTTGATAAAATAAGGCGCCACTCTCTTCGAGTAAAGCCACGACCTTGTCATCCACTTTGTAGACATGGTCGCCGGCAAACATCTCAACGCCGTCATGATAGCTGCCATCAGACATTACATAATTTAACGTCTTTAACCCGTATTTTTGGCCGACAATAAAGTCATCCATACCGTGATCAGGTGCAGTGTGCACGCAGCCTGTACCGGCATCAGTAGTCACATGATCACCCAAGATAACAGGCACTTGGCGATCATAGAAAGGGTGCTTGAGAAGTACGTGCTCAAGTGCACGGCCTGCCACATTACCCACAATAGTGTACTCATCAATAGCGCCGCGCTGCATTAATGCTGCACACAAAGCCTGAGCGACAATTAAGCGCTCATCACCAGCCTGCACTACGACATAATCAAGTTCAGCATTGAGGCTAACAGCCTGATTAGCAGGTAGTGTCCAAGGGGTTGTTGTCCAGATAACCACAGACAAGGGGCCGTTACCAGATAAATCAGGGATTTTCTGTGCAAGTTCGGCCTCATCAACTACCTCAAAGCGAACATCAATCGAGTAAGACACTTTCTCTTGATATTCAACCTCGGCCTCGGCTAAAGCAGAGCCGCCAACAACACTCCAGTAAACAGGCTTAAAACCACGCTGTAGATAACCGTTTTCGGCTATTTTTCCTAATGCGCGCACAATGTTAGCTTCTGTCTTGAAGTCCATTGTAAGGTAGGGGTTATCCCAATCGCCGAGCACACCTAGACGAATAAAATCGCTCTTCTGACCGGCCACTTGCTTAGCGGCATAGTCGCGGCATTTTTGACGAAATGTCTTATAGTCAACCTTAACGCCAGCCTTACCAATTTTCTTCTCAACTTGATGCTCTATTGGCAGGCCATGACAGTCCCAACCCGGGATATAGGGCGCATCAAAACCACTCATTGTTTTTGATTTTACAATGATATCTTTAATAATTTTATTAACCGCATGGCCAATATGAATATTGCCATTCGCATAGGGGGGGCCATCGTGAAGAATAAACTGCTCACACCCAGCTCTCGCCTGACGAATCTGTTGGTATAGATCGCTTGACTGCCACTTTTTAAGAATTTTCGGTTCACGATTAGCAAGGTTAGCCTTCATCGGAAACGGCGTATTGGGTAGATTTAATGTCGCTTTATAATCACTCATGGTTTTACGTTTTAAACGTCCCTAAGTTCGATAGATTTATACGTTATTGTCACCAACGGTGACAGAATCAGTAAAGAATTGCCTTGCGGCAAGAATATCTTGTTGTATTTGCGCTTTTAGCTTATCAAGGCCATCAAAGCGCTTTTCATCACGCAGTTTATATTTAAAGTCAACCTCAATAAGCTGACCATAAAGGTCATCATTGCGATCAAACAAATGCACTTCTAGCAGCGGCTTAGTATCACCCCCTACCGTTGGCCGCACACCGACATTAGCCACACCATTAACTTGTTCACCTGATGGCAAGCGTGTTACCACGGCAAAAACACCCGCTAGTGGCGAGCGATAGCGGTGTAGGTGAACATTCGCTGTTGGCGTACCTAACTGGCGCCCTAGTTGTTGGCCACGGATAACTTTTCCGCTAATGGTATAGGGCCGCCCCAACAGTGTTTTAGCCAGCGATAAATTGCCTTGCTGTAACAAATCGCGAATACGCGTACTACTAACGCGCTGCTCACTCACAGTGTAGGTGCGCGTATCGGTTACCGTAAAACCATTTGTGTCCCCGGCTTGCTGTAATAACCGATAGTCCCCGCGCCGATCACAGCCAAAGCGAAAGTCATCGCCAATCACTAGATACTTAACGCCCAAACCATTGACCAGCACACGCGAAATAAATTCAGCGGCAGATAGACTTCTTAACTGCCGATTAAACTGAAGACAACACACCCGCTCGACGCCCTCAGCAAATAGTGCCGCGACCTTTTCACTTAATCGCATGAGCCTTGCCGGCGCTTTTTCACCAGAAAAATACTCGTGCGGCTGGGGTTCAAAAACCACAACCATCGATGGCAGCCCCAAGCGCCGGGATTGCGCAAGCAGCTGCTGGATGATAGCTTGATGCCCAAGGTGAACGCCGTCAAATGAGCCAATGGTCACGACATTGCCACGGTGTTCAGGGCGCAAGTTGTGTAAACCTCGGATAAATTCCTGTTGGGATAAAATCACAATCTGAGCCGACACTCTATATCATCAATTTAAAGAAAGTTATCGATTATACCTTTATAACCCTGCTGTTGCATTAACACCGATTAATTGTAAGCGCTAACTAACAACTCGCTGACGCAGATCTTGAATCCTCAAGCCCGCCATCAGTAAAGCACCGACATAAACAGCAAGACCCGCAGTACACATGACCACCAGCTGAGCAATGCGCTGCCAAACAGCTAAATCGCTCCACTCAGACCAGTATTGCATAAAGACAACGATCACAGCAGCCATTGCCATATTGGCAAAAAGTAAGCGCCAACTATAAATTCGCCAACCCAGCAATGGTTGATAGGCATCAGTTCTACGTAAACCGTAAAAGAGTAAGCCTGCGTTAATAAAAGCGGATACCGATGTTGCTAACGCCAAACCAACATGACCAACCTGCCAGACAAAATGCAACGGCAATACAAAGGCAATATTAAGCACCATATTCACCACCATCGCAATAATACCAACCTTGACCGGTGTTTTCGTATCCTGCCGAGAGAAGTAGCCTGTCGCTAAGACTTTAATCAACATAAAAGCCACCAATCCCAGACTATAAGCGCGCAAACTCAATACCGACATCGCTGTATCATTAGCGGTTGTTTGGCCATTTTGAAATAACGTGGTCAGTATTGGCATTGCCATAAGCACCAGCGCTATAGCCGCAGGCATCGCCACCAACAGCACTAAACGCAAAGCCCAATCTAGGGTTGAGCTGAATAAGTGACTATCATCCCCTACATGCTGGCGCGACAAGTTAGGGAGAATAACCGTCGCTATCGCTATCGCAAAAACCCCTAGAGGCAACTCTGCTAAACGGTCAGAATAGTAAAGCCAGGACACACTACCGGTGGGCAAAAATGATGCTAAGACCGTATCTAGCAGTAAGTTGATCTGCGATACCGACACACCAAAAATAGCGGGCCCCATTAGCAATAGTATGCGTTTTACACCGGGATGCTTCCAATCGACAATTGGCTTGGGAACCAGACGCAATTGCCACAAAAATGGAATTTGAAACGATAGCTGCACTACCCCGGCTAACAATACCCCCCAAGCCAGTGCCATGATGGGAGGGTCAAAATAGGGAGCAGCCCACAATGCGGCACTGATCAAACTAAGATTAAGCAGCACCGGAGTAAAAGCCGGTATTGCAAAGCGGTCATAACTATTGAGAATCGACCCGGCTAACCCCGTCATAGAGATCAGCAACAAATAGGGGAAGGTCAGCCTTAACATATCTTCAACCAAGCCAAACTTGAAAGGGTCTTGCCAAAAGCCAGGAGCAAATAAAAATGTCACCGCAGGCGTACCCACAATCGTTAAAACTGTGATCGTCGTGAGCACAACACCCAAACACCCACAGACACGGTTAACCAGCGCCTGTACAGCCGCATGACTACCTTGCTGGCGATACTCTGACAACACAGGAACAAACGCTTGCGCAAAGGCGCCTTCAGCAAAGAGCCTACGTAGAAAATTAGGTATTTTAAACGCGACAAAGAAGGCATCTGCACCGGCATGGGCGCCAATAGAGTGAGCAAAGACAATATCCCGGCACAATCCTAACACCCGGGACAACATCGTCATTACACTCACGATTAAACTAGAGCGCAGCAAGCCTCTAGCGGGTGTTGCCGCAGGCGCATCAGCAGGTTGGTCAGTCACATAATATCCTAGAAAAGCAGTAAAAAAAGCGAGTAGAAATGCCAATAAAGCGGGAGTGTACTTGATGTAAACCGGGGACACCACCGGTGATAGCGCTAAACCTGGCGTATATAAGCAAAACACTCACAACACGCCAAAACTATCGCAATATAGCTTGCTATACACTCTAGGTAATACTAAAGCCTTAAACAGTAAGAATAGTGTTAAAAATGACAAAATTAAGTGAGAATGGTGGTAAGGACCGCTCGCCCACTCTAAAAGAGCAAATTTTATACAGCTTTTGTTAGAAAAGAATAGGAATCTAGATGATATCGGTATAAAATATTGTTGATTTTTGTGACAATTATCACAAAGTAACCTGCTTTATTCATCGCAGACAAATGCGTAAGGGGATGCAACTCACTTAATAATGCAGAAACCCGCTACACTAGACACTATATTTAGAGGAATTAACAGCTCATGGATACTTACAAGGTGGTTTTTTGGGGGAAAGTAATGCCCAATCAAACTGTTTCGCAGGTTGCTAAGCGCTTTGCAGCAGCGTTTAACCTAAGAGATCAAGCCTCGCTGAAACAACTGTTTTCAGGCAAAGTTATTACGCTTAAAAAAGGCCTAAGCTATGACCATGCCAAGCGTTATTGCACCATATTGTCTGAGATGGGTGCGGAGTGCTGCCTAGAAAAGGAGTTTAACCCTCTGTATAGCCCCAACGAGGATCCACTAACACGCAAGCGGCATCTCAAACGACCATCGCTATTACCTAATACAGACTTGTCACAGGTTGGTATTACGCCAAAAGAAAGCGATGAACCAAAAAAATCAGAGAAAATAGCGTTTATCTAATCGCTCAATGGCCTTGACATAGCCCTCGAAACTGGCATAATTGCGCACCCTGAATTTCGAGCTGGGTCTGTCGGGGTTATGTATCATTGCGCTGTAGCAAAGTGACTGCATTTGTCGTATACAACACCAACATGTCCAGCACAACATACTGAATTAAATAGTTTATTACTAATAGGAGCACTGCGGTGGCCAATTCACCCCAAGCTAAAAAACGTGCCGTTCAAAGCGAAAAAGCACGCAAGCACAATGCAAGCCTACGCTCTATGGTTCGCACTTATATCAAGAAAGTTATTGCAGCAATAGACAGTGGCGATGCTGAAGCGGCAAAAAGTGCCTACGCAGCGGCAGTTCCTGTTATTGATCGCATGGCCGACAAAGGCATTTTTCATAAAAACAAAGCAGCCAGACATAAAAGCCGCTTAAGCAATCAGGTTAAAGCGCTCTCTGCTTAAGCACCTGATTATTGCTGCTGTTAATATAAAAGCCCACCTTTGGTGGGCTTTTTATTGGTCTCATCTATACCACTAGGTATTAATCAATAGCGACTACATGTCAAGCCAGCGCTCCCACACATTGATTAACTGTTTCACCTGCTCAACAGTGCCAACGGTAATACGCAGCCCCAGACTGTCACCTAGTGCTTTCGCCCTTACCAGCACACCCTCTTGCGATAAGTAGCGATCCAACTGTTCAGGCTGCTCAGGAAAAACCCAAATATAATTAGCCGCACTAGCCCAGTAATGCATACTGTGTTGATCAAGCCAGCGTTCAAGCATCGGCTTAGCATGCTGCATCACTTCATTCACATACCGCTGTGTATACTCTGGGTGATCCAGTGCCGCATTGACCGCAACAACCGCTAACTGATTAATATCATAAGGGCCACGAATATTACATAACGCTCGAATATTGGCTTGTGACGAGACTAGGTAGCCAAAGCGTAACGAGGGTAAACCCCACGTCTTTGAAAATGTACGTGTCACAAATACATTCTCTAGCTCACCGACACAATCAACAACGGTTTTCTGACAATATTCAAAATAGCACTCATCAACCAAAATAGCTGCATGCGGTGCCGCTTGAGCTAGGCGAACAATATCCGCTTTAGCCGTTAGTGTTCCACAGGGGTTATTTGGGTTTGACACCACGATGAGCACTGTTTTCGGGTTTATAGCCGACAACACCTCTTCTATAGGGTAACCGCCTTCGCGGGTATATTGCGCAGAGATTATCGTTAAATCTTCCACACCTGCACACTGGGTGTACATCGCAAATGATGGGGCAGGAATAATAGCCTCGCCACCAGGTGCTGAAACAGCGCGAAACACCAGATCAATACCTTGATCAGAGCCATTAGTAATCATCAATTGATCACTACTCACCCCCGTATAGAACGCAAGTCGATCCACTATATCACTATACGATGGGTACATTTGCAGACGGTCTTGGTTTATATAATCAACCAACGCCTGTTTGATGGGTTCACTAACAGGGATAGTGCGCTCATTAAAGTCTAACAATGTATAAGCATTGGGATTGCGCCCCTCAAGCGGTGGCGCATAGGCAGACATGGCGGTAATATTAGCTTTAATGACACTCATTATTCACTCACACTTAACTTACACTCAACTCAAACGACAGTAGTAACCACTTACTTACTGCAAGAATGACTACAAAAGTACCAAGTTGTCACGATGGATCAATTCATCTTCATCTTTATAACCCAGCAATAACTCAAATTCGTCACTGGGCTTACCGATAATTTTTACGGCTTCTTGATGATTATAATTCACCAAGCCACGCGCGATCTCTTCACCTTGGGTATTGAGACAAACGACCATATCACCCCGTGTAAAATCACCACTCACTGATTGAACACCAACAGCTAACAAGCTACTACCTGACTTACGCAGTACCTCAATCGCGCCACTATCCAAGATCAATTCACCACAACACTGCAAATGTCCAGCCAGCCAGCGTTTACGGGCTGTTTGCGGTTGCTGATCAGCCAGTAATAGCGAACCCACAGTATCACCACGATGGGCTGCCAACAGTACCTGCTCTAGCGCGCCTCCCACAATCAGCGTATGCGCACCTGAGCGCGCCGCCAAGCGCGCCGCCCTGACCTTAGTAATCATTCCACCGCGACCAAGGCGGCCACCATCACCAGCCATAGAGAGCAGCGAAGGCAGGCTGGCAGGCTTATTATCAATGAGAACGGCATTATCATTAACACGAGGATCACAATCATACATGCCGTCTTGGTCGGTCAATATGACTAATAAATCGGCCTCGACAAGATTCGCAACTAACGCCGCTAAGGTGTCGTTATCCCCAAACCGGATTTCATCGGTTACCACTGTATCGTTTTCATTGACAACAGGAATCACCCCCAGCCGCAATAGGGTTTTTAAGGTAGAGCGTGCATTAAGGTAACGCTGCCGGCTCGATAAGTCATCGTGATCAAGCAGCACCTGTGCGGTGTGTAGACCAAATTGCTGAAAAGCCTGCTCGTAGGTCTGCACCAACCCCATCTGGCCTACAGCTGCCGCCGCCTGCAACTCATGAATGGCACTTGGGCGCTCGCGCCAACCCAACCGGGTCATCCCTGCGGCAACGGCTCCAGAGGATACTAAAATTAATTCAACACCTTGGCGGTGCAGTGCACTCATTTGCTCTACCCAGCGATGAATAGCTGCCGAATCCAGCCCCCGACCATTAGCCGTTAGTAAAGAACTACCAATCTTGACAACCCATCTTCGCGTTTGTCCAAGCTCACCACGCACCGTCATGTCCTGCCCTTATCGCTCACATTGCTTATTGAACATATTCCACTTCGACATCAAAGTCGTCGTCATCATTGTCATCGTCACTGTCTTTACCTTGTGCTTTGCGCCGAGCAAGGCGGTGCCGCTCTCGCAAGGTTTCAATACGTTCTTTAGCCTCAGCTTGCATTTCACGCTGAAATTCATACTCTGCCTCAACAAGCTCTGGGTTTTCTAGCTCTTGTGCTTTTATCGCTTCCAGTCGCGTCATAATACTGTGACACAAGGCCTCTGTCCCTTGCTTGTTAATGGCCGCAATCTGAAAAACCACCCCCTCCCACGCTAGTTCATTGTGTAGCTGCCGGCAGAGATCTTCAACCTCATCAGCGGGCAGCAAATCAACCTTATTGAGTACTAGCCATACCTCTCGACGCGCAAGCGCCGGGCTAAACTGCTGTAACTCGCGCTGAATGCTGCGAATATTTTCAAGCGGACTAGAGCCGTCATAAGGGCTCATATCAACCAGATGAAGCAAGATACGACACCGAGTTAAATGTTTTAAGAAACGAATACCTAAACCGGCACCATCAGAAGCACCTTCGATCAATCCCGGAATATCAGCGACAACGAAGCTGCGGTGTGACTGCACTTTAACTACCCCAAGATTGGGGACCAGTGTCGTAAAGGGGTAATCGGCAACTTTGGGCTTTGCGGCTGATACTGCGCGAATAAATGTTGACTTGCCCGCGTTAGGCAGCCCTAATAAACCGATATCAGCCAATACTTTTAGCTCTAGCTTTAACTGGCGCGCCTCGCCATCACTGCCCGGCGAAGTCTGCCGGGGCGCTCTGTTAGTACTGGATTTAAACCGCGCATTCCCCAACCCATGAAACCCACCTTGAGCCACCAATAAACGCTCACCAATGCGTGTAATATCACCAATTTGCTCTTGTGTATCAACATCAAATACCGAGGTTCCGACCGGCACTTTTAGCACCAGATCCTCACCTTTGGCACCCGTACAATTTGAACCTCGACCAGACTCACCGGTTTGAGCCCGATACTTGGGTTGGTAGCGATAGTCGACCAGTGTATTCAAATCACCATCGCCTTCTAAATAGATACTACCGCCATCACCGCCGTCGCCACCATCAGGGCCACCTTTAGCTATATATTTTTCACGACGAAAACTTAGACAACCATTGCCGCCTTTACCAGCCTGCACAAAAATAGGAGCTTCATCTACAAATTTCACGGTTGTCTACCTTTTACAATGATCGATACTTAGCCAATAGGTCAGAATCGAGGAAATGCACAACAGAGTCAAGTATTAGTGCGCAAGTATCCACACACGGCCCACCTGACGCTGTACATATAACGCATATAAAAAAGCCCCATCGCAGAACGATAGGGCTTTGTACAATCAACTGCCCTACTATCGCGGGCAGCGTCACTAGCAATAACTATGCAGCAACAATGCTCACAAACTTACGGTTTTTGGGGCCTTTTACCTCAAATTTAACCGTACCGCCAGCTTTGGCAAATAGTGTATGATCTTTACCAATACCAACATTATCGCCTGCGTGAAACTTGGTGCCACGCTGGCGCACGATAATATTACCCGCCAATACCGCCTCACCACCAAAGCATTTAACACCAAGGCGCTTACTTTCCGAATCGCGCCCGTTACGAGTACTACCACCTGCTTTCTTATGAGCCATGTGTTATTCCCCTTTCATCAATTCTTTAGCCTGAGACACCCAATCGTCGCGCTCAATACGGCCTTTAAAGTTTAATTTTTCGTCGATATTAATAATATCGTCCGCACTAAATTCTGCAACCTGCTTAAATGTTGTGATACCTAAATCGGCAAGTTTTTGCACTAACACAGGTCCAACACCAGAGATCTTGCTAAGGTCGTCAGCGCCTGAGGCTGGAGCCGCAGCAGCTTTTTTAGCGGCTGGTTTTTTCTTAGCCCCATCAAGAGCAATACTGGTAATCTTCACTTCTGTATACCACTGGCGGTGCCCTTGGCGTTTCATCGAGTGCTTACGTCGACGAAATTTAATAATACGTACTTTCTCGCCACGGCCATGGCTAATAATTTCAGCTGAGACAGCCGCGCCTTCGACAACCGGTGAGCCAATTTTAACATCGTCATCACTGGCAACCAGTAATACATCGTCAAATTGGATGCTCTCGCCTGTTGCGGCATCAATCTTTTCGAGCTTCAGGACTTCGCCTTCACTGACTCGGTGTTGCTTACCACCGCTTTTAATCACTGCATACATATACTTTTTGCTCCATGTTGCCCCTAACAATTCATAGTAGAGGACAGGTAAGGACGGCACGAAGCAGCGCATAAGGCAATTGATATTGCCAATCCAAGGATTATACTCCTTAGCATCGCTTTTGTGGCATAAAGCCAGCTTGCACCGTAAAGGTCGTTTTTCAGGGGCGGCAATTGTACGGGAAAGCCCCAAAATAGGCAATCTTTTATATATAAAAGCTGCCTTATGCCTACTGGCAGGCGGCATAACTTGACAGCCCGCCCCACCGGCCCTAGCATCGAGCCACATAACAGACCCTACAACCTCCTATTATTTGGCTAACAAAACCATCATGCTATCTTTTCATCAGCCTGTCAGCGACGACTTTAATGCCGTCAACACAATGATTATTAACCAGCTACACTCGAATGTGGGTCTGGTTGAAAATATTGGCCAGTACCTTATTGATGCTGGCGGTAAACGTCTGCGGCCGCTTGTCGTCTTGCTAGCGGCCAACGGCCTTAACTACAAAAATACGCAGCACCACGACCTCGCCGCCATTATCGAATTCATCCACACAGCAACACTACTGCATGATGATGTAGTCGATGTGTCAGAGCGCCGCCGAGGGCGCCTAACGGCCAATGCCAAATGGGGCAATGCACCTAGCGTGCTAGTGGGCGATTTTCTTTACTCACGGGCATTTCAGATGATGGTCGCTATTGGCAATATGGATATCATGTCTATTTTGTCTAACACAACCAACACTATCTCTGAAGGCGAGGTTCAGCAATTAGTGAACGCCAAGGACCCGTCAATTACGCAAGAAAACTACTACTCTGTTATCTATAAGAAAACAGCGGCACTGTTTGAAGCCGCGTGTGAAACAGCCTCAGTGCTGTGCTGCGCAACAGAGATACAACGCCAACAACTCAAACAGTACGGATATCACTTAGGTATGGCCTTTCAGCTGATTGACGACGCCCTCGATTATGAAGGCGACGCGCAAGCACTGGGCAAAAATATTGGCGATGACCTAGCTGAGGGCAAACCGACATTGCCGCTTATCTACGGGATGGCTCACTCAAGCACTACAGAGGCCGAATTGATTGCACAGAGCATTCGCGCAGGCGACAATAGCCGCCTAGACGATATTATCGGGATTATCAATGCAACTGGCGCATTAAAATATACCCATGAACAAGCTAGGGCGCATGCGAAAAAAGCCTGTGATGCGACTTATTGCTTAGCAGAATCGCCCTACCGTCAGGCACTGATAGAACTCGCTGAGTTTTCCGTGGCGCGCTCTTATTAAAGCGTAATATCTTTATCATATTATAAACACAGCCTCACAACAGATTGTTAAATCATGGATAAAGCAACACTTCACGCGACACTGTTACAACATAAAAAGAGCTGGCACAATATATCGCTGCGCAGATTGTTTGAAGAAGATCAGCAACGCGGCGAGCGCTTTTCATTGAGCGTTGGCGGGTTATATCTGGATTACTCCAAAAACCACCTTAGCCGCGAAACACTGACTTATCTTAAAACCTTCGCAGACGAAAGACAGCTGGTTGATAATATCATCGCACTCTTTGATGGCAAGCTGGTTAACAACACAGAAAAGAGAGCCGCGCTTCATAGCGCACTACGCGCCCCGCAATATCACGACCATGAGATTGATATGTGTGTTAAAGCGGCACTGTCCAAAATGGAACACGCCGTCAATCGTCTGCATGAACAGCAGTGGCTAGGGCACACAGGCAAACCCATTAGCGATGTTATCAATATTGGTATTGGCGGCTCTGATTTAGGCCCTCGCATGGTGGTCGAGGCACTTCGCACCGAACACAAAGCAACTATTAGCGTGCACTTTGTCGCCAATATTGATGGTGCTGATCTGCTGGATACGCTAGCGAACTGCAACCCAGAAACAACACTGTTTGTCGTCTCATCTAAGTCCTTTAGCACATTAGAAACACTGCAAAATGCCCAGAGTGCACGCCAGTGGATGTTAGACCACCACTGCAATCACACAGACCTCAACAAGCACTTTATTGCCGTGAGCAGCAACATTGCCGCTGCACAAGACTTTGGCATTCATACCGATAATATTTTCCCTTTGTGGGACTGGGTTGGTGGGCGCTACTCACTCTGGTCTGCTATCGGCCTACCAATTGCAATTGCTATAGGTATGGATAATTTCAATCAACTACGCACTGGCGCACACGAGATGGACAACCACTTTGCCTCTGCTGCACCACTAAATAACATGCCTGTTTTACTAGCATTGATTACCTATTGGTATAGCCAATACTGGCAAGTCACATCACAGGCGGTGCTGCCCTATGCCCAACGCTTAAATCGCCTGCCGGCTTACTTACAGCAACTGGATATGGAAAGCCTTGGCAAAAGTATTACCCGCCACGCAGAACCTGTTCAACACTCAACAGGCATTGTACTTTGGGGCACAGAAGGCACCAATGGGCAACACAGTTTTCACCAGCTGTTACATCAAGGCACACAGGTTATCCCAACAGACTTTATTGCCATCAAAGAGCCCATGAGCAAGCTAGATGAGCAACATACACATCTACTAGCCTGCTGTATTAGCCAAACTCAAGCGTTGCTTAAAGGCAAAACACAGGCCGATGCGAAAGCAGAATTATTAGCTCAAGGAATGAGTGAAGATGAGGCAAATGTGTTGGCACCACATAAAATCGTACCGGGCAATCGCCCCAGCAACACACTGGTAATGGATGGACTCACCCCCAAGAACCTAGGCGCATTGATCGCACTGTATGAACATAAAGTCTACAGCCTAGGCGTTCTTTTCGATATTAATCCATTTGATCAATGGGGTGTTGAGTTAGGCAAACAATTGGGCGGGCCTATTCATCGTGCGTTAACAGGGGCAGAGGTAGATAGCCGCTGGGATAGCTCAACAAAAGCACTCATCAAAAAGTTGCAAGCGTAGTTGTCGCTTAAGCCAATACCATTAGCACAAGCGACAAGCTTATGCATGCTCGCTATTATTGATAGCGAGCATTAACCGTTTCAATAAACCCCTCCTTGCGCATGACCGCGAGAATATCATTGAGTTTATTAATGATTAAGTCGGGTGTACTTTTATTAAACGCGATATACATATAACGTTTTTTAACCGTATAGGCTTGTTGTAATCCGGTAACGCCATATTGCTTCGCTAAATAACGGCCATATAAATTACCGGCAATCCACAAATCAATACGATTGCGCTTGAGTTTCATAATATTTAAATGATCGCTGCGCACCAGCTCAGGTTTTATATTCGCCTCCAGTAACATACCGCTTGCGGCCGAATCACGATAAGTACCAATAGTGTAATTCTTAGCCTCTTCGAGACTATTCAGTTTAATATTTCGCCGGCTCGTTCCCAATAAAACATAGTCATTTTCCTGAATAGGGCCGACCCACTTAAACAAAGCCTCTCTTTTTTCAGTTCGTGATGTAGAAAATACACCCGTTAGAGACTTTGCTTGAGCCATGGCATAGGAGCGTGCCCACGGCAACAATTCCATAGTATAGTCATAGCGAGAGCGTCGCATTAATTCAACAATGATTTCTGTAGATGCACCACCAATTTTAGCAACATCACTCTCGCCAGTACGCACTAAATCAATATTATAAGGCGGGTAATGCTCTGTTTTTAAATGAAGGGTCTGTGCCTGAATACCAGCACCTAATAACAATAACACAATGCCTACTAACAAGTGCCCGCGCAACCGTTCATATCGACAACCATGGCTATTGCTATACATTACGATCACCGACTGTCTTAGCAGGTGTCGCATACTGCGCATTGAGGCGATTAATTTTTTGCATCGCAATACGCAAGCTCACTCGCATTTTATCAATAGAGTGCGCCACCATACCGATTTCATCATTGCGACTGGATTCAATATCAGCACTAAAGCGCCCCTTACTGATTTGTTCCGCAGCACGATTTAAACGCTTAATCGGCCTAATAAGAATATTGTGTATAACCACCCACAACACGAAGAAAATTGTTAAATCCAGTACTAATAATGTCGCGATAACATTACTTATTGATGCATAAAGATCATCTTGCTTGAAGCGTTTAGTCACGTGCACAATCACATGACCAATACGCTCTGACTTATTATTAATAATTGCTTTATGGCGAATATCATTAGGCTCGGTTGCTACATGTGTTGCCACAACAGTTTCCCAGTCACCATTTCTCTGGCGACCCGAAAACACATTAAGGCCATCGCTATCAAACACCACTATAGTAGAGATATCGCGAGTCAACATTTCAGCCTCGATAGTGTCAGACACTAAATCAGAATCTAAATCCCACAAAGGAAGACGCAAATTATTTACTAATTTAACCGCAGTTATTTCTGCAAGCTCAGCAAGCTCAGCCTCTAAACGCCGCTGTTTTTGATTAAAATCAAATGCTGCGTAGGCACCAAATATTAATGTAATAATTAAAATGGTTGTGAAAATAACTTTTGCCTGCACTGAAGAAATGAAATGTATTTTTTTATTTGTCATAGAGAAGCATCTCAGATTATCAATAATGTAAGAATAGCCACACAAGGCCAAAGCATACTATTGATGATTATTATTGTTGTTGTTTGGTATTACCTGTTAATACAACGATACGCGGCAACTTAGCGCACCATAACTGAGTATAGGAAATAGAGGAGAGGAAAAATAGATATAACGATTTGCATAGAGTTTAGCAATTGGCTGTATTAGCACAGGCAATTGGTGTTACCACAAAAAAGGCCGGTAGCATGCACTACCGGCCTCTTTCAGAATAATAACTAACGGTTTACAGGTAATATCTTACTCGTGATTTAACTGACAATCATAGCGAGCAATTCATCACGCTTAAGCCCCATTAATACCGGGTCTTCTCGCGATTCTACATTCAAGCGTACAACAGGCTCAGTGTTTGACATACGAACATTAAAACGCCATTGCTCAAACGTCATCGACAAACCATCGGTATGGTCAATATCCAGCGCTGAGTCTTTATAGCGGGCCTCAATGGCCACTAGTAACGCCTTTGGATCAGCCACGGTTGAATTGATCTCGCCGCTACACGGAAATGCCTGCATACGAGCATCGACCAGTTGAGATAACTTCATTCCCGTTGTACACAGCAGTTCAGTGACTAATAACCAAGGGATCATACCGCTATCGCAATAAGCAAAGCCTTTAAAGTAGTGGTGTGCACTCATCTCGCCGCCATAAATGGCGTCTTCATCACGCATGCGCTCTTTAATAAAGGCATGCCCTGTTTTACTTTGAACGGCAATGCCCGATCCATTAGCCGCAATAGCCTGAGTATTCCACGTCAAACGTGGGTCATGTACAATTTTAGCGCCGGGCTGTTTTTTCAAGAAAACCTCAGCCAGCATACCCACCACATAATAACCTTCAATAAAGCGCCCTTGCTCATCAAAGAAAAAACAGCGGTCAAAATCGCCATCCCACGCAATGCCTAAATCGGCACCATGTGCTTTTACGGCATCAATAGTAGCTGCCCGATTATCAATCTCTAGTGGGTTTGGGATACCATTGGGAAAGCTGCCATCAGGCTCGTGGTGAACTTTGATAAATTCAAACGGTAAGTGTCGCTCTAGCGCATCCAGCGCAACACCCGCGCCACCATTGCCCGCATTTACCACAATTTTTAATGGCTTTAATAGCGACGTGTCGACATAGGTCAACAGGTGTTCAATGTAGGCCGGGCGACTATCAAGACTCGATACACGCCCTTTAGCTGTAACCGCAGGGAAGTCATTCGCCTCTGCAAGCCCTTTGATATCAAACAAGCCAGTATCACCACTGATGGGTTTGGCACCTTGGCGAACAAACTTCATACCGTTGTAGTCGATAGGATTGTGGCTTGCAGTCACACAGATGCCGCCGTCAACATCATTATTAAATGCGGCAAAATACACCTCTTCGGTGCCGCATTGACCAATGTGTAGCACATCGGCGCCCCCATCAGTAATGCCATCAATCAATGCATCGCTCAGCGCGGGGCTGGTCAATCGAATATCGTGACCGACCACGACTTTTTTTGCCTCAAGAAAGGCGACAAAAGCGCGCCCTATTCGGTAGGCTATATCTTCATTCAGTTGATCGGGAACACGGCCTCGAATATCGTAAGCCTTAAAACAGGTCAGTGCACTCACTGGTGTAACTCCATACTTGTTATTCAATCAAAATGTGTGGCGACAGGCTAGCCTTGATAAATATTTTGGTACACATAGTTAGTCGCATCGACAAAGCCATCAACGCTACCACAGTCAAAGCGACGCCCCTTAAATTTATAGGCCATGACACAACCATTTTGGGCTTGTGTTAATAGCGCATCGGTTAGCTGTACTTCACCATTTTTACCCGGTGGTGTTGCTTCGATTAATTCAAAGATATCAGGGGTGAGTATATAGCGGCCAATAATGGCAAGGTTACTTGGCGCATCTTTAGCATCAGGCTTTTCAACCATGTCTGTAACCTGATAAATACCGTCTTTCAACTTATCGCCGGCAATAACACCAAACTTACTGATCTGGTCATCCGGTACTTCTTGAATAGCAACGATACTACAGCGAAATTGCTTATACAGCTTCACCATTTGAGCGAGCACGCCCTCTTCTTCTGCAAGACACAAATCATCAGATAGCACAACACCAAAGGGCTCATCACCCATTAAGCGGCGGCCATTGAGAATTGCATCGCCCAAACCGCGCATTTCTGTCTGGCGGGTAAATGAAAACATCCCCTCACCCATAACATCACGAATACTTTCTAGGTACTTCTCTTTTGAAGTCCCCTCAATTTGGTGCTCAAGCTCGTAGTTTAAATCAAAGTGGTCGGCAATAGCGCGCTTACCACGGCCTGTCACAAAGCCAACTTCAGTCAAACCTGCCTCAAGTGCTTCCTCGACGCCGTACTGGACGAGAGGTTTATTAACAACCGGAAGCATTTCTTTAGGCATTGATTTTGTTGCAGGTAAAAAACGGGTCCCGTAGCCGGCGACGGGAAATAGGCATTTTTTTATCATCCCTTAGGATTCCTTGTGTATCTTATCGTGATAATGTCAATTACTGCCCTTAAAGATAACATAGTTACCATTAGTTTTGTGTGTCAATCCTGATTAATGGGGCCCTACAGGGGATTAAAGAAACATTAAGGAAACAGAGTATAAAACCAAGCCTTATAGCCCCACCCTACAACAATGCCATTCTAGATCAAGCAGATAGCACACCCCCTATTAAGGCATCTGGGCTAGACATGCGCCAGTTAAACGTTACAATGGCTGGCTTTTGTGGCTACTCCCACTGCGTAATTAATACCAGACAAGGGAACTCAAGACGAAAGTCGAAGCCTTATACTGAATAACCATGCTTCCTGACAGGTAACCAAATATGGGCCAAAGTGAACAAAAAAGTGCGTATTCCCGCGAAGAATTGATCGATTGCGGGCATGGCAACATGTTTGGCCCAGGCAATGCGCAATTACCTCTCCCCAACATGTTAATGTTTGACCGCATTAGACATATTGCGACTCAAGGTGGTGAATATGGCAAAGGGGAAATTATCGCTGAATTAGATATAACCCCCGACTTATGGTTTTTTGACTGCCATTTCCGCGGAGATCCCGTCATGCCGGGGTGTTTAGGCCTCGATGCCATGTGGCAACTAGTAGGGTTTTTCCTCGCTTGGAAAGGCAATGAAGGGCGCGGTCGGGCCTTAGGCGCCGGCGAAGTTAAGTTTACTGGACAAATTTTACCGACAGCGAGTAAAGTAACTTATCACATCAACCTTAAACGTGTGATAGAGCGTCGCCTCATTATGGGAATCGCAGATGGGCGAGTATCAGTCGACGACAAAGACATCTATTTCGCTAAAGACTTGCGAGTAGGCTTGTTCAGCAATACAGATACATTTTAACGCTTACCCCCGCCACTATGGGGGGTATTTAGACAGCATTGATGATTTAATAGCTAAAATAACAGATAGCATCACATAGAGGTAGCTTATGAAGCGCGTTGTCGTTACCGGTATCGGTATTGTCTCGTGTCTAGGCAATGAGAAAAACAGTGTTTTAGATGCACTCAAGAATGGCCGCTCAGGCATTACCTTCCAACAAGAGTATGCCGACATGGGCTTTCGCAGCCATGTCGCAGGCAGTATTGATATAGATCTCAGTTCACTGATTGAACGCAAAGTCTTGCGCTTTATGGGTGATGCGGCGGCATTTGCCTATATCTCTATGCAGCAGGCCATTGCCGATGCAAACCTCGATGAAGACCTTATTTCTAATGAGCGCACAGGTATTATTATGGGCTCAGGTGGGGCGTCGACGAAAAACCTTGTCGAGGCTGCCGATATTTTACGCGAGAAAGGCATGAGACGCGTTGGTGCCTTTAGAGTACCACAAACAATGGGCAGCACTACCTCAGCATGCCTTGCAACCCCGTTTAAAATTAAAGGCGTTAATTACTCTATCTCATCTGCCTGTGCTACTAGCGCACACTGTATTGGCAATGCAGTAGAGCTGATTCAACTGGGCAAACAAGATGTGATGTTTGCCGGTGGCGGAGAAGAAGAACACTGGTCAATGTCACTTATGTTTGACGCCATGGGGGCACTCTCCACAAAATATAACGATACCCCAGAAAAAGCATCGCGAGCTTATGACGCCAACCGGGATGGTTTTGTGATTGCTGGCGGCGGCGGCTGTTTAGTACTTGAAGAGCTAGAGCACGCTAAAGCGCGCGGCGCTAAGATTTACGCTGAAATTACAGGCTATGGCGCAACCTCAGATGGTTATGACATGGTAGCTCCCTCAGGGGAAGGCGCGGCACGGTGTATGCGCCAAGCCTTACAAAATGTTAACGGCCCCATTGATTACATCAATGCACATGGCACCAGCACACCCGTTGGGGATATTGCCGAGCTTAGAGCGGTGAGAGAGGTATTCCCTGATACCACACCGGTTATAGGCTCAACCAAATCATTGTCAGGGCATTCACTAGGCGCAACCGGTGTGCAAGAGGCCATTTATAGCATTCTGATGATGGAAAATAGATTTATTAGTGCCTCAGCGAATATTGAGCAGCTCGATGAAGCAGCCGAAGGCATGTCGATTGCGCTAGAGAGACAAGACGATGTAGACATCAACCGAGTGCTCTCAAATAGCTTCGGTTTTGGTGGTACAAATGCGTGTTTGATTCTCGAAAAGTACTCACAATAATTGCCCTCTTAGTGTCCATACCCGCAGAATCAGCATGAGAGCCCCTATTGTGCAAAGATCGCGTACATAACGATTGTGCAGCATGTTAAAACCAGGGGCTAAGAAGTCTTAATACTTACACCAAAATCACACCAGAACTACACCAAAACGATACCAGAGCCACACCAATACTACACTGACAACGGCTGATCTTGATCTGTAGCCGCAGAGGCATCGCTTTCAGTAAGGCCTTGGTCGTATTGCTCCTTCCACACACGCAAAAAGTGGATAAGCCCTTGGTGCCAACTGCGTGGCTGAATACCAAAGTTAGCTTGGCATCGACGGCCATCCAACAAAGCAGAGCCTTTAGCAATCAGCGTTAATGTCTCCTGCTCGGCTACCTCTACCGCACCGTGTACGATCCCTAACTCATCGAGCAACTCACAAAGGTGGTGTGCAAACTCTTCTTCTGTACAAGAATCGGAACAAACATAATTCATCACCCCCCAGTTATCAGCCCCGTAGGCGACCTGCATGACAATTGCGACAACTGATCGGGCAATCTCATAGAAGCTGGTGGGTGTGCCCACATAGATATTATTCACATAAACCGTAGGGGACTCTAGCAGCTGCGTTAATAACTGCGTCAAAAGATTATCTGACTGAGAGCCAATAGGCCAGCTAAAGCGCACAATAACGTGATGGGGGATCGTCGCCATCGTTGCTTCAGCACGCAGCAACGCTGTGGCTATATCAGTATTTGCATCGGGCGTATCTGCTTCATCACCCACGCGATTGTGAGTACCGTAAACCCGGTAGCTGGAGATATGAATACACGCAATATCTTGCTCGCGACAAACCCGTGCCAGACACTCACAGGCCCGCTCATAAGAACCTAAGGCGACAGGATCATCAACATTTAATGGCAGTAACGTACTAACGACAATCGTCGGCTGATGCAAGGCCATACAATCGCGTACGGAGGCGTCATCTTGCCAATCTACAGCACCTGATTGCAGCATAACGGCATTCAATAGCTTACCTTCAAGCCGCTGAGAAATGGCTAAGCCGTAGGGAGAATCTGACTCTGTCAACAATACCGTTAATGCCACTCAAATACCTTACCATTGTTAATGTATACCACACGCGCTACCGCTTATGACTCACGAGAGAAAAAGGAGCCACCAACGTGATATTGTATGGCCTTATTTTGCTCTCTCTTACTCGTGCGCCCGTGAGAGGAGTTATAGCCACAAAACAGGGAAAACCACAACTCATTGATTTATATAGAAATAATATATTAATAGTAATTTAAAACCGAAAAATGTAAAGCACTTTGTAACTATATAGAAAGTTTGTTCTATTTATTTACACATTGCAATTAATCGTGCCGTAAGAAGCCTGCCTCGTTAATCAATGACATCATAGGCAATATACATCACACACAGTGGCCTCAATCTGAGAAACACAGCTATTACTCTGTGAAATATTCTCTCACTTTCGTAACACAATCACCAACACCATTACATCACAGAGCGATCTTAAGTAATAGTGGCCAGCCATATAAGGGCAAACCCTTATCAGGGATTCCCCTTATGTTATCGTAAGAGCATGCCAAGCGGCTCGACACAAATGATCAGTCAACCTCTTAGATGCAGGTGCTTAAAAAGTAAAATTATTCTGCATATATACAAAAAACAGCATAAATACAGCCAATTACTGCCCACTAGAGAAAGCATCAGGTCAATATGTATTGCCATAAGCTCAAGCACCGAGAAAAAATACACTCTGTTTTCAAGCCCATCATATCGATTAAATAATAAACGCTAGGGTAATCCCTTATACAGCAGAGCTATAGACTGTGTTTGAATTAGCCTGAGAGTTGAGAATATATTTTAGCGATAAAACCATCGCTTAGTTTTGTAAGCATAAGGCCTATCGCTTATTTATTTTTATAACCAGCAAGGAGACGAAAAATGAGTTTTATTAATGGGGCAAGTACCGCTGGAAGATCAGATTCCATGTTCAATTGTGGTTGTGAAGCCACAGTTTCAAACGAGTACTCTAATGGCAGCTTGTCAAAAACAACACTAAATGCAGGCGCAGGCAGTGATAGTATTCACATCCATACTAACTTTAACGGTTCTGTTACTGTTACTGTCAACGGCCAAAAACACTTCCTAAGTGCACAGCAAGCGCAAAACCTTGTGATTAAAGGTGGCGCCGGGCATGACTTCATTACCTCTTCAGGTGCTGCATATACATCCCAGCCTAACATTACGATCGATGGCGGCAAAGGTAACGATGTTATTTTTGGCGGTAAAGGCAACGATACAATTAATGGTGGCAAAGGTAACGATGTTATTTTTGGCGGTAAAGGTGATGACACTATTACTGGTGGTCGCGGCAAAGACGTTGTGTTTGGTGGTAAAGGCGATGACACTATTAAAGGGGGTCGCGGTCGCGATGTCGTCTTTGGTGGCAAGGGCGATGACACCATACAAGGTGGCCGTGGTCGCGATGTAATCTTTGGTGGCAAAGGCGATGACACTATTCAGGGCGGCCGTGGTGGGGACACTATCTTTGGCGGCAAAGGTGATGACACTATTAAAGGTGGCCGCGGTCGCGATATCATCTTTGGTGGTCGTGGTGATGACACGATTCACGGTGGTCGCGGTAACGATACCATTTATGGTGGTCGCGGTGATGACACTATCTTTGGTGGCCGAGGCAAAGACGTTATCTTTGGTGGCCACGGTGATGATTGTATACACCCTGATGCACCTGTGGCTGCTAAGCCTGAAACCAGCTTTGACAAATCTAAAGGAACAGCCAGCTGGGAAAACGCGAACTACAAGATCACAGCACTAGAGAGTAATTCACAATTACTTGTTGAAAACAAACAAACCGGTGAAACTTACCGTGTCTGGGGTGACCCACACGTAGATGTTGATGGCAAGCGTAGCTTTGACTTCAAAAAAGATGCTGTCTTTAAGCTAGATGATGGTACAGAGATTCATATCAAAACGGTTGCCTACGGCAGAAACCAAAACGTTACCCTATCTAGCGATATCACTATACTCGACGGCCAAAGCAACTCAGCCGTTCAGTGGAAAAATCTGGACCAAAATACCCGAGGGGATATGGAACAGGTAATCACGACGAAAGGTGACGTTCACGATTGTGATCTAGTCTCCAGCACTGAAGGTTTAGTCTTCGAAGAAGCTGATGGCGCAGACAAAAAAGGGTTTGAAATTTTAAATAAAGATTCTGAACTCGAAGCACTATCAGGTAGCTCAGGTGCAAATACCGCTAAAGTGACTGAAACAGAAAACGCTTTAGGCCGATAATTCTTATCGTGTTCTATTCACGCTATACTGCCATATTTATTGGTAGTATAGCGTTACCATCACTGCGTATAGACTATACGCTACACTGATTGATCTATTTGCCTCCCCCAATAATTTAAACTCACCACCCAGTTCAAAATAATCTCCTTGCGGCCAGCTTTTTTTACTTTTTTAGCCTCGACACCAACTGCTCAAAACTATCTATCGCTGTCATATCTTGTGCTAGTTGCGCACAGGTAGTGATTACACTCAAGCGGTCTCGGCGATATGCTGTATTAGCCTTGCCTGTAATGAAGTAACAACACCGTGACTCGCAATACACGCACTGCCTTATTTTGATGGATTTTTACCCATAACGTTCGGCTGCAAGATTCTAGTGATCAACCCTGTTTTTAAGAGCCGCCACCTCTACCACTTGATGTCTTAGCTGATCATAAATACTAAATAACGCTTAGTGTTATCACCGAAAATAGATATTCCACAGAGTTTATAATCTATGTATTGCTCTAAGTTTTGTGGACTTTATAAACAATATCGAGAAAATCATTCAATATATAGACATCGCGTTTGGCGATTAGCTCGCCAACAATTTTCGCTGCGAGTGGTAAGCAGGTACAACATTATCCCTTACCAATCATGTGGGCACGCATCGCAACCATCCATAAAGGCATCTTGAAAAATAGCATAGTGGATACGGGCACCATCAAGTTCTGCATTAAGAAAATTGGCATTGTAGAATTTTGCTTCTTGCAGGTTAGCATTTTTTAAATTAGCGCGAGTTAAATCAGCTTTTGGCAGCCAAGCCGCCTCTAAATTGGCACTGCGTAAGTTTGCATCGACTAAATGTGCTCCCGATAAGCGCGCAAAATTTAAATCGGCACCGTGAAGGTTGGCCTTATCAAGCTTCGCGCCCTGTAAAAAAGCAGCCTGTGCTTGCACTGATTCTAAATTGGCGCCGCGCAAGTCAGCGCCACGAAGATTTATATGGCGTATATCGGCTCTCGCAAGATCAACACCACGCATATCGGCACCGGATAAATCAGCATTAGACAACAACACATGCCTTAAATCAGCATTGCGCAAATCAGCTTTTTTACACACTGTACCAGGTTTTATTTCACAACCGTTAATCACCATAAACGCTGGAAAATTATCTTCGCTTTCATGTTGCGAGACAGCGGTATTCACTAACATCGTAGCAGTCGCGAAAAGTACCACATTAATTATCGCTTTTATTCTTACCATAACAGGCTTCCTTGTATAGAGATAGTTGACGAGCTGTAATTGCTGTGTATGTTTATATCTCTTATATAAAAACAGGCCTTATGACCTGTTTTTATACGCTAGATAATTAAACGAATATAGCGTTACTATTTACTGATAGTTAACCTATCTCATTTTGCCCACGATGGTATTTTAAATACCCAAAAAGAGCCACCTTGTGATACCGGCTTGGTTAAAGTTGCCATATCGCCACCCCAAAGAGGTACGGCACCACCGTAGCCAGAAACAACGCCAATATATTGCTCGCCATTTTCTTCCCAGGTGACTGGAGATGAAATAATGCCGCTACCGGTTTGAAATTTCCACAGCTCCTTGCCCGTTTTTGCGTTAAAGGCTTTGAAGAAACCATCGCCAGTTCCTGTAAATACTAAGTTGCCTTTAGTCGCTAAGACGCCGGCCCACAGAGGTAACTCTTCTTTATGCTCCCAAACAACCTTCCCTTTCACCGGATCCATTGCACGCAAAATACCAACATGATCATCAAACATTTTTTTGATACGGAAGCCTTGGCCTAAGTAAGCAGAACCTTTTTTATAGTTAACCTCTTCTGTCCAGTAGTCTTCTTTCCAGTGGTTAGCACCAACATAGAATAAGCCGGTATCTTGGCTATAGGCCATAGGGTTCCAGTTTTTACCACCCAGAAATGGCGGAGAAACCTCAATCGACTTACCGCGTTTTTTGCCGGGTTCAGGTAGCGGGGGGCGCTGCCCTTCTACTTCGACAGGACGCCCCGTTTTAGGATCAATATGAGTTGCCCAGGTAATATTATCAACAAAGGGGAAGGCGCGAATAAACTTGCCATCTTCACGATTTACAACGTAAAAGAAGCCATTGCGATCCGCGTGAGCTGTCGCTTTAACCTTTTTTCCTTTATCTTTGTAATCGAACAAGACTAATTCATTATTACCAGAAAAATCCCACGCATCATTCGGGGTATGCTGATAGAACCATTTCACTTCACCGGTTGATGGATCAACACCCAATTGGCCAGAGGTGTATAAATTATCCCAATTTTTCGGGTCATCGCCTTTAGCTGTACGCGCCCATGTATTCCACGGCGCCGGGTTGCCTGCACCAATAATAATCGTATTGTTTTCTATATCAAAGCTTGCACTTTGCCATGGCGCACCGCCACCATGATGCCATGCCTCAACTAGCTTGCCATCTTTATCTCGTGGCCAAGAGGGTGCATTGACATCACCAGTAGGTGTGCTTTCTTTACCATTTAAACGGCCCATATGCCCTTCAACAAAAGGACGCATCCAAATCTCTTCACCGGTATTTGGATCGCGCGCAAATAAGCGCCCAATGACCCCAAACTCATCGCCAGATGATCCGTGGATCAGCATAACGCGGCCAGTTTTTTTATCTTTAATAATCGTTGGTGCACCCGTCATCGTATAACCTGCGGTATGATCACCAAACTTTTTATTCCAAACACGTTTACCCGTATTTTTATTTAATGCAACAACACGTGCATCTAAGGTACCAAAAAATACTTTATCGCCATAAATAGCAACACCGCGATTTACCACATCACAACATGGGCGAATATCCTCAGGTAAGCGGTGCGAATAACCCCAAAGCTTTTTACCTGTTTTTGAATCGAGTGCAAATACACGAGAATATGAAGCACTGATGTAAATAACACCATCGTGTACAACCGCTTGAGATTCTTGACCGCGCTGTTTCTCATCGCCAAAAGACCATGACCATGCAGGCACAAGCTTGTTAACATTTTTGGTATTAACTTGCTTTAGTGTACTGTAGCGCTGGGCATTAACACCCATACCGTACTGGAGTACATCATCTGTTGTTTTGTGGTCATTGGCGATATCTTTCCATGTCACTTCACTGGCAATAGTACAAAATGACAATGCACTTAAGGCAATGCCACCTAAAATTGCTTTTTGCACGGTACTCGAAAACTTATTGCAGTGATGATGTTGCCCACTGGTGAACTTCATATGACTCTCCTTCCTATAAGAAAACAAAAAATTATTATTAATGTAGTTAGTCTTTTTGATGTATTTGTCAGATTGATACAGGCTAGATGATTGAAAATAGATGCTATCGATTTATTTTTAATCGATATTGATGGTTAACCTAGCGAGACAAACAGTAGCTGACACTCCATAGTATTTGTATACCTATTAAGGATCGATTTTTTCATCACTAAGTATTACCGAAAGAGGGTAAATTTTTTCACGATGCACTGTTTATACAAAATAGGTATTTTTTATTACTACAGAATCATCCGCAAATACAACAACAGAGGCAAGAAAATGAAAAAGGCGACAATAATTTCTATATTTTTGATAGGATCAGGTGGTGTATCGCAAACGCACTACAGTCATTAGATGTATAGATAATGAATATTAATACACCCTAAAGGTGCCCACTCATGAAAAGCCAGATAGCGTAAGAAAACGGTGACAGCACTAAACACACTACAGCGACTAATTAATCAATTAACATTGGCGCACACCCAATTATACTGTGCGCTTGATATCAACGATTAAGCAGCAGTATTAACGCCACTTGATTGAACACCCCATACTTGCCGATTGCTGTTTGGGGCCATTGCCTGTTTTGGCAATGTGCTTCATAGCATTAACAAGCTCTCGTGTACGATTGGCAGGATCACCCATTATTGCATTGTCAATACGGCCACGATACTGCAATTCGCCGGTATGATTAAAGCCAAAAAAATCAGGGGTACACACTGCATTATAGGCACGACCTACGGATTGATCTTCATCCACCAAATAAGGGAAACTAAAGCCATACTGCTCGGCAAATTTTTTCATAAAAGGTGGGCTGTCTAGCTCAACAGAGCGATAGTCATTTGACATAACCGCCAATACATTTACACCCTCAGCTTGAATCTCCCTTGCATCGTTGGCCAGTCGATGGGCAATGGCTTGAACATAAGGGCAGTGATTGCAAATAAAGGCAATTAACAAACCGTTATCGCCGATATGCTCCGATAAAGTGAAACTATTACCATCAGGATCTTGCAGTGTAAAATCAGGTGCTTGCCAACCGAAATCACATAGTGGTGTATCAAGTAGCATAAAATAAACCCTCTTTAACAAATAAGTACAATGTAAACCCGTGTATTGTTTAGCCTACACTCACTTGTGTTGTAGGCTCGCGAGTTGTCGCTAAGTCAGCTAATTGCGAACCTACATATAACAAAAAATACCCTGGCAGCTGCCCGGTTAATCTACACTACGGTGCTAACGATTCCGTGGCTGTATTTGCGCCAGACCATGCATTGGCTGCAAACGCATCATCCAATGCAGTTTCAGCAATATGATTGGTGTAGTTAGACATGACTTTTAAACTGGTGCCTAAAATTACTTCCAGTATATTTTGTTGTGTATAGCCAGCCTCAAGAAATACATTAATCTCTGCCTCGCTTGGCCAGCCACGGCTCTGGTTAATCACCGTGGTAAATGTACGCAATGCTTCAAGTTTTGCATCGGCAATAGGCATATCGTTACGCAGGGCTTCAATCACATCTGGTTTAACACCAGCCATTTGCGAAATCGATGTATGTGCCGCCATACAGTACATACAGCCATTTAATCGATTATTTGTCAGCTGAATCACTTGCCGTTCAGTCTCTGAAAGATTCGTTTTTTCAAAAATACTCGCCAATGCCATATAGCCCTCAAGTAAAGCAGGCGCTTCGCCCATGGTTGCCAAAAGGTTGGGGACAAAGCTATAGGCGTTTTTAGCGCTTTCTAATAACGGTTTTGATGCCTCAGGTGCTGATTCAATAGTATGTGTTGTAAATGTAGTCATAGTGCGTCTCCAAAAAGTGAGCATTAATGAACCTTGTGGCATATGATCAGAACAATGCAACATAATTCATTAGCCCGGAATAATTTAACGGGAATATACCGATTGGTACAAACAATATTAAACAGTTTACACCGATCGGTCAACACCTGTTTGGATGCACCCTCCATTGCGCTTTATTCGATAAACGCGATAGATTAAAAAATAATGTGTGGATATAACAACGAGCCGTGATTGACTCATAAAGGCGGGCAATAAAGACTAATCAACCATTAATGTGGTGTTTATATAAAAGCAATAGATTGGTAGAGGGCACATAAATCGATAGTTATTTCACTGAATTAAACCCATTGCCTGTACCTTGATAGCCTTGAGACTTGCGTGGTCAAATACTCCTCGTGCAAGTACGCGAAGCCCAACAAGAAGCGTTAACAGACCAGTAGCGGTGACAGCCGGGTTGATATGTTTCGCGATAGCACCTGTACTGATACCCAATGCAACCTGCCGTTCAAAAAAAGATTCAGTATCTTTTAACCCTTTTTTAACTGCCGTTGCAATGTCACTATCATGGTTGGGCAGATCCAAGGCCGTATTCACCAAAAAACAACCTTTTTTTTCTGTATCAGTCAGGCTTTGCTCTATAAGTGCATCAAACAGTTCACCAATAGCGGCAACAGGATCTTCCAGTTGCTCCAGGTCGGCCAGTGTATCGCGACGCTGTTCTCTCTCATACTTGAGTAGGCTTTGGGTGAAGAGCTTTTTTTTACTACCAAAAGCATTGTAAAAACTGCCTTTATTAATACCAATCGCCTTGAGTAAATCAGCCAGAGAACTCGCCTCATACCCCTTCGCCCAGAATACGCCAGTCGCGCGATCGATGGCATCATCAATATCAAATGTTTTTTCCCAAGGCATACTATTGTCCAACGATAAACAAGGTACATAACCATAATGTAGCACAGTGTATACCATATGGTCAAAACAGCACCGTGGCCAGCTCAGAGATATTCTTTATTGATGAGGCGATCCAGAGCTACGGAGCAAGCAGGTTAACTTTAATCAAACATCCACTACTGTTATTTGATATGATAATCTGTAGCCTCCCAGTTGAGTGTAGCCGTACACCCCCCATAAGAATTGCGATCTAAACTAAGCATCCAGCTTTTTTAGCGGCAATGCGAGATACAATATCCAACCCTAAGCCGAAGCTGTCTCTGCCAGATGCTCCTCTTTTTATCGGATTAGCCTCTCCACTTAAGCCTATACCGGTATCGACAATACGAATTTCTGCGTGGTCGACTTCAATAGTAATCTGGCCTTCAAAAGTATGCTCAAACGCGTTACGAATCAGATTGGTCAGAACAATTCGAACCAGAGTGGGATCATACAGTTCTATCTCTTGGCAATTCATTGAGATGACAACATTAATATCTCGCCCCTCAATCAGGTACCCTAGCTGCTCCACTAATTCAGTTAAAATAACGTGTACATCGTTTGCTGTTATCACACTTTGCTCAGGCAATAGGGCAGGCTGAGAACCTTTAGGGTCATCTTCACGGGATAGCCATAACAGTGCTTCGGTCGTATCTTTCATATTCACAGAAGCTTGGCGAATATGTTCAAGGGGTTTACTGATGTCTTTCTTTCCCAGTGTTAAGCGCCGCTCGATAATATCCAGTGCACTACCCACCACGGTAATTGGAGTGCGTAATTCGTGACTGGCGTTTTGCAAAAAGACTTTCTCTCGCTGATGAAAGCGATGTATACGCTCCATGCTTTGTTTCAAGGCATGTGCAACCAAACCGATTTCGGATTGATCATCCAATATGGGGTGCGATATTTCAGGGTTCGATTCATCGACCTTATGCGCCATATCGGCCAGAGCTTCCATAGGCTCTAAAACCCTGCGATTAAAACGGCGCGCCATCCAAACAACCGTGATCAGTAAAATAACAAACACCACAAAAGTGATGAGCAGAACCGTTTTCGTGCAGCCAGTATTATTGCAGGCGTCAATAAACAAATCGTGTCCTCGGGTGAGGTCATCGAACAACTACAAGCCAATGCCATACCAGCCTTGTTGCAAACCTATCCTGATCTGGAGATTGAATTAAAAGGTGAAGCATCAGAGCAGAGTAAAAGCACCGCTTCACTCTCACAAGGGTTTATCGTGGCGCTATTATTTATTTATGGTTTACTCGCCATTCCATTGAAGTCCTACACCAAACCATTAGTGATTATGAGCATCATTCCCTATGGCATATTAGGCAGTATTCTTGGGCACTGGTTTGTGGGCATCAGTATCGGTATTTTGTCACTGTTTGGTACCATTGCGCTGTGTGGCGTGGTGGTTAACGACAGTTTGGTACTGGTCGCCAAGTTTACTGAGCTACAACATCAGGGGGTGAAAACCGCCGAGGCAATCGTGAAAGCGGGTAAAACCCGTTTGAGAGCGATTTTGTTAACGTCTTTAACGACCTTTGCAGGTCTCACACCAATGTTGCTGGATGATTCAAGTCAAGCTCAGTTCTTGATTCCGATGGCCGTGTCACTGGGTTTTGGTATTTTATTTGCGACATTTACCACGCTATATGCACTGCCTATTATATTAAGTTTTCAGGACTCTGCCGTGAGTACGTTTAATCCCATTGTACGGCGAGCCAGCGCGCAAGAGAAAGAGATATCCATTCACCACTCTTGAACACATGACATCTAAGCATCATCAGTAGCCTTCAACACAATCGCTACAGGGATACTCAAGAACCAAAAACAAAAAAGCCCCTGTAGATAGGGGCTTTAAAGAAAACGTTACAAAAACAGTCCGAGGTGACTCCTAGAACGGTTCTAAATACCTGATGGCCAAAGAAATAAAAAATCTCTTTAAAATCATAAAGATAAGCAGCCTCACTAAAAAAACGTAAAATATCATGTTAAGTATACCAGTTTCGGCTGATATATTATTTACAACTACCTCCTATTATAAACAATTGTAAATATTAGTTGCTCTTTCGATGTTCACATCGTAGCCCTCGGTATTAGCCTTTTTTATAAATCCGGTTAGGATATATTGCTTTGACCCTTCTATCGCCTTAAAAAGTATACGGATAGCGCCTCCTGGATATGCTGAAAAACGAATCTCTCTCATCCCGCCCTGAAGTGCTTTAAACAGAGGCTCTCCTCCATTAAAAGATCTAGCACACGACAACTTAAGTTTACTAACAACTCTATGCTTATTTTCTTGAGACAAACTACTGTGCCAGCTCATAAATTCACTACTAATCTTATGTTGAGCACATATATGGTTTATATCTTCACCACCGCGCTCTTCCTTCACTAGCATCCCATGCTCTGAACATGCAATATTCTCTAGCCAAAGCTCTTCATCAATGAACTCGCCATTTTCGGTTCTTGCAATTTTTATTTTTGTACTATCCCACCTTTCATCGCTATTGATACTTAGCAATATTGCGGAAATCGACCACGCCAATCCAAATAAACCATCGTCAACACCGCCATGATTAGGCATATAAAAATCATACGAACTCGCCTCCTCTAATTCTTCATCTGAAACAAAATCAAGCGCTGGGCTCTTATCTTCTAACTCAGACAAAAATGAAAGAAGGTCAACCTCCTGATGCTCAGCCAACATTTTCAAAAAATCTGCATATATGAAATCATTCGCCAACTCGAAATCATTCAAGCACAATCCATTTGAATCTAAATACAAAAAAAAACGATCATTTCCTTGATTTAACTCTAACAACCCCTGCAAAGAATCGCTAAATAACTGGAATGCTTTATTAGCGTCATTTGCTGGAAAACTGTTTTTATTAAGACAAACTATATGATCCATTTAATTTCCTTTTTTTGCCAGTACCGCTCGATTCCGAAGAGTTTGATCGAAAAAACCCTTAGGCCAGTAATCCAACTTACCGCTTGAATGCAAACTAGGGCTCTCAACCTGACTTATACCTTCAACAGATTTTGACAAAAAGTGAAAAGCTACTGCATCAGAATGAATCACACCTTCCTTTACAGCAATTCGAATACCGTCCATTAAATGGTCGCTATGAGATTCAACAAATACTTGAACACCACAAGAAGCAGCAAAAGCAATCAATCTCCCCATTGCAGTTTGCCCTTGGGGATGCAAATGAGCCTCCGGATTTTCAAGGAGAATAAGAGCACCTTTTTCTCTCTTATTTCTCTCCCATTGTTCTCCCAGCTATTAGACCAGCCTTGAGAAGGTGCAATTGATGCCATCCCTAAAATTGCAGCAATTATTGGCAATGTATAACTAATACCAAAGCCGGTATTTTTGGGTCTAACATTATCGATTTCAGCGTGAGCCAAGTCTGCTTTGGGGGTAGTCTTAAAGCTAAATTCAACACCTGGCGCAATTTCACCCAGCCAGCCAGCCAAAACGTACTCTAAAGTGCTGCCTTGCGAGTTCTCGTGAATCAAAAGCTCTGGTATTATCGCATCGTTTAACTTCCAGATTAAATCTAGAACGAATTCCCCTCGCTCTCCGATTATAGGATGGAAGTCTAGTGAGCGATTTAAGGGCAATGATGTTTGAGGCCCCAAGCGATCGGCGCCGATATAAAAAATAACGGGGGAATGACTAGGAGCGGAAACGCCTTGGTCAGATAAACGCATCGCATCCCCTTTACCATCAAAGAAAAGTTCTATTTCGATATTTACAGAAGGAGATGAAAACTTGGAACGAAGCTCACTAACTTGACCATGCCCCTCCAACAAAGGCGACACCCCTTTATGTGCTCGTTCATACATCCGAACGGCCTGGATTATTGAACTTTTACCGCTATTATTAACACCTGAAAATAGAGTTAAATTTTTGGTTTTTATTTTTTCTTTGGGAAAAGATTTGAAACCTAAGAGGCTAATTTCATCAATCATTCTTGCTGGCCTTCTAAAATTAAAGTCACAAGCTCCTCAACTTTATCGTATCTATACTCAACCCCTCTGGCTACTTGAGATGCATGCCTACTAATTGAATCTAAAAATGCGCTATTAGAAAAAAGCTTGCGATATTCATCTAACATCTTATCTTTTTTCGAAACCAATACCTCAAAATCACTCACATCCAAATCACTCAAAATAGTCGACCACGTCTCGAACAGAGCTTTATTTACTGGTGATTTTTTTCCCCCTCCAGGCAAGGACTTTCTAAATGCATGAGTTCCAAACAATAGGGCACTTCTATCCATTGCTAGCGAAAACTTAGCAGTTAATTCGTCTATCGAGGTACATTCAAGTTCAGGGATAGGCTGGTCTCGGAAAATCTTTGTAAGATTTTCTTCGTTTAAATCTGGCATCAAATTTATAACACGCATAGCGTTACTCAACCATCCGTCCATATTCGACCTGTATGATTTTCGAGAAAACAACTTAAATGAAACAAACCTTAAAACTAACTCCCTTGCACCCATACGAGTATCATTTATTTTTTTACCAATCGCTGAAATAAATTCTGGACGACAAACTAATTCTTTTAGTAGATCTGAGGCGAGACCTTGATACATAGCATGGCGTATCTCTTGGGACGTCAGAGGCATTCCCCCAGTATTAATTCTTTTGAAAATATTACGTTTTACCTCCTCTGGAGTACCTGGATTAATAACTGTAAAACGCATTTCGGCTTCCATTATAGTATTCATTAGCCTCTGCATGATCATATCGCTCTGGCCAGCGGAATTCTCTAAAACTTTATAAGTCTTCCCCTCAAATTTATCTCCCAAAAACTCAAGATTTTTCAACTTCAATAAAACCCCATGAGCATCGCCTAAAATAAAATCTCGAATTGTAGACAGTCGCTGTAAACCATCAACGACCTCCCATTCACCTTTATCATTCCCCGCAACGTAGAACATAGGCAAAGGAATTTTTAGCATCAACGATTCAATCAATAAACTTCTACGAGTATCATCCCAAACTTCACTTCTTTGAAAGCCTGGAGCCAAATGGATAGAGCCTTGCTTTAACCTCCTAATCAACGTATCCATCGCAACAACTTTTTGCTCGATCGAAATACTTTCCGGGTCAAAAGGCTCTAATATGATTTCCTCATCAGTAGCCTCTATACCTGTTGGGGTACCATTCTCAGATAGCTCTTCTAAGTTTTCTTCAATTAGCTCAGACATCATCCCTCCATTTAATCACTTGGCATATTTTGAGTCTATTCTGACACATAATCACACACCCTTATTTATATCGTTACTAAACATTGCCACTTTCTCGGTCTATAACAGGCAATGAAAAATTGAGTTTATCTTCTGTAAGACCGTGGCGATAAGCGTTGTATTGCCACACCACGTACTGCTCAAGCAGACGATTATTTTCTTTTTTCAACCGAGCATTTTCTTCCTCTAATCTTTTTATACGCTGCCCAGCAATCACTAAGGAAGGCGGAATTTTAGTCTCTTTCTGCCCCTCTTTTAACCGCTCTTTCTTATCTAAAAACGCCTGTTTTATTCTATTATGCGCGTTTAATGATTGCCTTGTAGGGCGTTTACCTACTTGCTTACTAGCCGCCTCGCACAAACTATCCCAGGTTAACTTACCCTGCCAGCCGTCTAGTATACCGATAATTTTATTAATATCTCGATCTGTTAGATGCTTAGCCAAAATCGTCTCCCAACAACGCTCTCACTTCGTTTTTGTTCGGTCCGCTATCTGACAACTTGGGTTGTGAGTCCCTAGCGGCTACCTCGCGCTTTAGTGCACTGTATTCATGATCATTCCGTAATTTAATAACTGCTCCATCTTCAACACCATCCGATTCAAGTAGCTGTATCAATTCATTAGTGCGGTTCAGTGTTTTTTTCTGATGCTCATACCAACGACCCGCCCCATAGAATCCATCAGACATACCTGATTCGGCCTTCTCTAGCTGAACTCTAGTTGTATCTCTTTGTATTTTGAGACGAGCCAGCTTTTCATTATCACCTTTAACACAAACTTGCTCCGTACAATTGATGCAATCTCTATGCTTCTGACAAGGCAACATAGAGAAGTCGTGAACACAGAAACCATACTCTGTGACATGTGCAATACCTTCTCCGACGACATCTAGATCTTTTAGCGTTACCGGCATATAGCTCTTAACTTTCTCTAGCGGCCCCATCATGGCAGCCTTCCCAGATAAGCCTTTCACCTTATTCAACACTTCATATTCTGACATGTGGTTGTAAGTGTTATTCTGATGGATATTCGCTCGACCAGACCACATTGCTATATCTAATTGCCCAAGATCACCTCTCTGAGAAACAGTATTTAACAGGTGACGTAATTGGTGTGAAGTAAGCTTTATCATTGATCCATCTTGATTCACATATCCATGACGCACCCAAATGCTTTTATGATTTTTGGTTTTTCTAGGGCCAAGATCAAAAGTAAATTGTGCATTATCTGGTGTCCATAAAAATACGGGGGATACACCTCGATTACCATGTAACTCGTCCTTCCGTAAACACAGTAAACAATTAGAGTATTTCACCCCTCGCTCTTTATTTTTCCAAGGCCAGTTGGATGGCAATTGTGAATGAACATAATTGTTCAAATCACGAAGAGTGACGTATCCCTTTTCCTTTTTTATAGAAATTAGCCATTTTTTGCTTGGATTGAAGGCCACTGATTTCGCCCCCGCACCCTTGGGCGCAACCCACCCCATGGCGTCACATATCTGTTCAGCAGTCAGTGGAACATCGTCTCCAACTGCAGGACACTTATCATGCCGATAAAACTTCTCTGGTTGTTCTTCGCACCACTTGGCAAGCTTTCTGCCTTTGGTAGAAAGCAAAGTCAAGCGGGAAACCGCTTCTTTCGCTATAGATACGAACGGCGTACTAATCCATTTAATATCAGCACCAAACCCTTTTCCTGCGTAAAACCTTAAACCGAGTCTTTGCTCACCCTTTCGATCCTTTTCCTCGTGAAGGCAACTTACAGACAAATCTTGGAACTCAGATACACGACCCGGCGCGCACATCCCTAGCGCAAACAATGACGTTGTATATCGATCCCTAGGGCCTTGTAAGTCATTAGCAAACATTTCTGCCATACAATCTAACTGAAAATCGCTGGGGAGCTTACTCTCTCTCTGCTCCTTACCTTTTTCCCCTATTCTATTTCTATCTACATACCTAGGAATTGGATTTTTCCAACTAACAGATGACGGAATCATTTCATTAGCAGATAGAAACTTAGCCAAACGCTCTAGGTGCGCCCCAGCATGGTAACCAGAGCTACCATATTGTTCTCTAGCAACAGTGGCAGCCTCATCCAAAACCGACACATCAAGTAGTGATATATCAGCAACGCCCTTCACTTTGATCAAGGCCGGCTCTACGCAGCGAATAGCTTTTATCTCTTGAATGTTTTTTGTCGGCTTATGCCCTTGCTGATAACGAATATAAGCCTTTGCAAAGGGCAGAAACTCTTCAGCTAAGATGTGCTCCGGCTTTACTCCTCTACTTGGTGCTCCAACCTTTGTATAATTAACTACTCCTTTCCAATTCCAATTATCCCAGTCAAGATGTTCACCAAACACGGTTAAATCATCACGACAACGATGTATGAACTCATCTACATTCGCCTTTGAATCTAGCTTAGCTTTCGGAATAAATTGAAATATCTCAGCCATGCCGTTCCTCCAATAGGAGTCCCTCAGACTTTTTCGCATTACAACGGCGAATTACCTGAGCTACCGCAAGGATTAATCGATCATTAGAGGAAGTAATCTTAATATCTTTAGTGTTACTTAAAACCTCGTCTCGCTTTTCAAGTAACTCTTCTAAAATAATTTCGTGCGGCCCATCAACCCAAGGCTGAAAGTGCTTACAGGTATAACAGGCAACTGGTGCCATAGCACCGCAAAAACCGTAACTCCCGCAATTACCAACATCCACCTCTCCATTGCCAATTCGACTGCGCAAGTCGTCACCACGCTCTGCTTGATCTTCGGATTCAATTAGTACGCCCTGAAATGCTTGGGCTAGGGGAGCCAACTGTAGAGCGACAGCCTTATCGATTCGTTCAACCACATCAGGTAAGTTTTTCACATAAACGCCTACATTCTGTGTATCTGAGTGATCCAGCGCCTCAGCAATGATTAGTTCACCTTTACCTTCACGGGCAATATTACCTCCCAATGTATATCGAAAACGGCGAGTTGCGAGATTGAGTCGCTCACCTGTTCTTTCTGAATAAACATTGAGCTTTTTCTCCAGCCCCCTCATCACTTCATTACAATAATCCCTTTCAATATGAGATTCATCGCTTGAACATATTTCAACAAGCTGATTACTCTCCTTGCAGGCACCAATCACTTTATAATCAGGGAATAGTGGTAATTTACCCTTTAGATCATCATCTAGAGCTAACCCAACTTTAGCTTCCACCCGGTCGATTACTTGCTTTGCATGAAGTCTCAACAAGCTCCATAGATCTTCATTAATGTGATATTCATTAAACACGCTACGCCATTTACTAAAACGCTGTTTTGCTCTCGGGAAATTAATCCAATAATCGTTAGACTTATCTGATCTTCGTGAGCCAATATCCTTTATTTTCAAGCTGGTTATCTGAATCGGCCTACGACCGGTGTAAACCAACACAGCAGAAAGGGCATATTCAGCCAAACTAAGTTGCCCCGACATATAGGCTTGCAGCATTGCATCAACCAACCCATTCATTTCGACTTCGGTCAGTGGGCCTTCACGAGCATCAAGACTCTTTACCGCCTTTCCTTTCTCAACCCCTCTTAGTCGCCAACTATTCAGCAACTCAATAACATCTTTTGTAATCCCTAGATAACCCCATTCATACCAATTACGAATCAACATCCTTATGCTCGCTAAACGATGCTCTTCATCTCTCGACAAGCCAGAACGAAATGAAATAAGCGAGTCACATTCGAATAGTGATACCCCCATTTTTCTAATATATGCCCCACATTCGGCACTCAATCCATATACTGATGTGGCGGCATATTCCTGAGAAAACCTAGCCAAGACTTTACGAGCGGAATCGGCAAGCGCTGGCTCCAACTCAGACAACCAAGCAAGACTAATCACAACATTCTTATTTAAACACCAAGAGTCGCTCTCAAAATCAATTTCTCTATCATCTCTTGATAGGAAGATTCGTGGGCTTTTCTGCTGCTTATTATGCTTATGAATCATTAGCACCACCTACCGGACCAATATTTTTCTGAAAGTCCAAAACAGCTTCTTTCGCCTTTTCCTTTATATGACGCCGATTGTATATCGAGGCAGTTCCAGAAGTTTCTTTCCACCCCATCAGGTAAGACCTCATCTGCTCTTCTTTAGCTGTACTTACTTCACTTGAAGAGCTATCCACTGTTTTAGAAAAACTGTAGTTCCAACTATGCCTAAACGCATGTGCATGCACTTGAGAAAAGCCTTCAGCCATTTTCTGCAAAGCAGACATCAACTTTCCGAAACCACTATTTGATAACGGCTTCCCTTGATAAGGACCGTTCTTATGAGTTACAAATAAATAAGGGTGTTTTTTGGCCCTAGGGTATTGAGAACGAACTTTAGTGACGTAGTCTCCCAACGTCTCAACCAATTTGTCACTGATTGGCAGTACACGCTCTTCAGTTTTGACCAACGGCTGGTACACTCGTTGATCCAGAGAGCTATCGGCTCTTCGAACTATCCGTATTTCGTTAGCTACAAAATCAATATCTTCAACACGCAAATTAAGCAGCTCGCCCCTTCTAATACCTAGGTAATGCAACAAGGCAATAATTGATGCATTGCGGACCTGTAGATCATAGCCATCATAAGGATTCTTCTCGGACCCAGGTTTTGATACCGCTAGCACTTCCTGAAGCAAGACTTGATCAAGACCTTTATCTTCTCTAGCAATATCAGACCGACCTTTCTTTTTCGGCCTATGCGCCTTGATGCTTTTATACATCGACTCAACATCAGCTTTCTGTTGTTTATCAGACTTAGCTGCCCCCATGACTTCGGCTAGCCATTTCAAATAGTCAGCAATGAAAGTCATACGAACATACTTGGTAGGGGAATCTACCGTTCGAGACACCTCTCTTTTAGCCTGTTTGATATTAACGACTTTAGTTGGCTTAACCCCAGCTCCCCTTAAGGTTAATGAGCAATGATCCCTCAATGAATCTATTTCCCACACCTTAAGCCATTCACCCTTGACCCAACGTACTTCAAGGTCAATAGAATACTCAGCACACCAGGAATAAAGCACTTTCATCGATGTTATGAAACTTTGAATTGTGGCTACGGACTTAGCACCACCTCTGATTTGAGACGTGACATAGAGATTAGGATAAAAAAGAGGTACACCTGAGGAGCTATCGACAAGCAACTTTAACCGCTCACCATCGGCACTGACAATATGTTTCGTTGCTAAAGAATCCATTTTCTCAGCCACCATTATTTACATTTTACAAAGGTAATCGATAAGCTAAATTTTCGCAACATTTATTTTACACAGCCAAATACAAGAAGACCCCAATTAATGGGGTCTTCAAGAACATTCTTTACATTATAGCCTGTGGTATTCGTTAGAACGGAATATCATCATCAAAGCTATCGAAGCCCTGCCCCTGAGGCTGGGGAGCCGCTGGCGCAGGCTGCTGTGGAGGCGCTGCTGGTGCAGCCTGAGCCTGGGGTTTAGCTGCGGCCGGTGCCGCTGCTGGCGGCATACTGCTAGCGCCGTAACCGGGGTCGCCCCCCATACCACCACCGGCAGAATCCGCACGGCCACCTAACATTTGCATTTCACTGCCCACTATTTCGGTGGTATAGCGATCTTGGCCACTGTTATCCTGCCACTTACGTGTTCTCAATGCACCTTCAACATAGACCTGCCGGCCTTTGCGCAGGTATTCACCGGCAATTTCAGCTAATCGATTAAAAAATACAACGCGATGCCACTCGGTTCTCTCTTGTGGTTGACCGGTCTGCTTGTCTTTCCAGGTTTCTGATGTCGCTATACTGATATTAGTCACCGCGCCACCTGAGGGCATATATTTAACCTCGGGGTCTTGCCCGCAATTACCGACCAATATTACTTTATTAATGCCCCTAGCCATGACAGACTCCTATAATTTTCTTTATCTCTGATTATTATGACAACAATATAACATAGGCCACAAGGGCAATGAGTGTTTGCCAACGTATTGGGGGGTTGTTCAACCCAACCCCATAGTCGTTAATTGCGCTTGATCAAAACGTTGCCGATCGATAGTAAGATAAGCAGCATCCTCTTCACGGCTGTAAATTGTCTCTTCTACCCCCGGTAGAGCCAATAGCTCTGGCGCTAGTTGGCCGTAATCCTGCCCCTTTAATGGCACACAAAAACGACTTAATTTTGACGGTATTTTCATCCCCAAAGCTACCATTAACCATAGTATCACCAATAGCGTGCAACCGAGTAAAACACCGGTAAAACTGTAATGCGCATACAGCCACCCACCCATTACACCGCCTAGTGCGGCTCCGAGAAACTGGCATGTAGAGAACAGCCCTGAGCCTGCGCCCTTACTTGCAGCGGGGACTGTTTTACTCATCAGCGAGGGCAGGCTGGCCTCTAGATAGTTAAAGCCAACAAAAAACACCCAAACAAAAAATAATACCCAAATACGATGATCAAATTGCCAAGCCAGCGCTAACAATGCTATGGATAAACTTAAAATAGATATGAGTACAAAAGGCTTAACCAAGCCTTTGCGCTCAGCAATAATCATCATCGGTACCATGGCGATAAACGCACTACACAACAACCCTAAATACACCCACGAATGGTTTGCCTGAGCAATAGCGAGGCTATCTAATAATATCAACGGCAAAATCACAAACATGGCCATCAACACGCAATGAAGTGTGAAAATACCCACATTTAAAGGCAATAGCTGGCGATCAAACAGCAGTGATCGTATCGTAGCTTTAGGCGCTTCATTTTGCGCTAGGCCCGAGCCGTGATTCAATACAGGATTAGGTACCCAACTATAGAGCACCACAAGCCCTGAAATAGCCAATAGTGCTGTTACCCAGAAAATAGTACTAACACCACCAAAAGAGGCAATTAATGGCCCAATAACCAGCGCTACCGCAAAGGCGATACCAATAGAGGCCCCTATGCTTGCCATTGCTTTTGTACGCCCTTGTGTAGAGGTCAAATCACCAACCATTGCCATGATCACACCGGCAATAGCACCCGCACCTTGTAACATACGCCCGGCAATCAGTCCTTCTATCGTCTCGGCAGAGGCCGCTACAATAGAACCTGCGGCAAACAGCAGTAACCCAAATGCAATTAACGGCTTGCGACCAAAGCGATCAGAAAGACTCCCAAAGGGCACTTGTAGCAGTGCTTGGCTGATGCCGTATACGCCAAGGGCAATACCTAACAAAAAGGGAGAGCTGCCTTCATAGTGAGCACCAGACAGTGCAAGTACCGGCAACACCATAAAAAGGCCAAGCATACGGAAAATATACAGCAACGCCAGCGAAAGTACCGCCTGACGCTCATGGGGTAAGGACATAGTTTTTTACGAGTCAGTTAAAGCGGGTATATTACCAAGACAAGTCTTAAGGGGCTAGCATAGAGCCCCCAAGATGAGGAAGAAACCGTAAAACTACGCGCGGCCGATAGAGAAATAGTCAATACCCTCGCGCTCAAGCACAAGAGGATCGTAGAGATTACGGCCATCAAAGATGGCAGCAGAGGCGAGTGAGCGTTTGATATTGTCAAAATCAGGCGCTCTGAATTCCTTCCACTCGGTACAAATCAGTAGTGCATCAGCACCGGCAAGTGCATCGTCTTTAGTGGATACCAATGTTAGTGATTCTTGCTCACCATAAATACGCTCGCACTCTTCCATCGCCTGTGGGTCATATGCCTTGACGTGGGCACCGGCCTGCCACAGCAGCTCCATCAGTACACGACTAGGGGCTTCACGCATATCATCGGTGTTAGGCTTAAAACTCAAGCCCCATAAAGCAAAGGTCTTACCGGCCAGGTCGCCATCAAAAAACTGTGTCAGTTTTTCAAATAAACGGGACTTTTGGCGCTCGTTGACCTCTTCAACCGCATTAACCAGTGCCGCTTCATAGCCAACACCTTGGGCCATCTGAGCCAATGCTTTTACATCCTTCGGAAAACACGAACCACCATAGCCACAGCCGGGATAAATAAAGTGGTAGCCAATACGCGGGTCAGATCCAATCCCCTTGCGCACTTGTTCAATATCAGCGCCCATACGTTCAGCCAGGTTTGCCATTTCATTCATAAAGCTGATTTTGGTCGCCAGCATGGCATTAGCGGCGTATTTCGTTAACTCGGCAGAGCGAATATCCATCACGACTAAGCGGTCATGGTTGCGGTTAAACGGCGCATAAAGCTCGCGCATAGCGTTAATCACAGTATCGTCGTCTGTGCCAATCACAATGCGATCGGGCTTCATAAAATCGGCAATCGCATCGCCTTCTTTTAAGAACTCAGGGTTAGAGGCCACAAAAAACGGGTGTGTTTTATTCTCTGCGGCTAAGCGAGAGGCTATAGCCTCTTTGACTTTATCAGCCGTACCAACAGGTACCGTCGATTTAGTCACTACAATTTTAGAGGTGTCCATCAAACGCGCTATGGTATCGGCAACGGCAATAACATATTGCAAATCCGCCGAACCATCCTCATCGGGAGGTGTACCTACTGCAATAAAACAGATATCCCCGAAGGATACAGCCTCTTTGGCATCAGTGGTAAAATGCAGATTACCCGCCTGATAAGCACTGGCTACCACACGGTCAAGGCCAGGCTCATAAATAGGGATTTCACCTTGAAGTAGACGGGCGATCTTCCCCTCATCCACATCGACACAGGTCACCTGGTGGCCAACATCCGCCAGACATGCCCCGGTCACCAATCCCACATAGCCTGTTCCAAATACCGTAACGCGCATAATTATTACAATCCTGTCAAATCAATAGAGGTAGTGCAAAGAGGGCTATTGTACTCGATTTTTATATGAAAACGTGACCCTTTGTGCGACCTACGCAATAAAAAAGCGATGGCCTGAAATAGCCACAAAGAGAGCCAGAAATAGGCCCTGCCACACTATTTAAGCATACGATAAAAGATAACCCAGCACGAGGCTAGTGTTAGCGAGCAAGAGTCGCTTATAATCAGTCCTCTTTTTGGCAGCTAAGCTGAGTCGTTATTTGTGGATACTATTACTGTACGCGGTGCGCGCACGCACAACCTGAAAAATATTGACATAGACATTCCCCGCGATAAATTTATTGTTATCACGGGACTTTCCGGCTCAGGGAAGTCCTCTCTGGCTTTTGATACGCTCTACGCTGAAGGTCAACGACGCTATGTAGAATCACTATCGACTTATGCGCGACAGTTTTTATCGATGATGGATAAACCCGATGTCGACCATGTTGAAGGCTTAAGCCCTGCTATTTCTATCGAACAAAAATCAACCTCTCACAATCCTCGCTCAACAGTAGGAACCATCACCGAGATATATGACTATCTACGCCTGCTCTTTGCCAGAGTTGGCGAGCCTCGCTGCCCTATACACAACACACCGCTAGCGGCACAGACCATCGACGAGATGGTTGATAGCGTATTAGCGATGCCCGAAGGGACTAAACTGATGCTACTTGCCCCACTTATCCGGGACCGCAAGGGTGAGCATGTACATATATTTGAACAGTTGCGTCGCGAAGGTTTTGTGCGCGTGCGTATCGATAACCTCGTTGTCGATCTCGATGACCTACCAACGCTCGATAAAAAGAAAAAACATACTATAGAGGTCGTGGTGGATCGCTTTAAGGTCCGCGATGACCTACGCCTGCGCCTAGCTGAATCCTTTGAGACCGCAATTAATTTAACCTCTGGGTTAGCTGCAATCAGCTTTATGGAAGGCAAGCAAGACGATCAGCTGTACTCGGCAAAACACGCCTGCCCCCACTGCGACTATTCACTCAGCGAGCTAGAGCCTCGACTATTTTCATTTAATAATCCCGCCGGCGCCTGCCCAAGTTGCGACGGTCTGGGTGTAAAACAATTTTTTGATGTAGATCGAGTCGCACAATTTCCCGATGCATCACTGGCCGAAGGCGCTATTCGCGGTTGGGACAGACGCAACATTTATTACTTTCATATGCTGACATCATTGGCCGATCACTATGGCTTTGATATTGATACTCCTTGGAAAAAACTAAAAAAGACACACCAAAAAATTATTTTAAATGGCTCTGGTAAAACTGAAATTAATTTTAGCTATGTCAATGATCGCGGTGACGTTCATCAGCGCACGCATAGCTTTGAAGGGGTTATCCCCAATATGGAAAGGCGCTATCGCGATACAGAATCGCAAGGTGTACGCGAAGAGCTGGCAAAGTTCTTATCCACACAAAGCTGTCCTACCTGCGCAGGTGCAAGGCTAAAAGAGTCTGCGCGCAATGTATTTATTGATGGGCAAAATATTGCAGCGATGACGTCACTCCCCGTCGGTGATGCCTACGATTATTTCACCCAAATCACCTTTACCGGCGCCAAAGCAGAAATTGCCGATAAAATATTAAAAGAACTGCGCGATCGATTTCGCTTTCTGGTGGATGTCGGGCTTAATTATTTAACACTAAATCGCAGTGCCGAAACACTCTCAGGTGGCGAAGCACAGCGCATTCGGCTCGCCAGTCAAATTGGTGCGGGGCTAGTTGGCGTAATGTATATTCTCGATGAACCCTCGATTGGCCTACACCAGCGAGACAACGACCGCCTGCTGCGCACACTGACCCACTTACGAGATTTAGGCAATACTGTCATTGTCGTTGAACACGACGAGGATGCCATTCGCTCGGCGGATCATATTATTGATATAGGCCCCGGTGCGGGTGTGCATGGCGGTGAGGTAATAGCACAAGGCAAGCTCAGTGCTATCAAAAAAAATAAGGCATCGCTCACTGGCCAGTACCTATCGGGCAAACAAAAAATAGCCGTCCCTAAGCAGCGCACTCCCTTTGACCTTGATAAGTCAGTGCAGCTAAAAGGGGCTACAGGTAACAATTTACAAAATGTTGATTTAACCATTCCTCTGGGCATCATGACCTGCGTTACCGGCGTATCAGGCTCAGGGAAATCAACACTGATCAACCGAACTCTCTATCCGATTGTAGCAACAGAACTTAATGGTGCCACCACATTGAAGCCTGCCCCTTATGAATCGATTGACGGGCTCGCGCATTTGGATAAATGTGTCGATATTGACCAAAGCCCGATAGGCAGAACACCGCGTTCAAATCCGGCAACCTACACGGGTATATTCACACCAATCAGAGAATTGTTTGCCGGCACTCAAGAGGCTAGGTCGCGCGGTTATAAACCGGGCCGCTTTAGCTTTAATGTTAAAGGTGGGCGTTGTGAGGCATGCCAAGGCGACGGTGTTGTCAAAGTCGAAATGCACTTTTTACCGGATGTGTATGTCCCTTGTGATACTTGCCATGGCAAGCGCTATAACCGCGAAACCCTAGAAGTTCTTTATAAAGGCCGCAATATTCACCAAGTGCTTAATATGACGGTTGAAGATGCACGAGAGTTCTTTGACCCTATCCCGAGTATCGCCAAAAAATTACAAACCTTGATCGATGTCGGCCTATCTTATATTCGTCTTGGCCAAGCGGCCACCACCCTATCGGGCGGTGAAGCACAGCGTGTAAAACTCGCTAAAGAGCTCTCAAAGCGCGATACGGGGCAAACATTTTACATCCTCGATGAACCAACAACCGGGCTGCATTTTCACGATATACAGCAATTACTCAATGTGCTGCATCGTTTGCGTGACCATGGCAATACTATTGTGGTTATTGAACATAATTTAGATGTCATTAAAACCGCAGACTGGGTGATTGATCTGGGGCCCGAGGGCGGCAGTGGCGGCGGTGAAATTATTGCTGAAGGCACACCTGAGATGCTAGCAAAGCAAAAGGCGTCCTACACCGGGCAATTCCTCAAACAATACCTCACCTAAAACACAGGCCACTTCAATAGCAACTGGCCCAGAGGCAATGCCCCTGTTAGGCCAGTTGACACTTTGACACTATATATAACATTGACAGCGATACGATTAGATGTGCCAAAGTTCCATAAACTATATGCATATCAGACTGTTATAGATTTTTTTGTCGGTAAATTTAATTAGCTAACGCCTCAGTCTGGGCTATACTAAAAGTAACATGACATTTTTGTCGCCCCCTGCCATTGGAAAATCAAAGAGTTGCTGTAGTGAATGCCATGACCACTCTGAAAACAGAACCGTCTAGCTTATCGCTACTGCATATTGAAGATATTACCTCAGATACACACCTTATTAGCCTGTCGCTACGCAATAAGCCTAAAAAGCAATATCAGGTGGTCAATGTGCACTCTCTCAAAGAGGCCTTCGAACAACTGGAGCAGTCACTTTTTGACATTGTATTTCTAGATCTTCCTCTAACAAATACTATTAATATCAATAACTTAGAAAAACTTCGACAATGCTATCCAGAATTGCCTATTATTGTATTAACCGACACCCATGATGAACAAATTATTCGGCAAATTATTCGTGCAGGAGCACAGGACTATGTGCATAAAGATGAATATGACCCCGATATTGTCTCTAGAGTTATCCACTATGCCATTGACAGAAAGCAGACAGAACTGGAATTAGAGCAGCTGGCACGCTACGACCCACTAACCGGGCTAGTCAATAGAGCTGTATTTATAGATAGACTTGACCGCTGTTTAATACGTATTCAACGAACCAGTGGCCAAGTAGGTGTAATGCTACTGGATTTAGATAATTTTAAAGACATTAATGATACTCTTGGCCACAGTGTCGGCGATGAGTTATTGATTCAAGTAGCCGAGCGTATTAAAGCCTGTATTCGTCAATTAGATACACTATCGCGCCTAGGTGGCGATGAATTCACATTACTTTTTGAGCAAACAGACGAGTCACCCAACCTACAGACCGTTGCCAAAAAAATACTGGCAGCTATATCCGAGCCTTTTTATATTCAAGGTGAAACAGTGTTCACCTCCGGCAGTTTAGGCATCTCCCTGCCGATGAAAAATGAAGAATACAATAGCAATACGCTACTTAAAAATGCAGATATTGCTATGTATTTATCAAAACAAAAAGGGGGGAACCAATTCACTTTCTTCACCCGAGAATTACAAATCTCGGCACAAATTCGCAACAACCTTGAGAATAGTTTACGCAGAGCGATTGAAAATAATGAATTGTTTTTATGCTATCAGCCACAAATAGATTTGCGTACGCAAACAATTTACGGCGCTGAGGCATTGATACGCTGGCGACACCCAGAACACGGTGTAGTACCACCAGCCACATTTATTCCCATACTTGAAGATACAGGCCTTATTATCCTGGCGACAGAGTGGGTAATTAAAGAAGCGTTAACGACATGGAAGCATTGGTTAGATACTAATATTGTTACCCCTGATGCAACTATTTCTGTAAACCTTTCGCCTAAATTTATGCGTTATCCTAAGATTCATGAAACCCTGGATGATATTTTAACTGCTTGTGAACTGCCTGCATCGGCAGTAGAGTTAGAGTTCACAGAAAATATTTTTATCGATGCCAACCAACAAAATCTAGATGTGCTCTATAAATTAAAAGAAACAGGGTTTAGCCTTTCTATTGATGATTTTGGTACAGGCTACTCGTCACTAAGTTACTTAAAAGACTTTCCTATCGACTGCATTAAGCTAGATCGTGCATTTATTAAAGACATTGTAAACTCGCCAAAAGATGCTGCCATTGCCTCTGTTATTATAGAGCTTGGCCACAAGTTGGGAATGAACGTTATTGCAGAAGGGGTTGATGAAGAGACAAAATTACAACGACTTAAAGAATACCAATGCCATTTAATTCAGGGATTCTATTTTAGTAAGCCACTAGAGAAAAAGGATTTTGAGCACTACCTGCAAAAGCCTATAGATGTGCAGGTATAAATAGTGATATAAAAAAACGCCAGCATTGCTGGCGTTTTTTATTATCACATAAAGCTATGCTTGCTTATTCTGCTTCGACAACATCATCTGTTGCGGTAGGCATTCTATCCACTAGTTCTACATAAGCCATTGGGGCTTTATCGCCAGTACGAAAACCGCACTTAAGAATACGAATATAACCACCTGGGCGAGCTTCATAACGAGGCCCAAGTTCATTAAACAGTTTACCTACTGCTTCTTTAGAGCGCAGACGGCTAAACGCTAATCGACGATTAGCAACGCTATCTTTCTTTGACAATGTAATCAAAGGCTCAGCAAAACGACGCAACTCTTTCGCTTTAGGCAAAGTTGTTTTAATTAACTCATGCTCAACCAATGAGGCAGTCATGTTTTTAAACATTGCCTTACGGTGAGAGCTATTACGATTTAGTTGACGTCCACTATGACGATGACGCATGACAACACCCTTTTATCTAGTTGCTATCAAGCAACTCTATCAATTCTGATTATATAAGCAGCTGCAAAAATACAACTACCACTTAATGTTTAAATGCCTTTATAAAAAGGCATGATATAAGGCAATTAGTCGTCGCCACGCAAACTGGCTGGAGGCCAGTTTTCAAGTCGCATCCCCAAAGACAAACCACGAGAAGCCAGTACGTCTTTGATTTCTGTTAATGACTTTTTACCCAGGTTTGGCGTTTTTAATAACTCAACTTCAGTACGTTGAATCAAATCGCCAATGTAATAAATATTTTCTGCTTTTAGGCAGTTAGCTGAACGAACCGTCAATTCAAGATCATCGACAGGTCGTAGAAGAATCGGATCAATTTCTTCTTCTTTCTTTTCGGGCTCAGAGATCTTCTCGCCTTCAAGATCAACAAATACCGCCAACTGCTGCTGGAGAATAGTTGCCGCACGACGAATAGCTTCTTCAGGATCTAGAGTACCATTGGTCTCAAGATCTAAAACTAACTTATCCAAATCCGTTCTTTGCTCAACACGTGCACTTTCAACTGAGTAAGACAAACGTCTAACTGGGCTAAATGATGCATCGAGCTGTAAGCGACCAATAGCTCGTGTTTCATCGTCATCACTCTGGCGACTATCCGCTGGCTGGTAACCGCGTCCACGAGCAACCGTCAGTTTCATATTTAAATCAACATCGCCAGTAATATTAGCAATTACATGATCAGGGTTTTTAATTTCTACTTCATGATCAAGAATTATATCACCAGCAGTCACAACACCTGGGCCCTTTTTATTCAGAGACAAGATTGTTTGACTACGTTCGCTATCATGCATGATAACCGCGACGCCTTTAAGGTTTAGCAAGATCTCGATAACATCTTCTTGAATACCTTCTACTGCACTGTACTCGTGCAGTACGCCATCAATTTCAGCCTCTGTTATTGCACAGCCAGGCATAGACGATAATAAAATGCGACGTAGTGCATTCCCTAGGGTGTGTCCAAAACCGCGTTCTAACGGCTCAAGAACCACTTTTGCATGTGTCGGGGAATTCTCAGTGACATCAATGTGACGCGGAGTCAGAAATTCGTTAACAGCACCTTGCATAACCATACCTTTATTAATTAAAGTTTCTTTTTCTCTTTAGTAACACGCTATCTATAACGTCATTACTTAGAGTAAAGTTCAACGATAAGGTTTTCGTTAATTTCTGAAGGCAAATCAGCACGATCAGGAATACGCTTATAAACGCCTTCCATTTTACCTGCGTTGACTTCCATCCACTCAACTTCACCACGCTGAGAAGCAAGCTCAAGAGAGTGCTTAATGCGCAATTGAGTTTTTGATTTTTCACGAATAGCAACAACATCATCAGCTTTTACTTGGTAAGAAGGAATATTAACCACTTTACCGTTAATAGTAATCGCTTTATGAGACACCAACTGACGAGACTCCGCACGTGTAGAGCCAAAGCCCATACGGTAGACAACATTGTCGAGTCGTGACTCTAATAATTGAAGCAGGTTTTCACCAGTTGCACCTTTACGGCGTGCAGCTTCTTTATAATATCCGCGAAACTGCTTTTCCAGTACGCCATAAATACGACGAACTTTTTGCTTTTCACGTAACTGAACACCATAGTCAGACAAACGACCACGGCGAACACCGTGCATGCCTGGCGCTGTTTCAGCTTTACATTTTGACTCAAAAGGGCGCGAGCCACTTTTAAGAAATAGATCTGTCCCTTCACGGCGAGACAGTTTACAAGTAGGTCCAATATAACGAGCCATTAGTCAAATTCCCCTTATACGCGACGTTTTTTCGGTGGACGGCAGCCATTATGAGGAATTGGCGTAACGTCGGTAATATTGGTAACTTTATAGCCAACATTGTTCAGTGCTCTAACCGCTGATTCGCGGCCTGGGCCTGGGCCCTTGACTTCAACGTCTAAATTCTTCAATCCATAGTCTAATGCAGCTTGGCCTGCGCGCTCTGCGGCTACCTGTGCTGCAAAAGGTGTACTTTTACGTGAACCACGGAAACCAGAACCACCAGCGGTTGCCCAGCTTAGTGTATTACCCTGGCGATCAGTAATAGTAACAATAGTGTTGTTAAACGATGCATGGATATGAGCAATACCATCAACTACCGTTTTTTTAACTTTTTTTCGTGTTGTTTGTTTATTTGGCTTAGCCATAACAACGATTCCTAACCTTTAGTTTATCCAGCCAATTACTTAAAAATAAGTACTCAGTGTGGACGAATTACTTCTTAATGGGTTTACGAGGCCCTTTACGGGTACGTGCGTTAGTCTTAGAACGCTGACCTCGGACGGGCAGATTACGACGGTGACGAATACCACGGTAGCAACCTAAATCCATAAGGCGCTTAATATTCATTGACACTTCACGTCGAAGATCACCTTCAACAGTAATCTTACCTACTTCTGCTCGCACTGCATCCATCTGCTCTTCTGATAAATCACCGATTTTAGTGCTTTCGGCAATACCAGTGGCTTCACAGATCTGCTTAGCGAGAGTTCGCCCAACCCCATATACATAGGTTAGGGAGATAACGGCATGTTTGTTATCGGGTATATTGACACCAGCGATACGGGCCATTCAAATTACTCCACATAAATACATTCTTAAGTGTTGACAGCAATTTTAGCCATCGAGCACACCTATTATAATAATCACTAATCGCCGAAGATTAAGTAACAATGTCGGTAGACAATATTATTTACTATTGGCTATTAGTAAAAAGGCGCGCAAGGATAGCGATAAAACCACCAAAATGCAATAGCCTATTGATTTCTCAATAGACGACAGTCAACACCCCCTCAGAGATATAGCCTGAAACTTTAAAAAAGTTCAGGCTATTCAAAGACTTAACCTTGACGTTGTTTGTGTCGAGGTTCTGCACTACAAATAACACGTAAGACACCATTGCGACGGACTATCTTACAGTTACGACAAATTTTCTTAACGGAAGCACGAACTTTCATAATACACCTCACGGGTCGGCATTAAATGCCGCTACCATATCCTTTTAAATTAGACTTTTTCATCAACGACTCATACTGGTGAGACATAAGATGAGATTGAACCTGGGACATGAAGTCCATTAGTACAACCACTACAATTAATAGTGATGTTCCACCCAAGTAAAAGGGAACATTCGTAAACACAATTAAAAATTGCGGTAGTAGACAAACAGCAGCCATATAAATCGAACCGACCACTGTCAATCGAGTTAGCACACTATCAATGTATTTTGCCGATTGCTCACCTGGACGAATACCCGGGATATATGCACCTGATTTTTTAAGGTTATCTGCTACTTCATTGGGGTTAAACATCAATGCAGTATAAAAGAAGCAGAAAAACACAATTAAGGCGAAGAACAAAATAAAGTTCAACGGCTGCCCTGGCCCAATAGCTAAGGCAAACTCTTGCAGTATTTCGCTTCCAGTACCTTCACCGCTGCCAAACCACTGTGCAATAGACGCTGGAAATAACAACAAGCTACTGGCAAAAATAGCGGGAATAACACCAGCCATATTCACCTTTAAGGGCAAATGGCTACTTTGTGCCGCATAAACCTTGTTGCCTTGCTGTCGTTTGGCATAATTAACCGTAATGCGCCGCTGGCCTCGCTCAATGCGTACAACCGCCCAGATAATAGCAATCGCAAAAAACGCAACACCGAGTAGTAACAGTAGGTTTAAATCACCTTGGCGTGCACTTTCAAAGGCCTGGCCAATAGCGCCTGGCATGCCGGCAACAATGCCTGCAAAGATAAGCATTGATATACCATTACCAATCCCCTTCTCTGTCACTTGTTCACCAAGCCACATCATAAAGACAGCGCCTGTCACCAATGATGTTACAGCGACAAAATGGAAGATAAATAGTGGGGTACCACCGTAAGCCAAACCTTGCGCCTCAAGACCAACAGACATTGCTGTTCCCTGTAACAGGGCTAAGGCTATGGTCAGGTAGCGGGTATACTGGCTGATCTTACGTCGGCCTGCATCACCTTCTTTTTTCAACTGCTCTAAAGAAGGCGTCACCGCCGATAACAGCTGCATAATAATCGAGGCTGAAATATAGGGCATTATACCTAATGCCAAAATACTCATACGCTCAAGCGCACCACCTGAAAACATGTTAAACATGCCAAGAATGGTGCCTTCGTTTTGACTAAATAGGTTGGCAACACGATCGGGATCTATTCCTGGAACCGGAATGTGTGTACCGATACGATAAACAAGAATCGCTAAAAACAGAAAGCGAAGGCGAGCCCAAAGCTCGCCTAAACCTTTCTTATTGGCGCCAAAAGGCGAGTTACCAGCCATAATGCTTTTACTCTTGGACTGTGCCGCCAGCAGCTTCAATTGCTGCCTTAGCACCTTTAGTCACTGCCAAGCCTTTTACCGTAACTGCTTTTTTCAGCTCGCCAGATAAAAAGATCTTAGCGCGTTTAATATTGCCATTGATTAAATCAGCCGCTTCAAGTGCTGCTAAATCAATCACATCAGCATCAATCAAGTTCAGTTCAGACAATCGAATTTCAGCATTTACACGCCCTACTCGAGAGGTAAAACCAAACTTAGGCAGACGCTTTTGCAAAGGCATTTGGCCACCTTCAAATCCAGGCTTTACACTACCGCCTGAACGAGATTTTAAACCTTTATGGCCTCGGCCACAGGTTTTACCAACGCCGCTACCAATACCACGGCCAACGCGTTTTTTGCTATGGGTGCTACCTGGTGCAGGTGCTAGGGTATTAAGACGCATATTATTCACCCTCAACCTTAATCAAATAATTAACTTTATTGATCATACCACGTACAGAAGGAGTATCTTCTACTTCTACAGTGTGACCAATGCGACGCAAACCTAAACCAGCAACACATGCTTTATGATTTCGTAGTCTTCCCGCTGTGCTTTTGACTTGGGTGACTTTAACTGTTTTCTTAGCCATGATCTTTCTCAATCTGTATTGTCGATACCTGTTTGGTATCAAATAACGCCATTAGTTCAAGATATCGTCTACGCTTTTACCGCGTTTTGCAGCTACTTGGTCAGGCGAATTCATACGACCCAATGCTTCGAAGGTCGCACGTACAACGTTAACAGGGTTAGTAGAACCGTAACATTTTGCCAATACGTTCTGTACACCGGCAATTTCAAGTACCGCACGCATTGCACCACCGGCAATCACACCAGTACCTTGCGATGCAGGCTGCATGTATACTTTAGAAGCACCATGACGGCCTTTAGTTGGATATTGGATGGTATCACCATTCAATTCAACTTGTATCATATTGCGACGAGCAGCTTCCATTGCCTTTTGAATAGCAATAGGTACTTCGCGCGCTTTACCTCGGCCAAAACCAACACGGCCATTACCATCACCAACAACAGTCAGTGCAGTAAAACCAAAGATACGACCACCTTTTACAGTTTTCGCTACACGGTTTACCTGGACAAGTTTCTCTTGTAAACCTTCGGTATTAGCTTCTTCTTTTTTGTAAGCCATCTCTAAACCTTTAGAATTCTAATCCGGATTCACGTGCAGCATCAGCTAACGCTTTAACACGACCATGAAATTTAAAACCACTACGATCAAATGCAACCTTAGATACACCAGCTGCTTTAGCTCGCTCTGCAATTAGCAGACCGACCGCTTTAGCTGCGTCAGAGTTACCTGTCGCACCACTGCGTAATGATTTGTCGAGTGTCGATGCACTAGCAATAACACGACCACCGTCAGCGGCAATAACTTGCGCATAGATGTGTCGAGGCGTACGGTTAATACATAACCGATCTACAGCTAACTCTCGGATTTTTGCTCGAGAACGGCGCGCACGTCGCAAACGAGATTGTTTTTTATCAATCATATCTAGCCCTATTTCTTCTTGGCTTCTTTACGACGTACATATTCGTCTTCATAGCGAACACCTTTACCTTTATAAGGCTCAGGTGGGCGGAAAGCTCTAATCTCCGCGGCTACTTGACCGAGCAGCTGTTTATCAGCACCCGTTAGCACGACCTCAGTCTGACTTGGGGTTTCAGCTTTCACACCTTCGGGTAACTCATAATCGATAGGATGTGAAAAACCCAAAGTCAGGTTTACAGTTTTGCCCGTGGCTTTTGCACGATAACCAACACCATTCAAAACTAATTTCTTTTGAAAACCTGTGCTAACGCCAACAACCATGTTGTTAACCAAAGCACGTGTGGTACCTGCAAGTGCACGAGACTGCTTGGCACCATCGCGAGCAGCGAATGTTAAGGTTTTATCGTCTTGCTTAACTTCAACATTGCTATGAACGACGAGCGCCAATGTACCTTTGCCGCCTTTAACTGTGATGTCCTGGCCTTGCAGCTTAACATCAACACCAGCAGGTACTTCAACCGGACTGTTTGCAACTCTTGACATAATGATTCCTGCTTAGAAAACTGTGCAAAGCACTTCGCCGCCAATACCAGCAGCACGTGCAGCGCGATCAGTCATTACCCCTTTACTGGTAGAAACAATCGCAACACCTAAACCACTGCGTACAGATGGCAATGTGTCTTTACCTGCATAATTACGTAAACCTGGACGGCTTACTCGATCAAGCTCAGCAATAACTGGCTTACCTTGAAAGTACTTCAGTTCAATCGTTAACTGTGGCTTAGTATCATCAGATACATTATGCCCAACGACGTAACCTTCTTCTTCTAATACTTTAGCAACACTAATTTTTAGCTTTGATGAAGGCATGCTGACATCAGCTTTACCAACCATCTGAGCGTTGCGAATGCGTGTTAGCATATCAGCTAACGGATCTTGCATACTCATAGTAATCTGCTCCTAAACAGTACCCTGATTACCAACTGGCTTTAACCAGGCCTGGAACATCACCGCGCATTGCGGCTTCACGTAATTTGTTACGGCACAAACCGAACTTGCGATAAACACCATGCGGTCGACCAGTGATACGACAACGTCTCTGTTGACGTGATGGGCTTGCGTCACGAGGCATTTTTTGTAGCTTTTGCTGCGCTTCCCACACCTCTTCATCGCTAGCACTTGGGCTTGCAATAATGGCTCTTACTGCTCGACGCTTTTCTGCATATTTTGCTGCAACACGTGTACGTTTATGCTCACGCGCAATCATGGATTTTTTTGCCATAATCCTGGACCTGTCCCGAGTGTTTAACCTTTAAATGGAAAATTAAAAGCTTTTAATAAAGCACGGCCTTGTTCATCAGTGGCCGCACTAGTGGTAATACAAACATCTAAGCCGCGTAGCTTATCAATTTTATCGTAATCGATTTCAGGGAAAATGATCTGCTCATTAACACCCATTGAAAAGTTACCGCGACCATCAAATTGCTTAGGGCTAATACCGCGAAAATCACGAATACGAGGAATAGCAATTGCAATCAGACGCTCTAAAAATTCATACATGCGCTCTTTACGTAAAGTCACTTTACAGCCTACAGGCCAGTCTTCACGTACTTTAAAGCCAGCGATAGACTTACGTGCTTTAGTAACAACAACTTTTTGGCCTGCAATTTTCTCTAAATCAGAAACCGCGTGCTCAAGCACTTTTTTGTCACCGATAGCTTCACCAACACCCATATTAATGGTGATTTTAGTGATGCGAGGCACTTCCATGATATTTGCCAGACCTAACTCTTCTTTGAGTTTTGGTACCAATTCTTCTTGGTAAAGTTTTCTCAAACTAGCCATTTTTATCTACCGTTTGCTTATACGTACCGACGCTCAATTAAGCGCCAACAACTTCGCCGTTAGACTTGAAAACACGCACTTTTTTGCCATCTTCAAGTGTCTTAAAACCCACTCGGTCAGCCTTATTTGTCGCCGGATTAAAAATGGCAACATTGGAGCTCTGAATAGGGGCTTCCTTTTCAACAATCCCGCCAGTAACACCCAGCTGCGGATTAGGTTTTTGGTGTTTTTTCACTATCTGAATACCAGTGACGATCAGTCGATCATCTGGCAACACCTTAACCACTTTGCCTCGCTTGCCTTTATCACGGCCCGCGATCACTATTACTTCATCTTCACGTTTAATTTTACGCATTACCCTGCCCTCGATACTCTAGCTCTGTACTCTTAAAGTACTTCAGGAGCCAAAGAAATAATCTTCATAAATTTTTCGCCACGTAGCTCACGAGTTACAGGGCCAAAGATACGTGTACCAACTGGCGCATCTTGCTGGTTTAACAACACAGCTGCATTGTCGTCAAATTTGATCAGTGAACCATCTGGTCTGCGTACACCTTTTTTGGTGCGAACAACCACGGCTTTCATGACCTGACCTTTTTTTACTTTACCGCGAGGAATAGCTTCCTTAACGGTTACTTTAATAATGTCGCCAACACCGGCGTAACGACGATGTGAGCCACCGAGTACTTTGATACACATAACTCGTCTAGCGCCACTATTATCGGCAACATCTAAGTAACTTTCTGTCTGAATCATCGTCCGTCTCCGAAACTTCTATTGGCAATGCAATGCTTAAATTTGCGTTGCACGCTCTTCTATTTTCACCAATGCCCAAGTCTTACTTTTAGACAATGGACGTGATTCCGAGATAGTTACCACATCACCAATATTGCATGTGTTCTCTTCATCGTGCGCCTTCAATTTAGAAGACTTACTGAGATACTTACCGTATAAAGGATGCTTAACACGGCGCTCTATCAATACAGTGATTGTCTTATCCATCTTGTCACTGACAACTTTGCCTGTCAGTGTACGCGCTTCTTTTTCTACCTGAGCCATCGGTTAGTTACCTGCCTTTTTACTTGCTGTCTCGGACAACGCTTTCTCGCGCAGTATTGTTTTAATACGTGCGATATCTCGACGAGTCTGTTTCACAAGGTGACCTTGGACTTGCTGACCAGAAGACGACTGCATACGCATCTTAAACTGCTCTTCCAGTGTAGATAGCAGTTCCGTCTTTAACTCTTCAGCTGTTTTTTCGCGTAGCTCTGTTACTTTCATAGCTGTACTCATTACATCACCGAACGTTTAACGAAAGCTGTGTTAACAGGCAATTTTGCCGCTGCTAACGCAAATGCTTCTCTAGCCAGCTCTTCGCTGACACCTTCCATTTCATATAGCACTTTACCAGGCTGGATCTGCGCTACCCAATATTCTACGTTACCTTTACCTTTACCTTGACGAACTTCTAAAGGCTTGCTGGTAATTGGCTTGTCTGGAAAAATACGAATCCAGATCTTACCACCACGCTTAACGTGACGCGTCATTGCACGACGAGCAGCTTCAATTTGTCGCGCTGTAATGCGACCACGGCTTATCGATTTCAATCCGAACTCACCGAAACTCACTTTTGAGCCTCGATGTGCCAAGCCGCGATTGCGGCCTTTCATCTGTTTACGAAACTTCGTACGCTTTGGTTGCAACATGTTGCGTACTCCTTATTTAGCTTTTGGGCTTTTCTTTTTCGGTGCCGCTTCGACTTCTTCTACATCGCCGATAACTTCACCCTTAAATATCCACACTTTAACGCCAATAATGCCGTAAGTTGTAGATGCTTCAGCTGTTGCATAGTCGATGTCTGCACGCAATGTGTGAAGAGGTACCCGACCTTCGCGGTACCATTCACTACGGGCAATTTCAGCACCACCTAAGCGACCGCCAACCTGTATCTTGATACCTTCAGCACCTTGGCGCATAGCGTTTTGTACAGCACGCTTCATCGCACGACGGAACATAACACGTCGTTCCAGCTGATTAGCAACACTTTGAGCAACTAGCGTGGCATCAAGGTCAGGTTTACGAATTTCTTCGATATTGATATGAACAGGTACGCCCATACGCTTAGTCACTTCGGCGCGAAGCTTTTCAACATCCTCGCCTTTTTTCCCGATAACAATACCCGGACGCGCAGTATGTATAGTGATTTTAGCCGTATTAGCAGGACGCTCAATATCAACTCGACTAACAGAGGCACTTGCCAGCTTGTCTTGGATATACTCACGCACCGTTAAATCGGTGTAAAGCTTATCGGCATAATCATCGCCCGCATACCATGTAGAAGTGTGCTTCTTAACGATACCTAGACGAATACCTGTGGGGTGAACTTTTTGACCCATAATGTCCGCTCTCTCGCTCTCTGACTATTCGTCAGCTACTTTAACAGTGATATGACAACTGCGTTTTAAGATACGATCAGCGCGGCCTTTCGCACGCGGCATGATACGCTTCATTGTCAAACCTTCGTTAACAAAAATGGTGGATACTCGCAAATCGTCAACATCGGCACCTTCATTGTGCTCGGCATTAGCAATAGCAGACTCCAATACTTTCTTAATAATTTCAGCGCCTTTCTTCTGGCTAAAAGCCAAGATATCCAACGCTTCTTCAACTTGTTTGCCGCGGATTTGGTCGGCTACCAGGCGCGCTTTTTGCGCCGATAACTGAGCACCACTTAATGTTGCAGCTACTTCCATCGTCAGTACCTCGCTTAGCGCTTCGCTTTCTTATCAGCAACGTGTCCGCGATACGTGCGGGTCGCTGCAAATTCACCCAGCTTATGGCCAACCATTTCCTCATTAACAAGGACTGGCACATGCTGACGACCGTTATGCACCGCAATAGTAAGACCTACCATATCGGGCATAATCATTGAACGTCGAGACCATGTTTTAATGGGGCGACGGTCATTTTTCTCGATCGCTGTTTCGACCTTCTTCAACAAGTGAAGATCGATGAAAGGACCTTTTTTCAGTGAACGTGGCACTGTTATTTCCTCTTTCCGCTGTACTTTTCAATCGCACTTTTGACAAACAAACATCAAAAGAACTCGACCATTAAATACGATTACTTTTTATCTCGACGACGTACAATCATTTTATTTGTACGCTTGTTTTTGCGAGTCTTATAACCTTTCGTTGGCGTACCCCAAGGGCTAACAGGGTGACGACCACCAGATGTACGACCTTCACCACCACCATGCGGGTGATCTACCGGGTTCATCGCAACACCACGAACGGTTGGTCGAACACCTCTCCAGCGAGAAGCACCGGCCTTACCTAATGAGCGAAGACTGTGCTCGCTATTAGATACTTCACCTAAAGTCGCTCGACACTCTGCCAGCACTTTACGCATTTCACCACTGCGCAATCGCAATGTCGCATAAGAACCGTCGCGAGCAACCAACTGTACAGAAGCACCCGCAGAGCGAGCAAGCTGTGCACCTTTACCAGGCTTAAGCTCAATACAGTGAATCGTACTACCTACAGGGATATTGCGAATAGGTAATGTATTACCTACCTTAATCGGCGCAGCATCACCTGAGTGAATTTGATCACCTGCACTTAGGTTTTTAGGCGCAATGATATAGCGACGCTCACCATCGGCATAACAAACCAACGCAATATTAGCGCTGCGGTTTGGATCATATTCTAAACGCTCAACTTTCGCAGGAATACCATCTTTATTGCGTTTAAAATCAATAACACGATAATGCTGCTTGTGACCACCACCAACGTGACGCGTAGTAATACGGCCATTGTTGTTGCGACCACCACTTTTTGACTTTTTCTCTAGCAACGGTGCATAAGGCGCACCTTTATGCAAATCCGGGTTAACAACGCTAACAACAAAGCGGCGACCAGCGGAGGTTGGTTTACGTTTTACAACTGCCATTTCACTAATCCCCTTACTCTGCTACCGCGAAGTCAATATCTTGACCTTCACCGAGGCGAACATATGCTTTTTTCCAATCGTTTCGCTTGCCAAGACCATGACGAGTACGCTTTGTCTTACCTTTAACATTTAAGACGCGCACTGCATTAACCTTAACATCAAACAATTTCTCAACGGCCGCTTTAATTTCATCTTTCTTCGCATCAGTAGTTACTTTAAATACTACTTGATTTGAAGAGTCAGCAGCTGCTGCTGCCTTTTCAGAAATAACAGGACCTAGCAATACTTTATATAGGCGTTCCTGGTTCATCCTAGCACCTCCTCGAATTTCTTCAGTGCACCAACAGTGATGATAACTTTATCAAAACCGACAAGACTCACAGGATTTACGCCTTGAACATCAACCGTATCAACCTTATAAAGGTTGCGTGAGGCCAGATATAAATTTTCTGACACTTCCTCGGTAACAATCAATGCATCTGCAATATCGTATTGAGCCATTTGCTGAACCAACAACTTTGTTTTTGGCTCAGGAAGCTCAAAGCTCTCAACGACAACAAGACGCTCTTGACGAGCAAGTTCTGACACAATACAGCGCAACGCTGCACGGTACATCTTCTTGTTTAATTTTTTCTCGTGATCTCTTGGCTGAGCAGCAAAAGTAACGCCACCACTACGCCAGATAGGACTACGAGTAGTCCCGGCACGCGCACGACCCGTACCTTTTTGACGCCAAGGCTTTTTGCCGCCGCCCGATACTGCTGCACGATTTTTTTGTGCTTTGCTCCCCTGACGAGCTGCCGCTTGATAAGAGACAACTGCCTGATGAACTAAATCTTGATTAAACTCTCTACCAAAAGCAACTTCAGATACACTAACAGTACCGTTGGCGCCTTTGGGTGTGGATATACTTAATTCCATGGTCGATTCCCCTGGGACTCTTAACCGTTACTGGCCGTTTTAACTTTTACTGTTGGGCGAACAATTACATAGCCGCCTGAAGCACCAGGAACGGCACCTTTAACCAACAACAAATTACGCTCAGCATCGACCCTAACTACTTCTAGACTCTGCACAGTTACCTGCTCAGCGCCCATGTGGCCAGCCATTTTTTTGCCTTTAAATACACGACCAGGCGTTTGACACTGACCGATAGAGCCAGGCGCACGGTGAGATAGTGAGTTACCGTGAGTAGCGTCTTGCATATGGAAATTCCAACGCTTTACGCCACCGGCAAAACCTTTACCTTTAGAAGTACCTGTTACATCTATTTTTTGACCAGCTTCAAAGCCAGTGACACTTAGTTCACCACCAACTTCAAAAGACTCATCTGAATGATTGCGCAATTCCCAAAGACCGGATCCGGCTTCAGTATTGGCTTTAGCGAAATGCCCAGCAGCGGGCTTGGTAACACGGGAGGCACGACGAGACCCTATGGTAACTTGCACAGCATTATAACCATCGGTTTCTACGTTCTTAACCTGGGTGATACGATTTGGCTCAATCTCTACCACTGTAACAGGGATAGAGGCGCCATCGTCGGCGAAAATACGAGTCATACCGCGCTTGCGGCCGACTATACCTATCGTCATCTTACTAACCTCTCAGTGTACGGGGCTTTTACCCATCTATGGCCGCCCATCTCAGAGCGTTACACACAGCCACCATTGGGTGGCTTTGTACTTATTGGAGCTTGACTAACTAGCCAAGACTAATCTGAACTTCAACGCCTGCCGCTAAATCTAGCTTCATCAGGGCATCGACTGTCTTTTCAGTAGGCTCTACAATATCCAACAAGCGCTTGTGCGTACGTATTTCATATTGGTCTCGCGCATCTTTATTAACATGCGGTGAAACCAACACAGTAAAACGCTCTTTGCGAGTCGGCAGCGGAATAGGACCTCGAACCTGTGCACCAGTACGGCGGACAGTCTCAACAATCTCTTGAGTCGAAGCATCAATCAACTTGTGATCAAACGCTTTTAAACGAATTCGAATACGCTGATTCTGCATATGAACCAAACTCCAAAAATCTTAAAGAACGATTACAGGCGTAATTTTTATAACCACCCCTGTAAAATGGAGGCGCAATTATAAGGATGCCCCCCTAGTGCGTCAAGCAGAAAATAGGCTTTTTTAATGATTATCGCCCCCTGCTTTCTTATGACTATATATAGGTACCAACAAAACACTCAAACAAACAACAAAAAGCAGCTCAAATTAAAAAAATTCCCTTTATTATCAAAACGTTAGATAAATCACCACCTTTTCCGAGGGGCTCGATAAAAAATCACTCATCCTTGATTTGAATAAAACACCTCCCTGCGCACCCGAAAAATACTTGGTGACAGACACAACACTAAAGCGAGGCACTATCGAGCATACACACGCCTCTACCTCAACGCCTTCATTGAACACCGCCCTAATAACTGCTCGGCCATTGTCTGGATCACCCAAAAAGAGGCTAAAGAGGCTTATGCGGGCGTGGCAACTAATGCCATTGTCGACAGCAAAGACAAGCGGGGCACACTTGACTCAAAAGTCGTTATACGCGGCACATGAACATTGAAACACATGGCCAATAGGTTATAGGCACTTTACATCCCAGCCGGCCAACACATCAGCTATTGCGCTTATTATTTCGCGCGATAGCAGCACCGATATTTGCCGCTATATTGACAAGAACCAAAAATTAAATTATGGTACGATCATTCCAATACGAGCAATTTACAATGGCACGCCCTAGAGAATATGAAGAAGAGAAAGTGCTGGATGCCATTATGAATGTATTTTGGCACCGCGGCTTTGAGGCGACATCAGCCCAGGACCTTGTCGATGCAACAGGACTGACACGCAGTAGCCTCTATAATGCATTTGTTAATAAACAAGGGTTATTCGAACAGGCTCTTATACACTATAAATTACGCACCAAACAACAAGCCGCCATGCTAGATGATGCCAACGACAAAAAAGAAGCCATCTACGCATTATTGTTAAGTGTCATTGACTCAGACTTAAACAATATGCCTCGACGCGGCTGCCTAATTACCAATACCGCTATAGAACGAGCCAACAACGATGAGCGGATCACCTTGTTAGTCCGCCAAAACTTTCGCCTATTAGAAGAGGCGATAGCACGCAACATACAGATTGCTCAGGCATCGGGGGCCATTGCTTCAACAAGCACAGCTAAAGTACTCGCCGCCTGTGTGTTAAATATGATTCAAGGACTTAGAGTGCTCGCTAAAACCACCCCCAACAGTAACCGCAAAGTACTTACCGATATTATTGACACCACATTGTCAGCGTTATTGTAATGCCATAGTGCAACGCACGACAGTGTGACTTTTTTTGTCTTATTTTAGAACGAACATACCAAAACATATCTATCAAAAGGAAATTCAATGACCAGAGAAGACATAACGAATAACCAAACATTAATTATCATCGCCATTATGGCAGTAGCACTAAACTTAAGACCCGCCATTGCCGCTATTGGGCCACTGGCTGATATCATAGAAACCTACACAGCGCTCAATTCATCGGGTGTTGGCCTGTTATCTACGCTGCCTATTTTTTTTATGGGGTTAGGCGCACTATGCGTGCGCTTTTTGCGGTATTTATTGGGTGAAACACGTGGCATTAGCGTGGGTATTGGCATTATATCGGCCTCGTGTATTGGGCGGTTTTGGTTGCACACCGATATCGGGCTTATCATTACAGCTATTGGTGCAGGTATTGGTATTGCTACCGTACAAGCACTAATGCCCGCTTTTATCAAACGAAGTTTTAGTATAGATGCCGGCCGTATTATTGGTTTTTATTCCTCGGCTATTGTAGGTGGGGCTGTCGTTGCTGCGGCCACTACAGCAGAATTCGCACACTTTTTTGGCTGGGTTAATGCACTAACTTTTTGGGGAGTTCCCGCCATCACTGGATTAGCTCTCTGGCTATTTATGCAGACAACCCACAATAACAACCAGCCAGCAGCGGCTACTAATACAGCACCAAATACCCATTACTGGCAACACAGCCGCAGCTGGTCACTACTGGTTTTCTTTGGTATTGGCACAGGGGCATTTATGTTAATTCTTGCCTGGCTGCCGGCATTTTATGTCGCGTTAGGTAAAAGCCAAGAGTTCTCCGGTTACCTGCTTGCGAGCTTCACGTTAATTGAATTAGTGACCGCACTGATAATATCAACGTATATTAATCGCTACCCCGATCGCAGAGCGCCACTACTCATCGCCCTCATATTAGTTATAGCCGGCCTAGTCTGTCTTATTACAGCGCCGCTGCAACTCACTGCAATAGCTATAGGTTTACTGGGTATCGGGATCGGTTTATTATTTCCGTTATCGCTAATCATTACCGTTGACCATGTAAACGATCCAAAACAAGCCGGTGATTTTTCAGCGTTTGTAACAGGCGGCGGCTATATCATTGCAAGCATCATGCCTTTGTTAGCCGGCTGGATTCGAGATCAATTTGCCGACCTGACACAAGCATGGGTAGTGATGGCCTTAGGAATAGGCCTACTCATTATAATGGCCATTCGCTACTCCCCTGAAAGCTACCTTCACTTTAGGCAAAAATCCAATAGCCAATAGCCCAGCCCACCACAGACGGTTCAATAATGCTGAATAACTACACGCTTTCGCGAGCGTGTAGTTATTAAAAAGTATGTACAGCCCGGCACTATTGAACGACAACCGTACGAGCAATCCGTAAAGCAAGTGATATTAACGTCTATACTAATAACTGTACCCCATAGAGTAATACTTGGCACGGTTAGCACTTCATCACAACCTACTGACACTATCACCACGGCATATAACGATTCGCCGTAGTTAATAAGGGTAATATTAATTATAACGCTATTTTTTATAATGATGTAAAAGGTGACAACGCTCATTATATCAGCAATAATAATATCGGCAGCCCATCAATGGTTGCATTAAGACACGTGGTATCACATTGAATAACAACATAATAACCAATGGAATTACCCCTCATCTCTCCCGAGACGAACCCTTAGTGAGCGATAGAGAAACGCAGACCTACCCAGCATCACCGGCGCAACAGCGGTTATGGCTGCTCGACAAGATACAACCCAACAATCCAGCTTATAACATGGCTCAGGCGGTGCGTATTCGTGGTTCATTAAATACAGCGGCACTAGAGCGTAGCATCAACCATATTATGCAACGCCACACAACGCTAAAAACCATTTTTGCCTCGGATAAACCCCAACAAATTATTCGCCCTAAGCAGGCGATAACCCTCACCATTCAATCGCGCGATCACAACCTGACACCGACAGATAACCTGCAACAATTGATTGATCAAGAAGCCCAGCGGCCATTTAACTTGCAACGCGATTGTCTTATTCGTGCCACATTAATCACCTTGGGTAGTAACGATACTCTGTTTATTGTTACGCTACATCATATTATTTTTGATCGCTGGTCTCTGGGTTTATTCAACAAAGAACTATCTGTATTGTACCAATATTATCAGCAAAATGCCGCTGACAGCACACTCACCGAACAACTCCCACCGCTAGCGATACAATACACTGATTACACCCAATGGCGAACCGAACAGCAGCAACTTAACAATCAACATAAATCACTCACCTACTGGCAGAAACAGTTAGCGGGTAGCGCGCCATTGACCTTGCCCTATGACTATTCAGAGCGCGCCTCTAATACCCACCAGGGCGAACGCCTTTACCATCCACTGCCTGCCACCCTAGTGGATAGCATTGGTGAACTTGCCGCCCAACAAGGGGCGACACTATTTATGGGGTTGCTTAGTGTATTTACCGCACTCTTACACCGCTGGAGCGGTTTATCCGATATCAATATCGGTACACCATTCGCCGATCGTCGCTTAAAAGGTAGCGAACATTTGTTGGGTTTTTTTGTTAATACGATCGTATTGCGCACTCAACCCGAGGGCACCTTAAGTTTTAATCAACACTTAAAAAAAATCCGTCAATGTTGTTTTAATGGCTACCGACATGCCAGCGCACCGTTTGATAAAGTCGTAGAAAAGCTACAACCCAATCGGCAAGCAAATCGCAACCCATTATTTAATATTGAATTTGCGCTACAAAAAGCACACAAAGATAAACTGCAACTAACACAGACTGATATTGAGCTATTAACGCCAGCCACCGGCACCTCACAATATGATATAACACTGACCGTAAGAGAGCGCGATGATCACTACGATGCGCGCATTGAATATCGCACCGATCTATTTGCACGCGAAACCATCCAGTGGTTACTCCAGCGTTTTGAGATTGTGGCCGACGAGATTATTAACAACCCCAACAAACCACTCCATGACATTGCCTTATTAAACGATCAAGAACGCCAACGTATTCTCTACCAATGGAATCAAACACCATTAACCTACCCTAAGCATCTGTGTGTTCACGAACTGTTTCAACAACAAGTCGCCGCCACCCCTAATAACACCGCCGTTATTTATAATAAGCAAACAATGAGTTATGCGCAGCTAGAGTGCCGAGCTAACCAGCTGGCACACCACCTGCTTGAACACGGCGTAACGCCCGATAGCTTTGTCGGCCTGTGTGTTGAGCGCTCAGCCGAGATGGTCGTGTGCTTGCTGGCTATTTTAAAATCCGGTGCTGCTTATTTACCCCTAGACAAAGAGTACCCGGCTGACCGCCTTCAACACATGCTCGATGACTCGGCCGTTAGCGTACTCATCACCCAATCGTGGATCGAAAGTAAACTGCCCACACACAATGCCGTTAATATACTGCTCGATAGCCACAGACAGCAGATAGAAACCTATAGCACTCACCCACCAACAACGAGCGTAAGCCCTCAGCATATCGCGTATATGATTTACACCTCGGGTTCAACCGGCAAACCGAAAGGTGTACAAGTTGAGCATCGCAACGTCACTAACTTTCTCTATGCGATGAAAGAGCAGCCCGGTTTGGGTGAACATGACAGGCTGTTAGCACTGACAACACTGTCATTTGATATCGCTGTGCTGGAGCTGTATTTACCTTTGATTAGCGGTGCCACTACCGTTATTGCCGACCACGCCGATGCCATCGATGGCCACCGGTTAAGCGCACTACTTGATGAGCACGCCATTAACATCATGCAGGCAACCCCTGTCAGCTGGCGGCTGCTCATTGCAGCAGGCTGGCAAGGCTCGCGCGACTTTACGATTCTCTGTGGCGGAGAGGCGATGCCCTTAGATTTAGCGCGAGAACTGTATGAACGCGCAGGCCATGTGTGGAATATGTATGGCCCCACAGAGACAACCGTTTGGTCTAGCTGCTACCGGCTGCCCGATGCACAAGGCCCCGCCTTGATTGGTCGCCCTATTGGCAACACACAAATTTATTTACTCGACACCGCGATGCAGCCAGTGCCTATTGGTGTACCCGGTGAACTTTATATTGGCGGCGATGGCGTTACCCGAGGCTACCTCAACCGATCTGAACTCAATGCAGAACGGTTTGTTGCCGACCCATTTAATACTGACAATAACGCCCGTCTTTATCGCACCGGCGATGGTGCACGCTACCGTCGCGATGGCACTATTGAATATCAAGAGCGACTCGATAACCAAGTTAAAGTGCGCGGCAATCGTATCGAGCTCGGTGAAATAGAATGCGCGATATCAGCACTTGAAACAATAGCGCAATGTGTGGTTATTGTGCGCGAAGACCAACCCGGCGACCCTCGCATTAGCGCCTATTGCATAGCCGCCAACCACCAAAACATAGACGCCGGCACAATACGCCAAGCACTGCGTCTTAGCCTGCCAAGCTATATGATTCCTCAGTTTTTTATCCAGCTAAAACAACTGCCACTGACCCCCAACGGCAAAATTGATCGCAAGGCACTACCGGCACCTGATCATCAACAGCCACACGCACAACAACGCCCGCCCGTCAGTGATACAGAAAAACAGCTCGCGAGTATTTGGATGGATATCCTCGATGTTCAGCACATCAACCGACACGATAACTTTTTTGAACTCGGCGGCCACTCAATACTCGCACTACAAGCAATAGAGCGCATTAGTAAAACCATGGGCATTACACTCCCACCCATGGCCATGATTATGGATACACTGGAACAAATTGCCGCTGACTACGGCCAACAGCAAATCAACACCCACAGTGATAATGAACACTTAACAACTGAGGCCGCAGATAGTACAGAAGCCATTACAAAACCTATTGAAGTAGACTATATTGGCCCCGCTGAACGGCAGCTATTTGTCGCTTATCATCCACCGGGCCGCCATTTACCGCCTGCTAGCCCATCAGTAAAAACACCGGTGCTCTTGTGTTACCCACTGTTGATTGAAAGTACGAAAATACACTGGGCCTATAAACAACTGGCCTGCCAACTGGCAAGTAAAGGCCACCCGGTATTGCGCTTTGACTACTCAGGCACCGGAGATTCAGCCGGCGAATTTGAACTGGCAAATCTTAATGAATGGGTGAGTGATATTCACCGTGCCGGTACCTATTTACTCGAACAAACAAATGCGAATGCACTAACACTGATTGGCTTTCGCTTCGGTGCCATACTCGCGGCACTGGCATGCCAGCATAAAGGCTACTTGCAGGCATCGTGTACACAGACATTACCGGTTAACCAATTAATCGCCTGGGACCCAATCTTATCGGGCCGCGACTATATTGCATCGCTGCATCAAAAACAATCGCAGCATATCAATGCCTATAACCAACAACGCCAACAGCCCGCAGTAGTCGCCGAACATGAATTACTCGGGTACGAGTGCCAGCCATCACTACTAGAGGCAATACGCGGCACACAATTAATACCGGCACTGACACGCTCAAGCGCCGACCAATGCTGCCTGCTAAGCACCACAGAGCAACCCCAGCTCATCGATTTTCACCGGCAAATGCAGTTAGCAAATGCCAGAGGCCCAACACAGGAAAAACCGCGCGTACACTACCAATACATCGATGACCCCAGCGGGCCAATAGACAACCACCATGGGTTTAAACTTTTTTTACCAAATGCTTTGCTACGCGCGATCATTACCCAAGTAAGTGAGAAGACAATAAGCGAGGTGAAAACATAACGACCATGCTGCCAATAACAGAAACCGCTATCAATATCAGCAATAACAGCAGCAATAGTAATGAGCAGCTCACCGCTATTGTCACCACGCCTGCCGAAACGCCCCTGAGTGATCAGCCCTTAATATTAATTATTAACTCGGGGTTAATTGTACGCACAGGCCCCTACCGTTTGCATGTCACCTTGGCCCGGCAACTGGCGCAATTGCGCTTTAGCTGTTGCCGTGTTGATTTATCGGGCATTGGCGACAGCGACCGCGTGCGCACCAAACAGACAAACGACTGGCAACCTATCGATGATATTCAACGCGTGATGGACTTTTTAGTCGGCGAGAATATCGCACAGTCATTTATTATTATGGGAATTTGTACCGGCGCCGACAATGCTCATAAGGCAATGTTAAGTGATCACCGAGTTGTAGGTGCCATTTGCATTGACGGCTATAGCTACCCCACCATACGCTACTATTGCAACCACTACTTACCGCGCCTTATAAAATGGCGCACGTGGAAAAATGCCTTTAGCCGACTCTGCGAAAGGTTCACACCAGAGCACACACACACCACTCATCAAGCGGCAACTCAAGCACTTGAATATCGATGGGAATTACCCGAAAAGAAAAAAACCAAAGCCGACTTTGTCGCCTTTATTGAGCGCAATGCAAAACTTTTGTGTATTTACAGCTCAGACTGGCCCTACAACTATACCCAACAACTGGCCGACGCCTTCCCTGACCTGACCTTTGCCCCACATATTAGTCTCGCCTATTTACAAGATGCCAAACATACCTTCCCGATCAAAGCCGACCGGCAACGATTAATAACTACCATTGAACAGTGGCTGCAACAGCATTTTATGCATAAGCCTTGATACACCAACCCCACACAACCTCTCTCTATCGGCCAAGGTGTCAATCATCACCCATTAAGCGCGCTAGATCGCGCTAACTGATACCTCATCTGCCGGCGCAAACTAGGTAACACTGGGGAGCCCACCTGACTTGGATACAATATGGTATACCGTTGGCTTGCCATTTCTGATGACAGAAATGGCGTTATCTGCTATCTCAACGTAACTCCACCGTAGATTAAAACCTGCACTATCGATGACCAGCGAATCGTCGCCTGTCACCACAAAAGACAACACAGGGCCACAAACTGCACCACCTTTTACGCCGATAGTCGCAGTGACAACATCACCCGTAAAGCTCAAATTCTCGATAGCGATTTCATCGACGATGGATAAAACCAAACCGTTAAGCTTGTCTTTTAACATGGCGACCTCGCTAAGTAATGAGTATTTAAAATAGAGGATACATTTTTTACATTAAAGATAAAAAACGATGGTAAATATTGTTCAAAAAATAAAAGCTCACGTTTAGTCAGCCTCTATTGTATTTACGCGATCAACACAATGCCGCTACACTTAACAACTCAGCACAGAATTACACGACAGCTCACACGAGCCCATAGTTTTTTGTTTGCCTGCTTGCCTTACAATTTTTGGTAAGCATTAACACCAACATAACCCACTCGCTGGTTGAATATAATGCCAGCCATTAAACCCCACATTAACGTAGCCTCCAATAAAAAATACCTTACAAAATGTATCAGGCGCCAAAAAATAAAAAAATACTGGTTTTTGCTACTGAGTGCTCATTTTTTTGAACACCACAGCTTGTATCCTTTTCTGTAATTCGGCACTATTTATTTAGTTCAATGCTATTTAATTCCGTACCATTTAATTCAGTACTAGTTAAGTTAAGCCGTCATTGAGCGCAAAGTGCGCAGCAACAGCAATAAACTATGCAGCAATAAACTACGCAGTAATAAACAGTAATTTGACAGGGTAAGAATGAAATGATTTTGTTCGTCGATCGAGAAAATGGTGCTCGCCAGATTCAACCTATACCACTCATACATCACCTGCCGTTTATACACCGGCTGAAACCACAACCGTACACATAACCTACCACCTCAAGGAAGACTCTATCATGAGCAAACCCGCTGCCCGCTTGGGCGACAAAGATACTGGCCACCCCGGCGCTGGCCCTACACCCGTCATTACCGCCAGTAGCGATGTCATTATTAATGGCAAAGGCGCCGCGCGCAAAGGCGACAAACTTAAAAAACACCACAAAGGAACGCGCGCCATTACCCGTGGCGCTAACAGCGTATTGATTAACGGCAAACCCGCCGCCAGAGTGAGCGACACCATCAACTGTGGCGGTGTGATTATTCAAGGCTCCAACAACGTTTTTATTGGTGATACACC
>Ga0193959_1000016_pt1 | contig 80532 bp, 69 predicted proteins | sample FB_2_MG_FD_140333 | JGI IMG/M metagenome (GOLD analysis project Ga0193959, IMG submission 140333) | Microbial mat bacterial communities from the Broadkill River, Lewes, Delaware, United States - FB_2_MG | ecosystem: Environmental > Aquatic > Freshwater > River > Microbial mats | place: USA... | reverse complement strand
TTGGGAAATATCAAAAAATATCTACCAAGACGGAGAGCCTTATCTTGGATTGTCTTTTTCAAAACACGATACCAACTGCTTTTAACCTCCGACCTCGATTAAAACTCTCGGGCATATCTTGCAAGTATTTTAGTTTAATTTTTTTTACAGATTTCTTGTCATTGTCGTACTTGATACAATAATCTATCTTTAAAAAGATGAATTACCCAATCAAGTTGGGTAATGACAGAGTTAAAAAGAGAGTTAGACTCTAAAAAAAATATTTTAATTTAATTTTTTTACGGATTTCTTGTCATTGTCGTACTTGATACGACAATCTATCTTTAAAAAGATGGATTACCTAATCAAGTTGGATAATGACAGAGTTAAAAAGAGAGTTAGACTCTAAAAAAATATTTTAATTTAATTTTTTTACGGATTTCTTGTCATTGTCGTACTTGATACGACAATCTATCTTTAAAAAAATGAATTACCCAATCAAGTTGGGTAATGACAGAGTTAGAATCTAAAAATATCTGCACCCAAATAGTCTATTTTCACGCATAAACCCTATCAAAAGCTATAAATTAGATTCATAGATTCTGACTTAGGTTCTTTTGTGCATACTCCTTTGCAAGTGCAAAGGTAGCAGAGGATTTTTATGGCTATTTTGTAAAATAACTAAACTGACAATAGAAAAATATTGCATTAGTAGCTACTAGTTTGCTATAATTTTAATGCTTCTTGAGAAGATGAGTCGCTTTGGTCGGTGGATACATCTTCTCGGGAGTTATGATACAGCCTCTTTTAAAAATCCTCAAAAAAAGCTTTATGAGCAAATTATATAAAAAAATCATTTAAAAATAGATTTGTTAGAAATTTGAATATTTAAATAAAAAAACTATTTTTGAAGCCAAAAACCTTGACCAGCTTCTATTTTTTCAGGATTTTTAATCCAACTACTATTTTTATAACTCCAAACTTTTTTAAAACCAAAACTCTCTTGAATATTTGATAACTGCTTACCAGTTCCAAGTAAATGCCAACCATTACTTAAACTAGATATATTAGTAGCATAATTATCACCTTCAAAAGTGATTGAATTTTCACTATTCATTTTTATCCAAAATCCCATTTGAGGTTTTAGCTCAAATAGTTTTTTTTCATTTTTGTTATAAACCTCCCACTCTCCATCTATATAAATAAAAATAACAAAAAAATCACCTAAAATCTCTATATCTTCCACTCCTTGAGAAGGGAAAAATCCCTCTGGAATATATGAGAGAGTTTTATCAACTAATAAAGAGGCTAAATTCCAACCACTTTTTAGATTTAGAGTTTTTATATCTGCATTCCCAACTCTAATAGTTGCAAATACTTCAGCTCCAGCTCTATCAGTTAGAGTAATTTTATCTTCTGTTGAATAATTTGGTGCTGTATAGTCTAACTTGATTAGACAATCCATTTTTCTCTTGTAATACTCCAATTTGTATATAATTTGAATTAGCTTTGCTTAAGTTTAAATAAGTTTTGTAGGACGGCTTTATAGTTTTAAGAAGTTAGAATATATAGAAATTAATTTAATATAAATCTCATTTGAGTAAATAGATAGTAATTTTTCAACAATTGGTTATACTAATAGTTGTAAAAAATGGCTAAGATTTTCTATATTCTAATTTTAATTTAATTAAGGGAAATTTATATGATTAAAAAAGTACTTTTAAGCTCACTTGCAACATTTGCGATAGCTGGAGCAGAGTGGGGATATAGTGGGGATATTTCAGATAAATTTTGGGGAGATTTACACAAATCTTACGAGACTTGTAAAACAGGCAAAAAACAATCACCCATCGATATTTCAAAAATCTATAAAGCAAATTTAAGAGATATTTTTTTTAAATACAGAGATACAGTTTTAGATAGCTCTACAATTGTGGATAATGGACATACAATAAAAGTTAACTACAATGAAGAGAGTTATATTATTTTTCAAAATAGAAAATATTACTTAAAACAGTTTCATTTTCACTCAAGTAGCGAACATACGGTAGATTCTATCAGTTATCCTTTAGAGGTTCACTTTGTTCATATGGCAAAAAATGGCTCTTTAGCTGTTGTTGGGGTACTTTTTAAAGAGGGTGAGAAAAATGAAGCTTTAGCTAAAGTTTTAGACACATTAGATACAAATAGCTTTTTTGATTTACTAAAAATGCCAATAGCTACAAGTAGCTCTGTAAATGCAAGAGAGTTTCTACCTAAGAGTTTTGATTACTACACATATAGAGGCTCACTCACAACACCACCATGCTCTGAGGGAGTTAGATGGATTGTTATGAAAGAGAAAGTAGAGATTTCAAAAGAGCAAATTGCTCAATTTAATAGATACTATAAAGGTAATAATAGAGCTATTCAAGAGTTAAATAAGAGAAGAGTTAGAGAGAAGAAATAACTTTTCTTTATCTCTGTCTAACTTTTAATTTGTTATCTTAGAGAGACTATGTTTATTTTTGCTTGGTTTCTTATTTGGAAACTAAACAAAAATAAAAAAGGTTATTTCAAAGTATGAGTCAACTTAAACAGATTGATTGGAGAGAAGTTAACTGGTTAGAAGAGTTAAGAGAGAATATAAACTCTTTAGAAAAACTAAAAAGATATGTCGATTTAGATGCTAAAGAGGAGAAAAAACTAAGAGAAGTTGTAGAGAAACACCCTATGAATATTCCTAGGTACTATCTTAGTCTGATTGACAAAAATGATGAAAATGACCCTATCAAAAAATTAGCATATCCTAGTGAGAGTGAATTAACAATCTCTGGAGATATGGGAGAGACTACAAAAGATCCTTATGGAGATGACAAGCACAATAAAGGTAATGGAATTTTACATAAATACCCATACTCTGCCCTAATTGTTGCAACTGATTACTGTTCGATGTACTGTAGACACTGTTTTAGAAAGGCAATCGTAGGATTACCAAATGATAAAACAGTTGAAAACTTCAAAAAAGCCCTCGAGTATATAAAAGAGCATAAAGAGATTACAAATGTTATTATCTCTGGTGGTGACCCTATGCTTATCGACACTCCAAAACTCAAAAAAATGTTAGATGGTCTAAAAGATATAGAGCATGTTAACTATGTAAGAATCGGTACAAGAACACCAGTAGTTTACCCTATGAGATTTTTTGATGATGAACTACTAGAGTATTTCAAAGAGTTCAATAGAGAGAAAACACTATATATTCCAACTCACTTTAACCATGCAAATGAGATAACACCAATTGCTAAAGAGGCTATTTTAAAAATTAAAGAATCTGGTGTTAGCGTTAATAACCAAGCTGTTTTATTAAAAGGTGTAAATAATTCTAAAGAGATTATTGAGGATTTGATGAACTCTTTAACTCAAATTGGAGTAAATCCATACTATCTATATCAATGTATGCCAGTTTCAAGAGTTAGAAATCACTTTCAAGTTCCATTAAAAGAGGCTATCGATTTAGTTGATGAGGCTAAAGAGTCATTAGATGGATATGCTAAGAGATTTAAATTTATTATGGGGCATGATATTGGAAAGATAGAGATAGTTGGACGAGTTGAGGATAAACTATTTTTAAAACATATTCACTCAAGACCTGAATTTCCAAAAGATGCAAGTAAAATGAAAATTATGCAACTAAGTGAAAATGCTGGTTGGCTAGATGATATGGAAGAGATTAAACTATAATCTCCTCTCTCCCCTTTTTAAACTTCTAATTTTATAAAAAAAATTAATTTCTTAATAAAATTTATCAAATTTATTGTATTATTAAATAAAGAGCATTGATAAAGGATATATCATGAAAATAGCAATATCTGGAGCAACAGGCTTTGTAGGCAAACACTTAATAGATTTTTTTTCAAAACAGAATATTGAGATAGTCCCAATAACAAGAGATAAATTAAAATTAAATGATAATGAATTTAAAGACTATTTAGAGGGAGTCGATGCGATTTTTAATCTAGCTGGAGCTCCTATTATCAAAAAGTGGTCAGAGAGTTATAAAAAAGTGCTTTACTCAAGCCGAATCGATACAACAGAAAAGATAGCAACAGCAATTGAGAATCTAGAGAAAAAACCAAAAGTATTTATATCAACTTCAGCTGTTGGAATCTATGCAAATAGAGCAGTTTACAGTGAAGATAATTTTGAATATGCTGATGATTTTCTCTCAAAACTTTGCCAAGATTGGGAAGCTAAAGCACTTAGTGTAAAAGATATTACAAAAGTCTCTATTTTTAGATTTGGAATCGTTTTAGGAAGAGATGGAGGAGCTTTAAAGCAGATGTTAACACCATTTAAATTAGGTTTAGGTGGAAATATCGGCTCGGGTAAACAGGGATTCTCTTTTATTCACATAGATGATTTGATAAATGCTTACGATTTTGTATTAAAAAGAGAGTTGGAGGGAGTTTTCAATCTAGGCTCACCAGAGCCAACAGATAATGCAGGGCTTACAAAAGCGTTAGGAAAAGCACTGAATCGACCAACTTTTCTACCTCTACCAGAGTTTGTTTTAAATATAATATTTGGTGAGGGAGCTAGAGTCTTAACAGATGGTCAACAGATGTTACCAAAGAGACTTTTAGATGAGGGTTTTGAGTTTAAATATAAAAATATAAATGAAACTATAGAGGCATCTTTATAGTTTTTCTTTTTTTGTAGAGGTTTTATCATGGTAACAGTTAATTTTAAAAAAATTTGTGGGTGTGTTATAAAAAATGAGTTAAATAGAGAGTTTAGATTCTCAAACAAAGAGTTAGCTCTGAAGTTTTCAAATAAAGCTATAAAAATACTAGAGCAGAGAAGTTGCCATGCTCATAAATTTTATATTAAAAACAGTAGTAAAAATAGTCAAAATATAGTTATAGATTCAGAAATTGATATGAGTTAAATATCTATTTTATATGAAATTTTTTTATTAATTAAACTATATATTTATTGAGTTTTCTAATCTTTTCATAGAATAGAAAATAGACTGAGTTTTGAAACTAAACAATCACTTTAATATCAAACTACTCTAAAAATGATATTTTTATAACATAAAAAGAGACAAAAAGCACTTTTTGTAACTCTTTAGAAACCAATTTGTAGCTTTAATCTTATTTTCAGTAACCAAAATCTTTTTTATTTTAAATAGTATAAATCTTTTAAATCCATTACGGTGAGATATGTTCAATTTTTGAAAATAGTTCGATTAAATGGATAACAAAAATTGACTATATTTCCTATTTTTGTATAGAAGAGGTACAAAAGTTAATGTTTTATTTACATTTATTCACTTAAATAAAGTAAAAACTTACTATTTAAGCATAATATTGTTATATAAAAAAGAAAGGAAATTTAATGAAATTATCAACTAGAATAGCATTAGGTTTTGCAGTAGTCTCTATTGCAATTTTAATTTTAGCCATTTTTTCTATTGTTAGATTTAATGATTATGAAAATAGTGCAAAAATTCAAGAGACTAGACTTTTTCAAATATCTTTAGCAAAAGATATAGATTCGATAAATACAAATATTATATTAGTTGCGATGGATAGTATTATTGACAAGGCTGAGGGTGATATGTCAAGCGAGAGAAAAGAGGAGTTAAAGAGGCTCTATCAACAGTTTAACTATATCAAAAACTCTTTTATTGAGTTAGCTGACACTGATTTAGAGAGAAAAAAAACTAAAGCTATTGTAACAGCATTAGAAAATTTAGAACCAGTTATTACAAAAGAGCTTGTAAGTGTTATTCAAAGTGGCGGAACAGATGAAGATTTTGCGAATTTAGATGATAAGATAGATAATATTGGTGGAGACATTAGTTCGGATATAGAAGCAGTTATAGACTCTGTAAATAGAGAAGTAAAAGAGGCTACTGAAGAGATGGATGCTCTCTCAAAATCAACAAAGTTAGATTTAATAGTGGTTAGCTCTATTGTTTTTGTTTTATCTATACTATTTGCCTTTTTTATCTCGAAAAAGATAATTAGCAGAGTTTCCGTTTTAGAATCGAGAGCAAGAGATTTAGCTTCTGGAGATGGAGATTTGACTAAAAGGTTGACAACTACAACAGGTGATGAGATTACAAAAGCATCAAAAGAGATAAATCGTTTTATTGAGAGAGTTCAAAATATTATTATTGATGCTAAAGATTCATCAAATAAGAATATAGATGTATCAAATCTACTCTCAAGTGAATCAAATAGTATCCACACAAGAAGCCAAGAGACTCATTTGATCGTAAATGAGAATTTAGAAGATACAAAAAATATGCAGAGTTTAATTAAGGATTCTTTGAGAGAATCTGAAAATTCAACAAAAGATGTAGAGAATACAAATCAGAAGCTAAAAGAGGCTAGAGAACTTATTTTAAATATGGTAAATGAGATTCAACATAGCACTCAGATAGAGCTAGAACTCTCAAGTAAACTATCTCAACTTAGCCAAGATGCAGAGCAGGTAAAAAATGTCTTAACAGTCATTAAAGATATTGCCGACCAGACAAATCTACTTGCACTAAACGCAGCTATCGAGGCAGCTAGAGCTGGTGAGCATGGACGAGGTTTTGCTGTTGTTGCTGATGAGGTTAGACAACTAGCTGAGAGAACTCAAAAATCTCTAAATGATATAAATACAACTATCTCTGTTATTGTTCAAGCTATTATGGATGCAAGTGAGCAGATGAATCTAAACTCTGCAAATATTGAAAAATTAGCCCAAATCTCAACAGATGTTGAGCATACAATAAATGATAGCTCAAACTTGATGCAAAATACAACAGATAGCTCTAAAGAGGCTCTTAGTAAAAGTAGAGAGATTTTAACATCATCTCAAAAACAGATGGAGAAGATAGAAAAGATTAAAAAATTAGAGGATTTAAACCAAAAGAGTGTTGAGCTTATATTAAAATTAGCCCAAGATGTTAGTAGTGCAAATAATAGTCTAAATTCAAAATTAAATGAATTTAAGGTGTAGGGAAATAATTAATTCGTAAGCTGGGTTTTAACCCAGCAAAATTAGCTTAAATTAATAGATTGTTTTCATTGATGGGTTAAAACCTATAATACCCTAATTTCTCAAGACAGAATTTACAATTAGGGGTCTTTAAAAAGTAGAGAGTAAAATATAGCAAAAACTATATAAACTGCAATATTATGAGTTTAATCACAATATTAAGTCATACCCGTACTTGATACAAGTATCCATCTTTTTTAATATAAGATAGATTACCCAATCAAGTTGGGTAATGACAAACATTTTATTCTATAGGTATTTCACTATATATGCTAGATTTGAGGGAGTGAATAGAATCTGCCCTAAGACAAAAAAGCATCAAAAGAGAAAATAGCTAAATGCTATCATTTCGGTCGCTTCTGTTTCAATACATTTGGGAAATATCAAAAAATATCTACCAAGACGGAGAGCCTTATCTTGGACTGTTTTTTTCAAAACACGATACCAACTGCTTTTAATCACCGACCTCGATTAAAACTCTCGGGCATATCTTGCAGATATTTTTAGAAAAATATAGAAAAATAGTAAATAGTTGATTTTAGAGAAAGAGAGCTAGAATCTAAAGAGAATTAGACTCTATAAAAGAGAGAATATCTGCACCCAAATAGTCTATTTTCACGCATAAACCGTATCAAAAGCTATAAATATAGATTCATGGATTTCAACTTAGGTTCTTTTGTGCATACTCTTTAGAATGAGATTCTAAAGTAGCAGAGGATTTTTATGGCTATTTTGTAAAATAACTAAACTAACAATAGAAATAATATTGCATTAGTAGCTATCTCTTGCTATAATTTTAATGCTTCTTGAGAAGATGACAAACTTTGGTCGGCGAGGCATCTTCTCGGGAGTTATGATACAGCCTCTTTTAAAAATCCTCAAAAAAAGCTTTAATGCTAAAATTATATATAAAAATTATTTAAAAATAGATTTGTGTTATCTACTAAAACCATTTCATTTACCTTTTAAATTCAATGTTTTCGGTATATTTGAGCCGTTAATTTCAATTGAAAAGTTAATATCACCTATCTTTACTTTCATAATATCATTTATAAAATCCACATCTTCCAGAATTTTCACACTATCTATATATATTTTTTTATCATAAATAGATAAATAAACATCATATTTCAATTTTGGTTCAAAAAAATTCAAAAAATTAGTTTCAAATTCAAAAAAAGTTTTGTTTTTATCCTCAACAATCACTTTAATGTCATCTTTATGATTTAGAAAACTAGGCTCTAATATAAGCTTTTTATTGAAAATTCTATCTTTATATCTAAGTTTTATATTTAAAATAGATGAATTTATACTATATCGCTTTGATAAATTTAACTCTTTTAAAGAGATAAATTTAATGATAAAATTATCAAAAAATTGTTGCTCAAAAACTATTTTATATTTTTGTATTTTTTTATGATTAATCTCTTTTTTTTCTATTTCATAAACTATTTCTACATCTCTATTTACTTTATTATCAATAGTTTTTATTTGATTATCTGTTTTTAAGTTGTAATTTTCAATATTGATATTTTGATTATTAAAAAAATAATATATAAAAATTAGAGATATAGAAAGTATTAATAAGATAAAAACTTTATTCATTTTAAACTTTGACATCTAATAGTCTATCGCTCTCTATCTCTTCAGGTTGCATAATGTCAAATTTAAGTAAATAATCTTTAAAAGTGTTTAAATATTCTATATTTTTTTGATACATATATTTGTGTTTTTCAAGTCTTTTTTGATGCTCTTGTGCTGTCTCCTCTGTTGAACCCATTCTTGTCTCTATTGTTTTATCATCAGCACTAAAAAACTCTAATCTCTCATCAAAAACTTGATTTAAACTCTTTGGCTCTTTTATAGAATTACTTTTTTCTTGGTTTTCTGAACTATTATTAGAAGAAAATTCTCTTATAGTATAATAACTTTCTTCTTTATCTCCATTTTTTATTCTATTAGTAAGATGTAAAGCATAATCTATTAAAGATTTATCTAATTTTGTTTTCATCATATTTTCTAAAGGGTCTATGTTACTAGGTTTAGTTTCTTTTAAAATAACAGCTAGGTTAACACTTGATATAGAAGCTCCCATATGATTTGTATCTATTGAAGTATCATAATCTTTATATGTATCTTGCATAGCTAATTGATGAGTAAACCATAAATTATTATCTAAATCTTGATAAGAATTTACAAAAAATTTAAATTCTTTATCTTTATTTAATGTTTCACCTTTTCTATTTAAATATCGAATATATTCTCCAGCCTCTTGGGTTGTTGGAAGCTTTGAGTTAATTTCAGCTAGTTTTTCTTCATCTTTATTTTTTAATGCTACTAATAGTTCATCTTTTATTTTTGCATTACTATATCCATCTGCAAATTTCTCAACTTTTTTCAAAATATTTTCATTTATTTCAGATTCAAATCCATATCGTGCCAAGTTTGCATTATAAGCATTTCCTATAGGTATCATTTTTACTCCTTTTTTTTAAAAAAATAATTAATTTAATTATATTAAATCATTTTTTAAAGAAAAAGTCAATAAAATAATTTATTATTAAATTTATTTTTTAATAATAAAACAAAGCTAAAGGAAAGTTAATGTTTAGAAAGTTTATTTTTGGGTTACTTTTTTCACTAATAAGTACAAACTTATTTGCAGTTGAGATTGAAACATATTATGGATGGTTGAGACCACATGTTGTAGATGCATTATGGGTTGAGGATTTACAAGAACCAGGTACATTGGATGTTATGGAAGTTATGGATATTAATTATTCATATACTGGAGACAATGAACATTTTGTAGCAGGACATGCTCACTTTTTTCAAACATCTCTATCAAGTGCTTGGGATTGGATTAATACAAGTTGTTTTATAAATCAAGGTGGAATAGAGTATGGTGCAGCCATATACCCAGATTGTAGGACTGTAAGTAGTTATTTACCATATTATACAAGTGCAGAAGATAAAATAACTTATATAAAAGAGTTTTTCAAAGCAGAATCTAGTGGGCAATATGGTGGTCAAGTACTTTTAACGGTTAGGCAATATATTCAACCAAGTGGTTTGCCAGGATATAGAAAAACTATATTTAAAACAGATAATTTAGGTAAGTTAGCTGAATTTGATAATGCTGGTTCAGGTTGGATAAAGCCATTATATCAAGGTAATTTTGCTAACTTAGGAACTTTCACAGATGCAAATGGTAGAAGTTATATTTGGTGGTTATTTTTATACCCTGATTTAAGTCAAGATGATAAAGACTTATCAGTAGAGAGTTGTGTTATAAATGCTACTATTTATGACGAAAAAATTTGTAAAGAGACAAAATTTACAATTAGAGGTCTTTAAAAAGTAGAGAGTAAAATATTTTACTCTCTTTTATATGTTTAAGTTGTTTCTAATTTGTTAAAAACTCTTTTTTTTTCTTTTATCTACTCTTTTGCATATTTAGATACTCTCCATCTTGAGATGAGAGAGTAAAACCACAGCGAAAATAGAGTTTTATCGCTTTTAAGTTATCTTTTTTTACTTGTAGATTTATTGTGTGTAGAGCTAGAGTATTAAAGCCATAATCTAACAATCTATTCATCAAAATATCACCAACTTGTCTTAAGTTAGGGTTTGCATAAATTCCCATACTACAGCTACCATTTTTGATTTTTGTAAAATCTATCACACCGATGCTTAAATCTTTTGATTTGACTAAAAAGTATCTCTTATCAGCTCTTAGTTTTAAAAACTCGATATATCTTAAGTGGTCTTCTAGTTTGATAATATCCTCATTTAACATATATTTTCTAACTTTTTTACTATTTCTAAACTCTAAAACCTCTCGCTTTTGAGCATCGTTTAAATCGATAAAGTTGATTAAATCGAGAGATTCTAAAAAGATATTATCTATCTTTTTTGAGATTTTATTACTTTTAAAATCAAATCTACTCAATCTATTTTGATAATTTTGATAGTTTTTCTCTAATTTTTTGATAACTACTCTCAATCGAGTTTTACTAAATAAGTTTAGAGTTAAAAATCTTCTATCTTTACAAAATTTAAAAACTTCAAGCTGGTTTTGAGCTACCAAAATAGAGATAGATGGTAGCTTTATTGCTATCGCTTCATTTAGAGTTACACTAGGGGTTAAGATAGCAAAACTAACACTATCAAGCTCTTTTGCAAAGTTTTTTGGCTCGATTAGTAGCTTTACATTTTTTTTAGTTTTAACAAACTTTTGAAGCTTTTTTAAATTGGGATTTGCAGTTGTGGTAAACAGTTTTACTCTATAAGCTTCTAAAGCTCTAATTAGTTTTATATTTAGATTTTTAATATCGCTAGAACCCATTAAAATAGCTACATCTTTGCTGAATTTTCGCTTTTTTAATTTTAACTTTTTAAACTCATCTCTAATGAGAGGGTAACCACAAATACTATTTTGAAAGTATCTATCTTTAGCTGTGATATTGTGATTTATCACTAAATTACTGTAGTGTTTTTGATAAAAATCATCAAATGAGATTAAAAATATATCAGATTTTGCCTTGATTCTCTTCTCAAAATCGAAACCTAAATCGTAACTATCTAAAATCAAAAAATCGAAATGAGCCTCTTGCAGAAGTGGAAATAGTGCCTCATTTGTTTCTAAAATACTTAAGGTAAAACCTGATTCGAGAACTTTCTCACTTAAATTATTCTCTAAATTTAAACAGGCAAAAACAATATCATAATCGAGTTTATCTAACTCATTAGCTAGTGTTAAACATCTGCTTAAGTGACCAAATCCTATTTTAGAGCTTGAATCGCATCTAAAGAGAACTCTTTTAAACTTTTTTTTGTTCAACTTCACGATTCATTTCATAAATATATGGATTTTGCTCTAGTACCTCTATCAATTTTTTATAGCTAAAATCTATCTTATTATTTAGTTTTGAATAAAGCTCTTTTATCGCTTCATAATCTCTAGGCTCATCTAAAGTCAAACGATATTTTGAGTTATCTATAGAGTTTTCATAACTTGCTAATTTAAATTTTTCTCTATTTGTACTATGGATAAAAGTTGTGACATGCTCTCTCTCAAAATCACTTACCGCATTTTCATAAGCTGTTTTTAGAGATTTAAAATTAAATATCTCAATATCAAAGCCTCTTGGGTAAGTTCGAACTTGAGTGTTTGAGAGATAATCTACACTTCGATTTTTAAAAGAATCTATCATTTTTTTTATTAGTTTTGCACTAGAGAAAGGACAATCAGAAGTAAGACGAACTATAATCGATTTTTCTTTAGCACCATAGAATGAGGCTGTATCAAAATATCTCTTTAAGACATTATTTAAATCACCTCGAAAATATTTTATATCTATCTTTTTACAAAGCTCTACTATCTCATCATCTTCACTCTTATCTGTTGTTGCAATAACTATATTATCTCTAAAAGAATCAAGTCTATCAATCATAACTTCTAAAACTGTTCTGTTACAAAGTGGCAATAGTACCTTTTTAGGAAGTCTAGTAGAGCTTAATCTCGCTTGGATAATAATCAATGGTTCCATCGACATCTACCTCTATACTGCTCTAAAATTTCAAAAAGTTTATCAGCAACATATTTTGCATCATCTAAACTCATCGATTGAGAATTTGGAATACTAAGCTCGGCTCTATAAAAATCTTCTGCATTTTTAAATCTCTGCTCACCAAATAGATTCTTATAATAACTGTTTGTATGGATTGGTTTATAGTGTACTTGAACACCTATTTTGTTTTTAATAAGTTCACTAAAGATAGACTCTTTTGAGCAAAGTAGAGTTCTATCTAATAAAATAGGATAGAGATGGTGAGAGCTTTTTAAACTCTCGTCTCTAGGGAGAGTTGTAAAGTATGGATTCTTTTTAAATCTCTCATCGTAGTATTTAGCGATTTTGTCTCTTTGCTCAATAAAACTATCAAGCTTTTTAAGCTGACTTAATCCTAAACTAGAAGCTACATCACTTAATCTAAAGTTATAACCAAAATCTACCATATCACTACTCCAGAGCTTTTTTTTCTCAATCCCGTGAGATTTGAAAAGCTCTATTTTTTCATGAAGCTCTTTTGAGTTGGTTGCTACTGCTCCCCCTTCAAAAGTTGTGATAGGTTTTATTGCGTGAAAACTAAAAATGCTCATATCAGCAAGTGAGCCGATTTTTTGCCCTTTATACTCACTTCCAAGAGCGTGTGAACTATCGCTAATAAAGGCTAAATCATGCTTTTTTGCAATCGCTTTTATCTCATCTATCGCAACAGGCAATCCAGCAAAATCGACACTAACTATCGCTTTTGTTTTTGCTGTTATCGCCTCCTCTATCTTCTTCTCATTAATATTTCCATTAAATTTTATATCTACAAAGATAGGTTTTACTCCAAAAGGTAATAACATATTAGCAGTTGCGACAAAGCTAATAGGTGTTGTAATAACCTCATCACCCTCTTTTAAACCAAGAGCAAAATAACTTGCCATAAGTGCAGAAGTTGCTGAGTTTAGAGTAGAGACATAGTTACAGTTGAGATATTGGGCTAACTCTTGCTCAAACTCTTTTGTTTTAGGTCCTGTTGTTAAGTAGTTACTCTTTAGTGCCTGAACAACAGCCTCTATATCATCATCATCGATTAACTGTCTTGAGTATGGCAAAAAGTCCATCTTAAACCTCTTCTATCATCTCTAAAAGTTCATCATTACTAAGCCACCAATTGTTAGATTCAGAACTATACTCAAATCCAACTCTAACCTCTTTACCAATCTCATTTATAGAGTTTTTAGAAAAATCAACTACTTGTGAGAATTGAATAGTTGGTTTTATAACAAAGTGGTCTTTAAACTCTAGTGTCAAGTGAGAGTCATCTTTTGGACACATAATCTCATGTAGCTTCTCACCCGGTCTTATACCAATCACTTTTATAGGAGTATCAGGAGCTAGGGCTTTTGCTAAATCTGTAATTTTCATAGATGGAATCTTTGGAATAAAAATCTCTCCACCTTGCATTCTCTCAAAATTTTTAAAAACAAACTCTACACCTTGATTTAGTGTAATCCAGAATCTTGTCATATTTACATCAGTTATTGGAAGCTCTTTTATCCCTTCACTTATTAGCTTTTTAAAAAAAGGTACTACACTTCCACGGCTTCCCACAACATTTCCATATCTTACAACAGAGAATTCTGTCTTTTGGCTCCCTTTTATATTATTTCCAGCAATAAAGAGTTTATCACTAGCTAACTTTGTAGCTCCGTAGAGATTTATCGGATTAGCTGCTTTATCAGTTGAGAGAGCTATCACTTTTTCAACACCATTTTTTAATGAAGCATCAATTACATTTTGAGCCCCATTTATATTTGTTTTAATACACTCCATTGGATTGTACTCAGCTATTGGAACATGCTTAAGTGCTGCTGCATGAATCACAAAATCGATTCCTTGCATAGCTTTATCCAATCTATCAGCATCTCTTACATCACCGATAAAGTATCGCATACACTTCTCATTAAAAACTTGTGCCATCTCATACTGTTTTAGCTCATCTCTTGAGTAGATTACAATCTTATTTGGTTTAAATCTCTCAAGCAGAAGTGTTACAAATTTTTTTCCAAAACTTCCAGTTCCACCAGTTATTAATATATTTTTGTTATCAAACATTTTTACTCCACATCAAAAAGCATTGCATCTCTTGCTCTTTTTATTACATCCATCTGTGCACTAATTCCACCAGCTAGAGAGAATAACCAATATTTATGTTTCATAATCCAATCGACCATTTTAACTTTTCTACCCATCTCATCTTTTGGATTAGATACTCTAATTTTAGCAAGTTCCAACTCTTGATGCACAATGTATGACTGTATTGTATAGAAGTAGATATTAACAAAGTCTAAATCATTCTCAAATAGAGCCTTAACTTCATCAATATCATCAAGTATCTTTGTTAACTTCTCAAAATCTATCGAATCTAATTTCTGCTCTGCATTTAACTTCTCTAACTCTACGCAGACATCAGCAACTGTAACAAAAACCTCTTCAGCTTTACTTTTTACTCTATCTCCAACCTCTAGCATTAAATCAATTTTTTCATTTGCCTGTTTAAAAGCTTCATCAGATTGCTCTTTTGTAGGTTTTTCTAATTTTATTGATGGTTTTGTTCGAGATTTATCAATATTGTCACAAATATCTTGAAAAGAGATTTCAAGAGTATTACCGATTCTAGCTCCACCCTCTGTTGAGTTGATTGTTTTCATCTTCTCTCTAGCTTCAAAAGATGTCTTTTCAAAAAAGTTTAAAAACATTTTCCAGATTTTTGTAGTTCTAATCTGCTCATCTCCACCATAAGCTAAAACAAGCTCATCATCTTCTTTATGTTTTACCTCATCTTCTCCAAAAGTGTGACCGCTTGAGTGACTCTTACCATCTTTTCCATAAGCTAAATCTTGACCAATCAAGACACAAGAGCTAAATCCCATCAAATAAGCTAACTCATGAGCCATATTCGCCGAACTCATTCCAAGACCTACATAACCGTAGTCGTCCATCTCAAAAAATCTTGAGTATCTAAAAGGTCTCATAGTGATAACTTTTTGCCCTCTTTTGATACTTTTTAAAACTTTCTCATGCTGAAGCGATGCACAAACAAAGACAATATCCTCTTGAAACTCCTCTGGAGTATTTTCAAAAAATTTAGCTGTAAGTTCAACTCTCTCGATTGATGTAACAATATCTGGTTTGATTGCATGTTTTGCCAAAATAGGTAGTGAAGCATCAACACTAATTAGTGTTACATATGGAGCAATCTCTTTTAGAAGTGGTAACTGTTTTGCTAGTGATGGTCCTGTTGAGACAACAATAGCTGTTTCCGTATTTCTTTTATGTACAAAATCTTTAAATTTTACATTTTTACACATTACAGGAATATTTTTTGTATGATGCTCAATCCCAACTAGAGAATCAACAGCATCATTTCCATGCCCTACAATAACATGATTTATCGCTTTTAATAAATCTGCATTTACTTTTAAAATATCATCTTTATATTTAGCATAAAAATCTAATACAAGCTCCATAGAGTAAGTTCTTCCATAGATTTTTGCATCTTTAAAGTTAATGAGTGTATCTGCAATTGCGAAATTAAAATCTGCTGTATAGAGAACTTCTAACTTTTTGTTAGCAATCTCTTTTGAAAAGTCTATTAAATTAAAAACTATATATATAATCTCTATCTCTGGCTCTAAAATAGTTACTCTGGTATGCTGTTCGCTATTTGCTAACATTTTCATAAGAACACCATTTCCAAATCCAAAAAAGTACAAATATGGGTTTAGTGCGTGTGTATCTTCAATATTTTGATACTGTTTTAATACATCTTCTATTGGCTGTTTGTAAAAGATAGCTCCTGTCTCAATCTCAACAATATTTATATCAACTGGATCTTTTCCTTGAAAGACTTCAAATTTAACATTCTCTTTTAAATCTAACACTTTTGCTGCTAGAAGTGGATTTACTCCTAAAAGTGCTGATAAGTTTTTTTCAAAAGTGCTTTGCTCTATTGTGGCTTTTCTATCTCTTTTATTCTCTTTTCTCTTTTTTTTTTCAACTCTCTTTGCCATAAAAATCCTTTTTTGTTATGATTTCCTTAATTAATTATACAGGAATAAGCAAATGTTAGTCCATATATGTTGCAGTGTTGATAGCCACTATTTCCTAAAAGAGTTAGCAAAAATCACAGATGAAAAGTTAATAGGATTTTTTTATAATCCAAATATTCACCCATATAGTGAGTATAGATTAAGAGCATTAGATGTTAAGCGAAGTTGTAGAGAGCTTAATATTGAACTTATAGAAGGGGATTACAATTTAGACTCTTGGCTAGAGAGAGTAAAAGGATTTGAATCTGAACCTGAGAGGGGGAAAAGGTGTAATATCTGTTTTGATGAGAGGCTAGAGAGAAGCTTTGAGATAGCCAAAGAGTTAGGAGAGAAGAGAGTAACAACAACACTGCTAACAAGTCCTAAAAAATCGATTGATAAATTAAGAGCATCTGGCGAAAAAGTTGCAAAAAAATATAATTTAGAGTTTAGCTGTTTTGATTTTAGAATCGATGGAGGGACACAGAGACAGTTTCAGTTAGCAAAAAAAGATAGATTATATAAACAGAACTATTGTGGCTGTATCTATGCTCTTAAGAATCAAAGAGATTCTCAAAAAATATTTACAACAGAGTTAATATCACAATTGAATAATCAAACTCAGCTAAACTCTATCGAATCAAGAGAGGAGCTTTTTAAAAGAGTTCATGACTTAATAGAGCAAAAGAGAAATTTTGAGTTTACAAAAAGTAGGTTTTTAAATTATAGACTGCTAAATGCTCTAGTTAAAATCAATAAAGAGGTTATCCCGTCATATTTTTTAGCCTACTCAACAAATCGAAAAAAGTATATAAAAACAAAAATAGATTTTGAGATAGAGAATCTCTTCTATTTTAAACAAGATGAAGTAAAAGCGATAGATTTAGAGAGTTTTAATAATTTGACAGATAACAGTTTTAAATCAGTTAAAGAGCTTTTAAAAAATCCACTCTCAATAGAGCAAGAGATTGAACTTAGAGAGAAAATAGTTAAAAATAGATTCGATATATCTACAATTTTTATTTTAGATGAGGTAGTTGATGCAAAATATGAGATACATATCGATTCTATAACTTTTGAAGATGTCAAAACAGATATTTTAGAGCATAAAAAATAGAAAAATCAAAAGAGAATCTAGCGTTAAACCCTCTGAAAATAGATTAACTATCTTTAGTAACTTTTCTATTTTAACTTTAAAGAATAAATATGTTATATTTCAAAACAAAAATATAGCTAAATAAGTTTTTAAAGTTTAATATTTAAGATTAAAATGGGGTATTTTATCTATATAAAAAAGGATTCTTTAATGTTAGATGTGACTCTAGTTCTTTTGTGTGCAGGTAGTTCTCAAAGGTTTGGTAAGAGTGTAAAAAAGCAGTGGTTAAGGATTGAAAATGAGCCTCTTTGGCTATTTGTAACCAATAGATTAGTTGACTTTTATAGATTCAAAGATGTAGTTATTGTCTCATCAAGTGATGAAGTTAACTATATGAAAAACTATACAGATTATAAAATAATAGAGGGTGGAAAAACAAGACAACAATCGCTTAAAAACGCTGTAAATGTGGTAGATACGACTTATGTTTTAGTGACAGATGTTGCTAGAAGCTGTTTAAATAAAGAGATGATGCTTCGAGTTTTAGGTTCAAAATCGAAAGCTGATTGCGTTGTCCCTTTTGTAAAAGTTGCCGATACGGTTGTTTTAGATAGATTAGCTGTTGAGAGAGATGATATAAAGCTGATTCAAACTCCACAACTCTCAAGAGTAAAAGTTTTGAAAAAAGCCCTAAAAAATGATATAGAGTTTACAGATGATAGCTCTGCTATCGCTTCAATCGGCGGTAAAGTAGTATATGTAGAAGGCTCTAGCGATGCTGAAAAGCTTACATTTTCAGAAAATTTAGAGAAATTAAAGTGTCTAAAAAAACCATCTAAAGATTTTTTTGTAGGTCAAGGTTTTGATGTACATGAGTTTGAAGATAAGCGAGATATGTTTTTAGGTGGAGTTAAAATCGATGTGCCTTTTGGTTTTAAAGCACACTCAGATGGTGATGTTTTGATTCACTCACTAATAGATGCTTTGCTTGGAGCTATTGGAGCTGGTGATATTGGGGAACTTTTTCCAGATAGTGATAATGAGTATAAAAATATAGATTCAACAATTTTACTTAAAAAAGTTGTTACATTTCTACACAATGTAGGGTTTGAGGTTGTAAATATAGATGTTACTATTATAGCTCAAACTCCAAAATTGTTAGAATATAAACATAAAATTAGAGAAAAATTGTCAAATTTGTTACAAATTGAAAAAATAAGAGCAAATATAAAAGCTACAACAACGGAAAAACTTGGTTTTGTAGGGAGAAAGGAAGGGGTTGCAGTTATGTCAGTAGCACAAGTTAAATATTTTAATTGGTTAAAAAAATGAGAGTCTTAATTGTTGAAAATGAGCTATATTTAGCACAGAGTATCTCTGTAAAGCTTACAGAGATAGGTTATACATGCGAAATAGCTACAACAACAAAAGAGGCTATAAAAGATGAATTTTTTGATATTGTTCTACTCTCAACAAATATTTCAGGGCAGAATTTTTATCCAATAATTTCAAAATATAAAAACTCAATTGTTATATTAATGATTGCGTATATAAGTAACGATACAGTTGGAAATCCACTCAAAGCTGGAGCAAAAGATTATATAGTTAAACCATTTATGATTGATGAACTGATTCGTAAAATTGAGCATTTTATCGATTATGAGAGACTGAAAAGAGAAAATTTAGATTTTAATAGCTATCTGAACTATACTTTTGAAGATATTACAAAAGTTGAGATAAATGATAAAGAGAGATTGCCACTTTTTATAAAAACAAACCATCAAAAATATGCCGATTCTTATGCTTTTGAGTTTGCAAAATTAAAAAAGAAACCTCTTAAGTTTATATCACTTATTGAGAACAACTGGAAAAAGATACTAAAATCTATATCGCAAGAGTGTATACTCTATATAGCTCCATACCAATCACTTAAAAAAGCTGAAAAGAGAGAGTTATTAGAGCTTGTAGAAAACAAAAATGCGATAATTTCGAGTTTAGATTCAACACTAGATGTAGAAGTAAATACTATTGAGCTTAAAAGTAACAACTCCTTTTTTGATAGTGGAAATATCTTATCAATTGATGATTATATTAAATTTATAGTGTTAAACTATCAAGGAAAGTATCCAGATACTGAACTTAGTAAAAAACTAGGAATCTCCAGAAAAAGTCTATGGGAGAAGAGAAAAAAATATGGAATCGTTAAGAAAAAATAGATGCCTCTTTGTTGATAAAGAGGCAATATCGTCCTTGGCACTCGTAAAAGAGGGACTTTTATATCCTGTAACATCTCTTATGAGCAAACAAGAGGCCGAAGATGTAGATAATACGGGAGTCTATAGAGGAAAAACATTTCCTTTCTCATTTTTGTTAGCACCTAAAGGTAAGCGAAATGAAGCTATTTTAAAGAGTGCCAAAAAAGATGAAGTTTTAGATTTAATTTGTGAAAACAGAAAATATGGACATATAGTTGTAGATGAAGTCTTTGAAATTGACCCGATAGAGAGAGTTGAGAAGATATTTTCAACTTCAGATATATCTCACCCAGGTGTCAAAGATACTCTAAATCGATTGGGGAAACTCTCAATTTGTGGAGAGTATGAGCTAAATTTTGATGAGATAAAAGAGTCAAAAGCTAAAATAAAAGATGCAATCGAAGCGACAGAGGCTAAAAATATAACTGCAATGATGGTTGCTGCAAAACCATTTCATAGAGCTCATGAGAGAGTTATAAGATTAGCGATGGATAGAGCAGATTTAGTTGTGATGTTTTTATTAAAACCATATAAAGAGGATATTCTATCTTACTCACTTAGATTAAAAACACTAGAGTTTTTTGTAGATAACTTCCTACCTAGAAGCAAAGTTGTAATAGTTCCCTTAGAGACTACCTATATATTTGCTGGAAATAATGAAGTGATTTTAGACAGTATTGTCGCTAGTAATTTTGGTTGTAATAGAATCATTATCGGACAAAATCATGCAGGACTTGGCGTCTACTACGATAAACATGCTCTAAAATCGGTTTTTGATACCCTAGAGGGTGTTGATATTGATATTGACATCAATAACGAATTTGTCTACTGTAATCTCTGTAGAACGATTGTAAGTACTGCAACCTGCCCACATGGACAACATCACCATATTCACTACCATAGTGAATCTATTTTAGAACTTTTAAGACAAGGTATACTGCCTCCAGCTGTCTTGATGAGAAGAGAAATCTCCTCTATGATTTTAAGCGAAATTTTCCCAAATAGGTTTAAAAACTTAGAGAAACTCTACTACGATATTATGCCATTTAATGGAATCTTAGAATCACACAGCGAAAAAGATTTCTATATAGAACTTATGAATCTATACCAAACTTCATCACTCACTTAAACAAGAGCTTTTCAGCTCTTTTATCTTTTGTTTTAAATGGATTTATATGCAATAAGTATAATAGATAAATATGATTTTTTAAATATTTTTAAATTCTGAGGGATTTTATAATGAATTTTACGCATAAATTATATTGTCAATATAATATTTTTTCAAAAAATAAAATAGAGCAAAAAGAAAAAACAGAACTTTTTAAAAAATATTTTGATTTACCTGTTAAAGTTCCCTTATTTTGTATTGGTATTTTAAACGATTTTTTAGCTGAAGAGCCTCAACATTATTTTGATAAAAATGCAGAAAAAGAAGTTTTTAATAACTTTTCACAATTGTATAAAAAAGATAAAAGTAAGTTTTTAGAATCTTTTTCAAAAGAACAAGATAAACTTTTTAATACCATAAATTCTTATTATAGTGTTTTAGATACATATAAAGAGTTTGATGATGTAAACTTTAATTATGAAACAAAAATAAAAGTATATTATATTCCTATTATTACTCAATTAATGGAGTTTTGTTTAAGTCATATTTTCAAACTTATACTTTATGTAAATAATGAATTTATAGATGGAAAAGATTATAAAAATCAAAAAACATTAGGAGCTATAAAAAATATCCTTGATAAATTTGGCTTTAATGACTTAATAAAAATCAATATAAACTTTAGAAATGCAATAAGTCACGGTTTGATAGATATTAGTGAAAACAAAATTATATTTTCTTATACAAAAGTATCAAAAAAAGGTAATAAAGAAGTATCTGAAGAGATAAAATTTTATCAATTAGAAGATATGAAAAATACTTTACTAGACATAGTAGGAGGTTCTATAGTAGGATTAATTAGATTTATCATTTTGAATAATATAACTAACTATTTACTTTCTGAACACAGTAATGAAAAACTCAAAAATGAATATATAAAGCTCTTTTTACATAATGAAAACATTAAAGTGAAATTTTTTTCTAAAGCAAAACTTAATAATGAACAACTTAATATCCAAATAGATATAAAAAATATTAAAACTAAAGATGAAATACTTAAAGTTTTAATTTGGATTTCTAAAATTATATTTACTTTTTATCCTAATTATAATAGATATTTTATCAATTATAATCATCCTCTTAGCATTGATGGCTTTTTAGTTTTAGAAAAAGAAATTTTAGAAAAAATTTTACTTGAAGATTCTATATTAAATATAGATAAAATTATTAGTAAAGATTCTGAAAAGTTAATTTTTGATATTCAAAGTGAAAATACAGATATTAGGTCTTATAAATTTTTTACTTTTCCAAAAATATATGCAAAAGACTGGGAAGTTATACATTTAGAAGATATTAGTATAGAAAAAATAAAAAGATATAAATGTAATTTATTAATAGATATGTCAGAAATTAGTAAGGATTTCATTGTAAAACTACTTTTTCAAGTAGTCAAAAAAGTTAGAGTTTTAGAAAATAAAAAAAATCCTATAACAAAAATCAAGTATGGTAAAATAGAAGCAGATGTTGTAACTATTTCTGTATTTTATAAAATAAGAAAAAGAATAAATTATAGCTCATTAGCTTCAAATAAATATTTTATTTGTAAGGTAGATTACTATAAAAATAAATCAACTCCAAAAATAAGAGTTCCCCTACAAAATAACTATATATTTGAAAATATAAAAAAATTCGATATTTATTGGAATAAAAACTTTAACAATATTTAAAATTAATTAAATATTATAAATATTTAATAGTCAGAAGTTACTGTATTTTTACAAAAAAACAAAACAGTAAACGAAGTTAAAAAATAGCTTCTAACTATTTTCTAATATATCAATCACATCTTGTGTGTAGATTTCTTTTTTTTCAAGATTTACATCTAAAATATATCTATCGATATATAGTAGTAAAAATCTCTTTGGCATACTCTCTAAAGCTTTATCTACTTTTAGTTAGAGTTTTGAGTTTTAAAATATTAAAATTCTATTTACTTAAATAATCTCTATTTTTTATTAGCTTCTCTTAAACGATTACAAAGTACATGAAAAATTCCTTTTGATATATCACTATTTTCACTCATAAGCTCATAAAGAGCTTTCTGCTCAAGTTTAAAGAGATAGGTATCTTCTATCGCTGTAATAGAAGCAGTTCTTGGCTCTGGGTCAAGTGCGGCTAACTCTCCGAAGATTGTTCTCTCTCCAAGTGTGGCAAAGACACTCTCGCCCACATGCACTTTTACTTTACCCTCTACGATAATATACATAGATGTTCCCAAATCACCATTTTCAAAAACCATTTCATCTTTTTTTACGTTTACATCTTCGAGATAGTGTGTAATTTCTGCTAGATGCTCCTCTGGTGTTGTTGCAAATATCGATACACTCTTTAGTATCATTACTTTCTCTAGTGTTAATAACATTTTGTTGACCTTTGAAAAGATTTAATGTATGAAGTACATTTTTATTTGAATCTCTTTGTAGCTTTTCATAAACAGCCCTATCCATATTTTCATTTAATTGATGAAGTGTCCAGATAGCTGTCTCTTTTAGCATTGAGTTTGGAAAAAGTAGAGCTTTTTTTACATAACCACTTGCACTTTTGATTCTCTTCTCACCAATTGTATAGATAAGAGTACATTTAACCCAGTTACTAATTTTAGTATCGTGTTTAGAGAGTTCAATCAACCTATTTGTGATATTTAAATTTTTTTGAGGAAATTTTGGCTTTAATTTTGCAACTTTATAATCAAGTGCTGTATTTTCTAAAATTGTAAAGAGGTCATCTTTTATATCTTTCTCTATTACATTATCTAAAAGCTCAAATGCATAAGCAATTTTTGTTGCATCTTTTTTCTGCTCTAAGTTAAATTTAGCTTTAGATATTGCATCTTTTGAGTAGATAAGAGAGAGTAGATTTAAAAGACGGTTTCTATTTTTAACTATCTGATACTCAAGAGCATTTAGTAATACATTTTTAGATTCATCTAATTTTTTTAAATCTATTATCGATTGAGCAATCCATATACTATTTTCTATCTCACTTTTTATCTTCTCTTTTATAAGTAGTTTTTCTTTTTCTACTGCTTGATACTTTATTGAGCTAAGAGAGCTTACAATTTCAAAATATATATCTTCATCTAAATAGTCTAAATTGTTAATTAATAGATTTTTTGCCTTTTCACTCTTCATTTTTCCACATATTTTAATAATTCTAATGAGGCTATTTATTGAAATATCTCTTTTATAAAACTCTTTTTCAATATATTGAAAAGCTTCATCTCCACCTTTTACAAGAGTGTTACTACAGTGAGTTGTTAACTCTTTTATATGAAGGTTATCAATAATATACTCCCAAAGTTTTTCATGTTTTATTTTTGATGCAGCAAAGAGAGCGCTCTTTTTGACCTCAATATTCTCATCTTGAAGCAGTTTTATTAATGGTTGATAGAAGTTGTGAATTGCAACTTCTGCTAAAATCTCACAAGCAATTACTCTATCTTTGAAACTTTCTGAGTTTGCAAAACTATTAAATCTCTCTCCAGCTACTAAAACACCACTTATTCCAGAGCTTCTAATCAAACCTACAACTGAGTATTTTTGAAGTATTTTTTCATTAGAGTTTAGATACTCTTTTAAAAAATCTATCGATTCCTCTTCAGCAACACTTGCAAAGGTTTTTATTAATTTACCTTTTCTCTTTACATTTTCATCTATTTTTATCAATTCAACCAATCTATCTTTTAAATCGATTCTATTTATTTGTATCTGCTCTAGTAGATACTCTTGTATCTTTTCATCTTTTTCAAGAAAATTTTTTGTAAAAACTTTTATAGATTCAAAAAAACTATCTTTATCAAACTTCTCTAACACACTAAAAGAGTAGAGAATTTCAGCTGGATACTTACTATTTAAGCCTCTTTTTACAATCTCTAAACTTTTAGAATCAAACTCTATATTTGCCCCAATTTTTCTTTTAGAGAGAGCTTTTAATAGATAGTTTGTATACTCTTTTTTTAGATAGATGACAATAACTATCCAGATAGCAACTAAAAATAGTAAAACAATCGATAAATCTACAACATCAAAATGCAAATATGATGTTAAAAGTATTAAAACAACACCTATAACACCACCAGCGATAGGGTCAATAAAACTCTCTACTTTTGATTGAATATCTAACTTTTTAGCTGGGTGAAAGACTTGATAGAGCATTTTTGTTGATGGTTTATCGATAGAAGCATCACCACTTATATAAAATATTTTTGTTAAAATAGCAATAGGTATTATTGCTAAGAGAGTTCCAGCAAAGAGCCAAGCTAAAACGATAGAAGTAGCTCCAAGACCTATTAAAATAGGAAGCGATAGAAGAGATATTAAGATACCAAATCGACTTAAATAGAGACCTGATACCATCGATGTAAGAAAAAAGTTGATAACACCAGCAACGGCAAAAAATATTCCTATAAATCCTGCTAACTCCTCTTCATTTGGATACTTTAGTGTAATCTCTTCAAAAAATATATAATCGACAAAGTAGTAGGCAAAACTAGCTAAAATAGTTAAAGTAAAAATTAGAGTTATATATCTATCTCTGAAGTCCTCTTTAAAAGAGTTCTCTTCAATCTCCTCTTCCTCTTCGCCCTGTTCAAATTTTGATTTATATTTTTTTAAAATAGTAATTAATATAAATAAAACGCCTAAAATAGAGAGTTCAACAATAAATATAAGATTCTCTGTTCCTATTAATTTAATAATAAAAGGGACAGAGAATCCACCAATTACAGCTGCTAACTCTTGACCAGAGCCAACTATTCCCATTAATCTTTTTGACTGTCTAATATCAAATAAAATACCAACAACACCCCAAAACTCTAGCTCAAAATAGACAATGGAAATCTCTAATACAATCATTAGTGCAAAATAGACCCAATTAAAGCCACCAAATAGTAAAAACATATGCAAAATCAAAATAATAGAGAGTATGGATATGACAATGTATTTAAAAATACTCTCAATTTTAAAGGAGTTTTGGACTCTGTTATATATTAATCCAACTAGAGGCAGTATAATTGCAATTGCAGTATATACATAGGGTAGATTTTTTGCTGAATAGTTTGATAAAAATAGTGAACTAACTCCACTTATTAAAAAAGTTATGGATATACCTATTAAAAATGAGTGTAGAAATAGAATTCCTACAAGTGATTTTTCATTATCTTTTATATTTAGCATTTTTATACCAATCTATATATTTTTTTACTATTATATATTATATTTATTAGAAAAAAGTAATTTACCACTATTTAATTATTAATATTTTTATTAATTTTATTTTAATTTATTTTTTTAATAAACTAAATAATAATTTTTTCTTAAAAAGGAGAAAGTATGTTAATTGATGGCTTCGATACAGATAAAGAACCATTTGTTATAGCAGAATTATCGGCAAATCATAATGGAAGTTTAAAAGTTGCCATAGATACAATAAAAGAGGCAAAAAAGTGTGGTGCTGATGCAATAAAGCTTCAAACATATAGAGCTGATACTATTACAATTGATTGTGATAATGACTATTTCAAGATAAAACAGGGAACTATCTGGGACGGCAGAAAGCTTTTTGATTTATACAAAGAAGCTTACACACCGTGGGAGTGGCATAAGGAACTCTTTAAAGTGGCAAAAGAGGAGGGGCTTATCTGTTTCTCTTCACCATTTGATAAGAGTGCTGTTGATTTTTTAGAAGAGTTAGATACTCCAGCTTATAAAATTGCCTCTTTTGAAGTAGTAGATACTCCATTAATTGAGTATGTTGCTAAGCTAAATAAACCAACTATTATCTCAACAGGAATCGCAACTCTAAGTGATATAGAACTCTCTGTAAATAGCGTTAAAAAGTATCACAATAATTTAGCCCTTTTAAAGTGTACTTCAAGCTATCCTGCAAAGATAGAAGATGCAAATTTAAAAACAATTCCAAATTTAAAAAATACTTTTGGTGTAGAGGTTGGTCTATCTGATCATACTTTAGGTATAACAGCTCCTGTTGTAGCGGTATCTCTTGGAGCTAGAATCATAGAGAAACACTTTATTTTAGATAAAAATATTGGTGGAGCTGATAGCTCTTTTTCACTTGAACCATCGGAGTTCAAAGCTATGGTTAAGGCTGTAAAAGAGGCAAACTTAGCATTAGGAGAGGTTAATTATAACTTAAGTGATAAGATTAAGAAATCGAGAGAGTTTTCAAGAAGTCTATTTATTTGTGAAGATATAAAACAAGGGGAGATATTTAACGAGATTAATACCCGTTCAATTAGACCTGCTTTTGGATTGCATCCAAAGTATCTACCTACTGTTTTAGGTAAAAGGGCTAAAACGGATATAAAAAAAGGGACACCACTCTCGTGGGAGTTAATAGAGAAATAGAAAAATTTCTCTATTACTGTAATAACTTCATTACATTTTGTTGAGTCTGGTTTGCTTGACTCATTGCATATGAACCTGATTGTGCAAGTAAGTTATGTTTTTGAAAGTTTGCAGATTCTGAAGCGAAATCAACATCTCTAATTTGAGACTCACTAGCTTTAACATTTACTTGAGTAACACTAATATTATTTAGAGTAGATGTAAGTTGGTTTTGAACAGAACCTAAATCACTTCTAATTTTATCTAAATGTCTAATAGCAGAATCTGCTATATCCATCATAGCCATAGCACCAGCCATAGTAGTTACACCCGAACCTAGAGTTTGACCAGAACCTAATGCAAAACTAGAGTGTGTGTTTCCACCAATAGCACTTGCTTGATCTGCTGTAAATCCACCTTTACCATCTTGTAAATTAACTGTTAATTGAGCAGCACCAGATAATTTAGCAGTACCATTACCATCAGTTACATTGATATCTTTTCCACCCATTCTCGATAGTGTTAATCTACCATAACTCTCTCTTGAAGCACCATTTCCACCCATTGCAGTAAATGATTGTGCTGCTACTGAGATACCTCTACCATCTAAACTTCTTAAGTTTAAGTTACCTCTTGAATCTGTATAAGCCTCAACTCCAGTTTGATCTTTTACATCATTGATAGCATTTACAAGTTTACCATCGTTATCATTTGCAGTAATACTTGATAATGAACCAATTTGAACACCATTAATACTTAAACTAACAATATCACCACCACCAACAGAAGCTGACATTGTAGTAACATTTGTCCAAGATGCTTTAACTCCACCTAAAGCGTCAGAGTTTTTATTAATTACTTCAGCTAAAGCTCCAATACCAGTACCAACACCAGTTGAGATAGTAACGCTCTCTAGTGTTAAGTTATTTACACCATCAACGGCAGAGAAAGTAAGTGTAGATGTACCAGCAGCTGAGATAGTTGTTGTTTCAAATCTAACATCACCAATTTTAGCCGATTGAGTAGCCCCAATACTTGTTGTTACTGTCTGATTTGCATAAGCACCAATTTGGAACTCTTTATCTGTATAACTACCAGCTAATAAATTTTGACCATTAAATGAAGTTGTATGTGCAATATTATCAAGCTCTTCTAAAAGTTTTGTAATATCAGCTTGAAGAGCCTTTCTAGTGTCAGTTGTCTGACCATCTTGAGCAGCTTGAGTAGCTTTTACTTTAATAGTATCAAGAATCTTAATCTGCTCATCCATCGCTTTATCAGCTGTTTGAATAATTCCAATTGCATCATTTGCATTTCTGATTGCTTGTCCAAGAGAGTTTGATTGGTTTCTCAAACTATCTGCGATAGCCATACCAGATGCATCATCTGCAGCTTTATTGATTCTAAGACCAGAGCTTAGTTTCTCTAGTGAACTATCTAGTGATCTATTATTTCCTATACCAATTTGGTGTGCATTCATCGCACCTATGTTTGTATTAATTCTAAAACCCATTTTTACTCCTTTTCTAGTATTGAATTTAAAAGAATTAAGAAGTAAAAAGCAAAAAATATGCCACAAAAGTGTTAAAGTTTTTTTTACCAGATAGAAATTAATCTATCTAGTTTTAAGAAAGCTCTGTTTTAATAGTAGTTTTTGTGAAATTAGTGAAAGTTTATAGAAATATGTAATATCTATATAGTGAGTATTTTTATCTCAAAATTGTAAATTAAGAAATCTGGTATAAAATCTTGTAACTTACTATCAAGAGATATAGGGAGAGGGAGAGAGATTACTGAAGTAATCTTTGAACATTTTGTTGTAATTGATTAGCTTGGCTCATTGCATAACTACCAGCTTGTGCAAGTAAATTTCTCTTTTGAAAGTTTGCAGATTCTGAAGCAAAATCAACATCTCTAATTTGAGATTCAGCAGCAGCTATATTTACTTGAGTAACACTAATGTTATCAATTGTAGAGTTTAATTGATTTTGAGTAGAACCAATATTACCTCTTACAGCATTTAATTGTTTGATAGCAGAGTCAGCAATTTCCATCATAGCCATAGCACCAGCCATAGTAGTTACACCTGTTCCAATAGCTAGTCCAGCACCTAGAGCAGCACTTGAGTGAGTATTAGCACCAATTGCACTTGCTTGATCAGCTGTTAAAGCACCTTTCATATCGCCTAAATTCATAGTCGTTTGAGCAGCACCAGATAATTTTGCAGTACCATTACCATCAGTTACACTAATATCTTTTCCACCAACTCTAGTAAGAGTTAATCTACCGAAACTAGCTTTATCTGTACCAGCACCACCCATAGCAGTTAATGAAGCAGCAGCTAAAGAGATACCTCTACCATCAGTACTTCTAAGATTTAAGTTACCTCTTGAATCAACATAAGCCTCAACACCAGTTTGATCAGTTACATCATTGATAGCATTTACAAGTTTACCATCACCATCATTTGCAGTAACACCAGAGATTTGACCAATTTTAACACCATTGATACTTAAACTAACAATATCACCACCACCAATAGTTGCAGAAGTTGTAGCGACATTTGTCCAAGAAGCTTTAATACCACCTAGAGCATCTGAGTTTTTGTTAATAGTATCAGCAAGTGCTCCAATACCAGTACCAGCACCAGTTGAAATGCTTACGCTCTCTAGTGTTAAGTTATTTACACCATCAACAGCAGAGAAAGTTAGCGTAGCTGTACCAGCACTTGAAATTGTAGTTGTTTCAAATCTAACATCACCAACTTTGCTTGAGTGAGTAGAGTTAACTGTAAAATCAACAGTTTGGTTTGAACTTGAACCTACTTGAAAACTTTTATTTGTAAAACTACCATTTAATAGATTTTGACCATTAAATGAAGTTGTTGTAGCAATAGAATCTAAAGATTTTAATAATTTATCAACATCAGCTTGAATAGCAGCTCTAGTATCAGTAGTTTGACCATCTTGAGCAGCTTGAGTAGCTTTTACTTTAATTGTATCTAAGATTTTAAGTTGCTCATCCATCGCTTTATCAGCAATTTGGATAATACCAGTAGCATCATTTGCATTTTTGATAGCTTGACCAAGAGAGTTACCTTGACTTCTTAAACTATCTGCAATTGCCATACCAGAAGCATCATCAGCAGCTTTGTTAATTCTTAAACCTGAGCTTAATCTCTCAAGAGATTGATCTAACGCTCTATTATTCATTTGAGCATTTACATGCGAGTTCATCGCATTTGTATTTGTATTAATTCTAAATCCCATAATAAACCTCCAATGTTTTTAAAGCAGCATCCTTGCTACCTGTCAATATTTTATAATAATTTTTCTTAAAAAACATATTAGAAAAGAGGCTTTTTTTTAAAATTTATAAGATTTTATAGTTTTATTATGATTTAGTAATTGTTTTTAGGAGTTAGAGTTGTTTTTAGAAAAAAGAAAAGGAGTAAAAAAGAGGGGTTAACTCTTTTTTTACTGAAGAAGTTTTTGAACGTTTTGTTGTAATTGATTAGCTTGGCTCATTGCATAACTACCAGCTTGTGCAAGTAGATTTCTCTTTTGGAAGTTTGCAGATTCCGAAGCGAAATCAACATCTCTAATTTGAGATTCAGCAGCAGCTATATTTACTTGAGTAACGCTAATGTTGTTAATAGTTGATTCTAGCTGATTTTGAGTAGAACCAATATTACTTCTAACTTTGTCTAATTGAGCAATTGCTGCATCAGCAATTTCCATCATAGCCATAGCACCAGCCATAGTAGTTACACCTGTTCCGATAGTTTGACCAGCACCTAAAGCAGCACTTGAGTGAGTATTAGCACCAATTGCACTTGCTTGATCAGCTGTTAAAGTACCTTTCATATCGCCTAAATTCATAGTCGTTTGAGCAGCACCAGATAATTTTGCAGTACCATTACCATCAGTTACACTAATATCTTTACCACCAACTCTAGTAAGAGTTAATCTACCAAAACTAGCTTTATCTGTACCAGCACCACCCATAGCAGTTAATGAAGCAGCAGCTAAAGAGATACCTCTACCATCAGTACTTCTAAGGTTTAAGTTACCTCTTGAGTCAACATAAGCCTCAACACCAGTTTGATCAGTTACATCATTGATAGCATTTACAAGTTTACCATCACCATCATTTGCAGTAACGCCAGAGATTTGACCAATTTGAACACCATTGATACTTAAACTAACAATATCACCACCAGCAATAGTTGCAGAAGTTGTAGCAACATTTGTCCAAGAGGCTTTAATACCACCTAGAGCATCTGAGTTTTTGTTAATAGCATCAGCAAGTGCTCCAATACCAGTACCATTACCAGTTGAGATAACAACACTCTCTAGTGTTAAGTTATTTACACCATCAACAGCTGAGAAAGTTAGCGTTGCTGTACCAGCAGCTGATAGAGTTGTTGTTTCAAATCTAACATCACCAACTTTACTTGAGTGAGTTGCATTTACTGTAAAATCAACTGTTTGGTTCGAGCTTGAACCTACTTGGAAACTTTTATTTGTAAAACTACCATTTAATAGGCTTTGACCATTAAATGAAGTTGTTGTTGCAATAGAATCAAGAGACTTTAAAAGTTTATCAACATCAGCTTGAATAGCTTGTCTAGTTTCACTAGTTTGACCATCTTGAGCTGCTTGAGTAGCTTTTACTTTAATCGTATCTAAAATTTTAAGTTGCTCATCCATCGCTTTATCAGCAATTTGAATGATACCAGTTGCATCATTTGCATTCTTGATAGCTTGACCAAGAGAGTTACCTTGACTTCTAAGCTTATCTGCAATAGCCATACCAGAAGCATCATCAGCAGCTTTGTTAATTCTTAGACCTGAACTTAATCTCTCTAAAGACTTGTCTAATGCTCTATTATTCGCTTGAGCATTTACATGCGAATTCATCGCATTTGTATTTGTGTTAATTCTAAATCCCATAATAAACCTCCATATTAAATTCTACTATTAAGGTAGCTTCCTTGCTACTTAAAACAAGTATCGACAGCAAAAAAAAATCTTTTAGCCCTTTTTGGATAATTTATGTTAGAATTTGTGAAAAAATTTGAAAAAGGGCTAGAAGTTTGAAGAATCTAATAATTGTTGAGTCTCCAACTAAGGCAAAAACTATAAAGAATTTTTTAACTAAAGATTACGAAGTTATCGCGAGTAAGGGACATATTCGTGACTTACCTAAGAGTACTTTTGGTATAAAAATTGAAGATGACAAATTTGTTCCTCAATATAGGGTTGCAAAAGATTACTCAAAAATTGTAAAAGAGATAAAAGCACTTGCTAAAAAGAGTGAAACTATATATATAGCAACAGATGAGGATAGAGAAGGTGAAGCGATAGGTTATCATATAGCTATGGCTATAGGTAAAGAGCCTCTTGAGCTTCCTAGAATAGTTTTTCATGAAATTACAAAAACAGCAATCTTAGGAGCGTTAGAGAATCCTAAACAGATAGATTTAGATAAAGTAAATGCTCAACAGACAAGAAGATTACTAGATAGGATAGTTGGTTATAAACTCTCACCACTATTAGCTAGTAAGATTCAAAGAGGGCTTAGTGCTGGTAGAGTTCAAAGTTCAGCTTTAAAAATTATTGTTGATAGAGATAAAGAGATAGAGGCATTTAAGCCTATTAGATATTTTAAAGTTGTAGCAAAACTAAAAGATAATGAGTTTAACCTCTCATATTTTAGAGATAAAAAGATAGATAAATTAGATATTAGAGATGATGATGAGGTAGAGGAGATTTTAAAAACTCTAAAAGCTGAAGAGTTTAAGATAGAGAAAGTTGAGAATAAAAACAGAAAAACAAGCTCACCTGCTCCATTTATGACCTCTACTCTTCAACAAGTTAGCTCAAGCACTTTAGGGTTCTCTGCAAAAAAGACAATGATGCTTGCACAAGCTCTCTACGAGGGTATTAAAGTAGATGATGGGCAGATGGGGCTAATCACCTATATGAGAACAGATAGTCTAAATATAGCAAAAGAGGCTGTTGAGTCAGCTAGAGAGTTTATCAAAGATAGTTTTGATGAGAAGTATCTACCAAAAGAGCCTAAAACATATAAAGGTAAAGCTAAAACTGCTCAAGAGGCACATGAGGCTATTAGACCAACTAGAGTAGATTTTACTCCACAAATGGCTAGAGAGTACCTCAAAGATGATGAGTTAAAACTCTATAAGTTAATCTATAATAGATTTTTAGCTTCACAGATGGAAGATGCACTCTTTAAATCTCTAAGTGTTGTGGCAAGTTCAGAATCTGGAAAATTTAGAGTAACTGGTAGAAAGCTTGAATTTGATGGATTTTATAAAATTTATGGTGATATTGATAAAGATAAATTGCTACCTGAGTTTAAAAAAGGTGAAGTGATTGAGTTTAATGACATTTTGGCAACAGAACATTTTACTGAGCCACCATCTAGATACTCTGAAGCTAGTTTAATCAAAACACTAGAGGCTCTAGGAGTTGGAAGACCATCAACTTACGCTCCAACAATTTCGATTCTCCAAGCTAGAGGCTATATCGATATAGAAAAGAGACAACTAAAATCGACTGAAATTGCTGGAAAAGTTATAAAACTTTTAGATGAGCATTTTAATGAGATAGTGGATAGTAGTTTTACTGCAAACCTTGAAGAGAATCTCGATGAGATTGCAAATGCCAAAAAAGAGTGGCAAGGGGTTTTAAAAGATTTCTATCACCCATTTATAGAAAAAGTGGAGCTTGGCAAAAAAAATATCAAAAGTCAAAAAGTAATTATCCCAATTGGCGAAAAGTGTCCTGAGTGTCAAGAGGAGCTTGTGAAGAGAGTTGGACGATTTGGAGAGTTTATCGCTTGTAGCTCATACCCTAAGTGTAAATATACAAGAGCTACTGAAAATGATGTAAAAATCGAAGAGAAATGCGATAAGTGTGGCTCTGAAATGGTTCTTAAAAGGGGTAAAAATGGGGAGTTTTTAGCTTGTAAAAACTATCCAGATTGTAAAAGTACAAAACCACTAAAAGCACCATTGGTTGTAAGTGATGTGAAGTGTCCAGAGTGTAAAGGTGATATTATCGAGAGAAGCTCAAGAAGAGGTAAATTTTTTGGTTGTAGTAACTACCCAGATTGTAAATTTATCTCAAAATTTGCTCCAATTGATAAGAGATGCTCAGATTCAGAGTGTAACTATATTGTTGCAAAGAGGACTTTTAGAGGTAAAGAGGTTTATGAGTGTATCAAGTGTAAAAATAGAGAAGAGATAAAAGGGAATTAATGAAGATAGGAATTATCTCTGATTCTCATAAAAAAGCTGGAAGAAGTATCAAAGCGATAGATTTTTTGATTGATAAAAAAAAAGTAGATTATATTATTCATGCAGGTGATATTGTTAAACGAGAGATATTAGAGCATTTAGAGAATCGAAAAGTTAAATATTTAGCAGTATTGGGAAATAATGACAATCATCTTGTAGAGTATCAAAAAGAGTTTAATTTAGTTCAAGAGCCGTATTACTTTAAATTAAATGATTTAAAAATAAAATTGATGCATCACCCTTTCTATTTAGTACCAGATGTTGATATTGTTATTTTTGGTCACACACACATTAGCGAAATTGATTATAAAAATAGGACTCTATTTGTAAACTCTGGTGAAATTTGTGGAAGAGATACAGGTAGAAGCGAGGCTATGATATTAGAAATCACTAAAGATAAATATATCATAACTCAACTCTGGCGAGTTGTAAAAAATGAAAATTGGACAGAAAAAAAGGTGGAGTTTATTAAATGAGTGAAATTTATTTATGTGCAATAGTCAATATATCAAGTGGAAGTTGCCCAGAGGATTGTAAATTTTGTACTCAAAGTGCAAGATTTAGAGCTGATATTGATAGATATAGAGAGAAAGAGATTGAGCAGATTGTCAAAGAGGCAACGATTGCAAGAGAAAATGGAGCTGTTGGAGTCTGTTTAGTAACTTCTGGTAAAGGTTTAGATGATAAAAAGCTAGATTTTGTAACTAGAAGTGCTAGAGCTGTTAGAGATAAGCTAGGGAGTGATTTTAACTTAATCGGCTGTAACGGACTAGCTACTAAAGAGCAACTGCTTGAGCTTAAAGAATCTGGAATAAATGCCTATAATCACAATTTAGAGAGCTCAAAAGAGCATTATGAAAAAATTTGCTCAACTCATAGTTGGGAGCAGAGATACCAAACTTGTTTAAATGTTAAAGAGCTTGGATTAAAACTTGTAAGTGGTGGCATTATTGGAATGGGTGAATCAAAAGAGGATAGAATCTCTTTTATAAACTCACTAAAAGAGCTTAAACCTGCAACTACTCCACTAAATTTTTACCACCCAAATGAGGCACTTCCACTAAAAGAGAATAATATAGATTTTGATGAAGCGATAGAGTTTATAAAGTATGCTAGAGAGAATCTATCTTGTAAAAAACTTATGTTAGCTGGTGGACGAGAGTACTATTTCAAAGATAGACAGAGAGAGATTTTTGAAGCTGGAATAAACTCAATTGTGATAGGTGATTATTTAACAACAAAAGGAGAGAGAGCAAACCAAGATTTACAAATGCTTAAATCTTTAAATTTAGAAGTAGCAAGAAAATGCGATGGCTAGTGAAATATCAATTATAATAACTCTCTCTTTAATAATACTTCTCTCCCCTTTTCTCTCAAAATTTGTAAAAATTCCAACAACACCACTAGAGATTATTGTAGGCTCTATTGCTGGATATTTTGGTTTTATCTCTTCAGATAACCACTTTTTTGAGTTAGTTGCAGAGTTTGGCTTTCTATATTTAATGTTTTTAGCTGGAGTTGAGGTAAATTTAAAAAAACTCCTTAAAATCGATAAAGACCTATTTCAAAAAGGACTTGCCTATATTTTTGTGCTATTTCTAACCTCCGTCTCCATAACCTACGCATTTGATTTGGCAAAAATATTTGCGATTACAACTCCATTAATATCAGTAGGTTTAATTGTTGCACTTACTAAAGAGTATGGAAAAGATGAGGATTGGTTAAAACTCTCTATGACAATTGGAATCATAGGTGAAGTTGTCTCTATCTGTGTTTTAACTTTTGTTGCTGGAGCGTTAGAGTTTGGATTAACAACAGAGTTTTACAAAAGTATTATATATCTATTCCTATTTCTATTAGTCTTTTTTATGATTTTCAAATCTCTAAGAATCCTCTTTTGGTGGTATCCAGAGATTAAAACTTTTCTAATGCCACACTTTGATAAGAGTGAAAAAGATATAAGAATCTCAATGGCAATATTTTTTCTAACTATTGCAATTACTCTCTATCTACACTTAGAGGTCGCTTTTGGTGCCTTTTTAGCTGGTGTCTTTATCGCTACATTTTTTGAGCATAAAACATCACTACCACATAAACTTGAGAGTTTTGGGTTTGGGTTTTTAGTGCCTATCTTTTTCATATATATAGGCTCTAGCTTTAAAATTGAATCGATATTTTATGATGGATTACTTTTAAAAGCTATTTTAATTGTTATATTTATGCTATTTGTTAGATTCTTAGCCTCTTTTGTATTTTTAAATACTTTAGGCTTTAGAAAAATGCTTCTCTTTGCACTCTCGCACTCTATGCCTCTTACCCTATTAATTGCTGTTGCAACTCTAGCTTACCACTCTGTTAGCATCAGTAAAGATTACTATTTTGCATTTATTTTAGCTTCACTTTTTGAAGTTATCATCTCAATGATAAGTATAAAGCTCATAAAAAAATAGAGCTTTATGCCGATTTTAAAAGAAAAAGGCTATTTTTATGGATGTCCAAATAGATATAAACAAATTAACATTTAGTCACTATTTAGCTCTTATAGATGAAAAATTAGCTCTAGTTCAAACTAAAACTAATTTAGATTTTATTGTAAATTTTATTTATGAAGTTGAGAACGAGAGAAAATTTTTTCAAAAAGAGAAGAGAGAGGATTATCTAAAAATAGCCCTAAAAATTAGAGAAATTATTAAAAATATGATTCTATCTGGTCAATTGCCAGATAGAAACTATCTCTATCTATATATTGTTTTTGATAATTTAGAGATAGAGTTAGATGATTTTTTTAGTAAACAAGCCTCTATTATTAATGATAATTTCTATCTTATGGTCGATTCTGAAGAGAAAATTATCTCAAATGATTTGATATTTCTATTTGATATTTTAAATGCTAAGACAAAATCGGGAGTAGAGGGATATATAAAAAGATGCGTAAGTTTTGATTTAGATGGTATATCAAGTAACTTTAGTGCCTTTTTAGAGTTTATTAGTAATAAGTTTTTAGCTTTTATATCGATTGATTTTATATTTGATATATTAGCTGAACTATATAGAGGTTTCTCAAATTTTAGTGATAAATCAAAAAGAACTCTTTGTAACTGGACACTGCATTGTGTCTATAATGTTCCTATCTATTTCAACTCTAAAGAGTGGAGTAAACTCTATCCTATCTGGAGAGAGAATCTATACACTTTGATAGAAGAGAAAAATATTGATATGGTTGTCTATTTTCAATTTTTTATCTATCACTTTATGGGGAATCTCTTTAAAGTACAAGATGAGTGGAAAAATTTTAATAAAGAGATAAACCAGCCCTGCTCTAGATTCTACCTAACTACGAAAAAAGATTTACCAGAGATAAAGCCAAACCCAAGTGGAAAAAAGAGAATAGCTCTGTTAAAAGATAGAATCACAAATAACTCTGTCTTTAAATTAGAATTTTCTCTATTTAAAAGATTGATGAATTCAAAAGAGTTTACAGATAAGTATGAAGTCTATATATATAGTTGTAACTATTTTGAGAAAAACTTTGATGATGAGGGAATCATAGCTCTTTTTAACTCTATTGGTGTTAAGACAGTCTCTCCAGCAAAAGAGTTTATAAACAAGGGTTACTACAACAGCCACTATGAAAAAGCTCTGCTATTAAGAGAGACTATTATCTCTGATGAGATGGATATTTTAATTAGCTCTATGAATGGTTATGGAATAGGGACTTTCCTATACTCTACAAGAACAGCTCCAAAACAGCTATTTTGGTCGCATGGCGATTACACTTATGATATAGATGGAGTTGATGGCAGAGTTATCGGTTATGGTTTAAAAGATTTAACACTAGCTGGTTTTGATTTTAAATCTTTTGCTATTAGTCTATATAGAGACTTTTTAGTACCATCTGTTGCACCAAAGTTTATAAGTGAAGTAAAAAATAGATTTGTAGGTAAAACGATACTAGGAACAATATGTAGATTTATCAAAATATCTGATGAGTTTTTAGAGGTTTTAGTAGAGATACTAAAGAGAAACCCAGATTGTGTCTATCTAGCTTGTGGGGCTGGAGATGAAGATTTATTATCTAAAAAAGTGAAAGAGTTAGGAATCGAAAAACAGTTTATTATAGAGGGGTTTGTTGACCCTCATGTACATGGCTATGCGATGGATATATTTTTAGATACTTTTCCATTTTACAACGGAACAAGTGTAGGGGAGTATACTACAAAATCAAAAGTAGCTATTAGAATGGTAGATGATGCAAATAGAGAGATTTTAACTACTGTTTATGAGAGATTTCCAGCTTGTAAAGATGCTTTAAAACCTATTTTAGAGAAGTTAAATTTAGATGTAGATAGAGTTGTTGATGAGGATTCATTTCAAAAATATATAGGAGAGTCTGTCGGTTTTTGTGATAGTAAAGAGAGTTATATAGAGTTTGCTCAAAAGATAATTGAAGATAGAGAGTATAGAGATTTATGTGGCGAGTTTTGGGGAGAGTTTGTAAAACTTGATTTAGAAAATGCAGCAGTAGATAGTATACCTAGCTTTATAAAGGCTATTGATGGAGATTAAAAAAATAATTCTAGAATCGATAGAGATAAAAAAGAGGCTATTAACAGACTCTTTTGAGAAGAGAATAGTAGATATTATAGATGTTTTAACAGATTCTTTTCAAAATAATCAAAAACTATTGATTGCTGGAAATGGTGGGAGTAATAGCGATGCAAACCATATTGCTGGGGAGTTTGTTGGAAAGTTCTATTTTCACAGAAGCCCACTAAATGCAATAGCACTAAATACAAATAACTCTATCTTAACAGCAATTGCAAATGATTACTCTTATGAAGATGCTTTTGCAAGGGAGCTTGAGGCGTTAGCTATAAGAGGTGATATATTTTGGGGAATCTCAACAAGTGGAAATTCTAAAAATATAGTTAAAGCTATGGAGTTAGCTAAAGAGATAGGAGTTAAAACTATCGGTTTTACTGGAGAGAGAGAATCAAAAATGGATTTCTTAAGTGATTATTTAATAAAAGTTCCATCAAGTGACACACCGAGAATTCAAGAGATTCATATCTTAATTGCTCATATTATCTGCCAAGGAGTTGAGGCAGATATTTTTGGAGAAAATGCTTGATTGCAATTGTTTTAGCTGGAGGGTTTGGAACTAGATTAAAAAGTGTTGTAAAAGATGTTCCAAAACCTTTAGCTCCAATAAATAACAGAGCTTTTTTAGAGTATCTATTTGACTACTTAAGAGAAAATGGTATTAAAAAAGTTATCTTATCTGTTGGATATAGAGCAGATTTGATTCAAAACCACTTTGGCTCATCTTATAGAGATATATCGATTGAGTATATCTTTGAAGATACCCCTTTAGGAACTGGTGGGGCTATCAAAAAATCATTGGAATCTGTAAAAGAGAGTTGTAATTTTATATTAAATGGAGACAGCTTTTTTAATATAGATTTGAGAGCATTTAAAGAATCTTTTGATAGAGAAAAAGCAGATATTTCAATAGCTCTGAAAGAGATGCAAAATTTTGATAGATATGGTTTGATAGAGTTAAATCAAAATAGAGTTGTAGAGTTTAAAGAGAAGAGTTTTTGCAAAAAGGGTTATATAAATGCTGGAATCTATCTAGTTAAGAGTGATATTTTACAAAACTTCGAGAGTAAAAGCTTCTCATTTGAATCGGATTTTTTACAAAAAAGTATAGATTCGCTAAATATCAGAGGTTTTAAATCAGATGGATATTTTATAGATATTGGAATACCAGAGGATTATGAGAGAGCAAAAGAGTATTTTAGATGAGAAAAGCTCTCTTTTTAGATAGAGATGGTGTTATAAACCAAGATTTAAAATATGTTCATAAAATTGAGGATTTTATCTTTAATAGTGATATTTTTAAGATTTGCAAATTTTTTTTAGATAGAGAGTATCTGATTTTTGTAATCACAAATCAAGCAGGAATTGCCAGAGGTTATTACTCTTTAGATGATTTTAAAATTTTAGATAGTTTTATGATAGAAGAGTTTAAAAAGAGAGATATAACAGTAACTAAAACATACTTCTGCCCTCATCACCCTGACTTTACAAAAGAGTGTGAGTGTCGAAAACCAAAGCCTAAAATGCTCTTTGATGCAGAGAGTGAGTTTGATTTAGATTTAAAAAACTCCGTTTTAATTGGAGATAAACCAAGTGATATTGAAGCTGGAGTAAATGCTAATTTAAAATATAATTTTTTAGTTAAAAGTGTGTATGATTTAAAAGATGAACACTTCAATTCACTAAATGATTTATTTAAATTTTTAAAGGATAGAGATGATAGTTTCTAGGACACCATTTAGAATCTCTTTTTTTGGAGGTGGTAGCGATTATCCAAACTACTATTTAGAAAACGGAGGAAAAGTTTTAGGTGTTGCGATAAATAAGTATTGCTATCTAAATGTTAGAAAACTTCCACCCTTTTTCAGTCATAAACATAAAATCGTCTATTCAAAAATAGAGGTTATCAACACTTTAGATGAGATAATTCACCCATCTGTTCGAGAGACAATGAAGTATTTAAATATCGACTCTGGTGTATCGATTCATCACGATGGAGATATTCCAGCTAGAAGTGGCATGGGTTCTAGTAGCTCTTTTACAGTAGGACTTTTAAACTCTCTTTACGCTTTAAATGGGGAGCTTATCTCAAAAGATGATTTGATGTATAAAGCGATTCATATAGAGCAGAATTTAATAAAAGAGAATGTTGGCTCACAAGACCAGAGTTTTGCAGCTCATGGGGGACTTAATATAATAGAGTTTTTACAAAATGGAAAAATATCTGTAAAGCCAATTATCTTAAATAGAGAGAGATTAGAGGAGTTTGAGGGAAATATTATGCTCTTTTTCTCTGGTCTTAGTAGATTCTCATCAGATATTGCAAAAGAGCAGATAGAAAATACCAAAAAAAATATGCCAAATTTGGACAAAATCAAAGCTTTGGTAGATGAGGCTTACGATATTTTGGTAAATGATAGAAATTTAGATGAGTTTGGAGAGTTATTAAACTACACTTGGGAGCTTAAAAAATCTCTCTCATCTAAAATCTCAAATCTTGAAATTAATAGTATGTATGAAAAAGCTATCAAAGCTGGTGCTATTGGTGGAAAACTTCTAGGTGCTGGAGGTGGTGGTTTTATGGCTTTTTATGTAAAAAAAGAGAATCAAGAGAGAGTAAAAAAAGCATTAGATGGATATTTACATATTCCAATAAAATTTGATTTTGACGGTAGTAAAATAGTAGTTTATGAACCAAATTATAAGGATTGATTGATGAGATATGATTTAGCTTATTCAACATTTTCAAAAGAGGAGAAAGAGGCTCTATATAGTGTAATAGAATCAGATATGTACTCAATGGGTAAAAGAGTAAAAGAGTTTGAAGAGGCTTTTGCATCATATTTTGGGGCTAAATATGCTCTTATGGTTAACTCTGGCTCATCAGCTAACTTAATAGCCACTACATCACTCTTTTTTAAAAAAGAGAATCCTCTAAAGGCTGGAGATGAGGTTATTGTGCCTTGTATCTCTTGGGCAACAACCTACTACCCACTTCATCAATATGGATTAAAACTGAAATTTGTAGATATAGATTTAGAGACGCTAAATTATGATATTGAAGAGTTAAAAAAGGCAATTTCGCCAGATACAAAGATGGTTGTTGCTGTCTCTATTTTAGGAAACCCTTGCTATTTTGATGAGATAGCTAATATTTGCAAAGAGAAAAATATAATTTTATTTGAAGATAATTGCGAATCGATGGGTGCTAAATTTGATGGAAAATATACGGGAACTTTTGGAGATATAAATACATTCTCTACATTTTTCTCTCACCATATCTCAACAATGGAGGGGGGAGTTATCTTAACTGATGATTATGAACTCTACTCTCTTGGAAAATCGCTTAGAAATCATGGCTGGACTAGAGATCAAGATGAAGATAGTGAGATTTTTGAGAAAAGAGATGATGATTTTTTTGAAGCTTATCGATTTATCCTACCAGGTTACAATGTCCGTCCAACTGAGATGCAAGGGGCTTTAGGATTAGAGCAGATTAAAAAATTAGATAAATTCTTAGAGATTAGACAAGCTAACGCTAAATATTTTGTAGAAAAGTTTAAAGATGATAAACGATTTATTATTCAAAAAGAGGTAGGTCAGAGTAGCTGGTTTAGTTTTACTATGATTTTATCAAAAGAGTTTACAGACTCAAGAGAGAAAGTGCTTAAAAAATTAAAAGATGCAGATATAAATTATAGAATTATCACAGGTGGAAATATATTAAAGCACGATGTTGCTAAATATTTTGATAAAGAGGTAACAAAGCGAGAAAATGCTGATTATGCACATGATAATGGCTTTTTTATAGGAAATGCTCCAATCGATTTAACAAAAGAGATAGATTATCTATTTGAGACTTTAAGAGAAATTTAGAAAATGTTATATATATCCACATCTGCTCTTAAGCGAAAATCTATAATAGATTCTGTTAATGATTTATTAAAAATAACTTCAAATATAGAGTTATCAGGAGGAACTCAATATCAAAAGAATCTTTTAGAATCTTTAGTAGCTTTAAAAAAGAGTAAGAAAATAAATTTTATATTACATAGTTATTTTCCTCCTCCTAAAGATAGTTTTGTCTTAAATTTTGCTGATGAGAGTGAAAAAACACGAAACTTTATAACTTTAGCAATGAAATATATTAAAGCTTTAGATATAGATTATTACTCAATTCACAGTGGATTTAAACAGAGATATAAGTTTGATAATGAGCTTTTAATAGATGGAGAGAGTAGTTTTAAAAAAAAATCTATTTTAAATAATATAAATTGGTTTTATACTCTCTATCCAAAATATAAAATAGCACTTGAGAATCTATTTCCAAATAATAAAAATTTAAATTGCTGTTTTATGATGAGTATAGATAGTATTTCTGAAATTTTAGATAGTGATAAGAGAATTTATTTATTATTAGATTTAGGACATTTAAAAATATCTTCAAATTATTTTAAATTTGATTATTTAGATGCTGTAGATATACTTTTTTCAAAATATTCACATAGAATTTTAGAGATTCATCTATCTGAAAACAGTGGTTTAAAAGATGAGCATTTAGATATTACAAAAGAGAGTACTCAATGCTTAGTTATTGAAAAATATAGAGATTTAATTAATAAAAATAGAATTAATGTGGTAATAGAGAGTAGGATTAATGATTTAGACAAATTAAAAACTAGCTATTATCTATTTAAAAGTATATTAAAAGGGTAAGAATGAAAATATTAATAACTGGAGGGGCTGGGTATATCGGCTCTGTTTTGACGCTGGAGTTACTAAAAAAAGGATTTGAGGTAACTGTAATTGATACTTTTATGTTTTCTCAAAACTCACTTTTAGATTGTTGTCACTTTGATAGCTTTGATGTTGTAAGAGGTGATTGTAGAGATAAGACGCTAATGCAAAAGTTGATAAAAGATAAAGATATAATTATTCCTTTAGCTGCACTTGTAGGAGCTCCTCTTTGTAATAGAGATGAGATAGGAACTATAACGATAAACAGAGATGCGATAGCTCTTTTAGATGAGATTACATCAAAAGAGCAAAAAATTTTAATGCCAATTACAAACTCTGGTTATGGAGTTGGTCAAGAGGGAATTTTCTGCACAGAAGAATCACCTCTTAAACCAATATCTCTCTATGGTCAGAGTAAAGTTGATGCAGAGAAAATTATTTTAGATAGAGGTGAAGCTATTAGTTTTAGATTAGCTACTGTTTTTGGATTAAGTCCGAGAATGAGACTCGATTTACTTGTAAATGATTTTACATATAGAGCTGTGAAAGATGGCTTTATTGTTGTGTTTGAGGGGCATTTTAAGAGAAATTATATCCATATTAGAGATGTTGTCAGAGCTTTTATTCACGGAATCGAAAATTTTGAATCGATGAAAAATGAGCCATATAATGTTGGATTATCTGATGCAAATCTATCTAAAATAGAGCTTTGTAATAAGATAAAAGAGTTTGTGCCAAACTTTACTATCTTAGAAGAAGAGATAGGCAAAGACCCTGACCAGCGAAACTATATTGTCTCAAATGAGAAGATAGAAAAGACAGGATTTATGCCAGAGTATTCACTTGAGTTTGGAATCAAAGAGCTTATCAAAGGCTATACAATAATAAATAATAATAGGTTTAGCAATGTTTAAAAGAGTATTGATAACTGGAGTTAGTGGTTCAGGTGGAAGCTATTTAGCAGAGTATATAGTAAATAATCAACCAGATGTGAAAGTGTTTGGAATCAGCAGATGGCACAGCACAGGAAGCAGTAGGAATTTAGAGAATATTAAAGATAAAGTAGAGGTGTTAGAGTGTGATTTACTCGATTTAAGCTCAATTATTAGAGTTTTAGATGAGGTAAAACCTGACGCGATTTTACATATCGCCTCTTATGCAAATGTGAGAAACTCTTTTATCACTCCACTCTCTGTTGTAAATAACAATGTAATGGGTACAGCTAATCTTTTTGAAGCTATCAGAATCTCAAAACTAGACCCTACGATTCAGTTATGTAGTACAAGTGAAGTTTATGGCAAAGTTGACCCTAAAAATGTTCCAATTAATGAAGATTGTCCGATAAATGCAGTAAATCCCTACTCTGTTTCAAAAGTGACACAAGATTTACTAGGACAAAGCTACTTTTTAAGTTATGGAATGAAAGTAGTTAGAACAAGAATGTTTGCATATATAAATCCAAGAAGAGCTGACCTTTTTGCAACATCATTTGCTTATCAAGTGGCTAAAATTGAGGAGGGAATGCAAAATACTCTCTATCACGGTAATTTAGATTCAACTAGAACTCTAATCGATGTTAGAGATGCTATGGAATCGTATTGGGTAGCTCTTACAAAAGGTAAATCGGGCGAGAGTTATAATATTGGTGGAAAGACAGTTATAAAAGTGGGTGAGTTTTTAGATGTATTAAAAGAGAAAGCCAAATGCGAGATAAAATCAGAAGTTGACCCAAAACTACTAAGACCAGCCGATATTACACTTCAGATTCCAGATACATCAAAGTTTGAAAATGAGACGGGTTGGAGTCCTAAATATAGCTTTGAAGAGAGTGTTGAGTATCTACTAAAGCATTGTCGAGCAGAGGTAAAGAAGCAAAAAGCACTAATGAATGGATAATTTTATGTTAGATGAGAAGATTTTAAGAAGTTTTGATAATAAAAATATTTTAATAACAGGTGGAACGGGCATGATTGGTCGCTCTGTTGTTGATATATTAACTCTAAGTGAAGCCAATATAAAAGTGGTGTCTCTTGATAAAATTGCTCCAAACTCAAAAGCTACCTATGTATATGGTGATTTGTGTGATTTTAACTTCTGTAAAGAGATTACAAAAGATATAGATTATGTTTTTCACATAGCTGGAATCGGTGCATCTGTTCACGCTGCACAGAGCAAAAGAGCATCGCATTTTGTGCCAATGCTTATGATGAATACAAATATATTAGAGGCTTCAAGGTTAAATGGAGTTGAGAAGTTAATCTATACAAGCTCTGTCGGGGCTTATAGTGTCTCTGATAAGTTTGTAGAGAGTGAATATAGTCTCTCATCTGAACCGATGGATTTTGCTGGTTGGGCTAAGAGAATGGCAGAGGAGCAGATTTACGCTTATAAACTTCAATATGGTTTAGATTCATACTCTATCGTTAGACCATCTAATATTTATGGAATTGGTGATAACTTCTCACCTGAGCAATCACTTGTAATTCCATCACTTATGTATAGACTTTTAAATGGAGAAAATCCTCTAACTGTTTGGGGTGATGGTAGTGCAATTAGAGATTTTTTATATAGTGAAGATTGTGGACGAGGAATTATTTTAGCACTTTACTATGGAACTAAATCAAGATTTGTAAATCTTGGTTTTGGTGGTGAGGGAATTAGCATAAAAGAGTTGGTTGAGACTCTAAATAATTTTATCGATTTTGAGTATAAATTTGATACAACCAAGCCAACAGGGGCTAAAAGAAGAGTTATGGATATGAATCTAGCTAAAGAGTTAATCCATTTTGAGCCAAAAGTTAGTTTAAAAGAGGGTTTAGAGAAAACTTGGAATTGGTTTAGAGAGAATCAAAGCGAGTATAAACTAAAACAGAACTACTTTAAAGATTAAATTGGAGTTAAAATGCAAAAGATAGATGTGGGTTTAGTGCAAATTGGTGATAGTTTTGGAGAGAATCAATACTATCTGCCTTACGCTTTGGGGCTTTTGGAAGCTTACGCTAAAGCACATTTAAAAGATAAAAATAGATTTAACTTTAAATTACCAATTTTTAAAAGAGATAAAATCTCAAATATTGTCGATTCTCTTTTAGATAGTGATATAGTTTTTTTTAGCTCATACCTTTGGAATTTTCAAATTAGCCTAAGAGTTGCAAAAGAGTTAAAGTGTAAAAATCCAAATATAAAAATAGCTTTTGGAGGTCCACAAGTTCCTGAAAATAGCGAAAAACTTCAAAAGTTTGCAACCGATTACCCTTTTATAGATTTTTGCTGTTTTGGAGAGGGTGAGAGAGTATTTTTACGGCTTTTAGAAAATTTTCAGAGAGATTTATCAATAGTTCCATCAATAGGCTACTTAAAAGATGGAGAGTTTATAAAAAATGAGACAACAGAGAGAATCTCAAATTTAAATGAAGTTCCATCGCCCTATTTAGAGGGAGTTTTTGATAAGTTAATTGAGTTAAACCCTGAAATAAATTGGTCTGTTATGTGGGAGACTAATCGAGGTTGTCCATTTAGTTGTGCCTTTTGTGCTTGGGGTGCTACCAATAAGAGGCGAGTCTATAAGTATGAGATGGATAAGCTATTTAATGAGATAAATTGGTTTAGTAAAAACAAAATAGAGTTTATCTTCTGTTGTGATGCAAATTATGGAATGTTTGAGCGAGATTTTGAGATAGCTAAAAGGGTAGCTCAAAACAAAAAAGAGTATGGTTATCCGATGGTTTTCTCTATCCAAAATACAAAAAACACAACTGATAAAATTTTTGAACTTCAAAAGCTACTAAATGATAATGACCTCCAAAGAGGTGTGAATTTAGCCTTGCAATCTACAAATCCACAAACTCTAAAGAGTATTAGCCGAAAAAATATCTCATCAGATGTCTATAACGATTTACAAAAAATGTTTACAGATGAGAAAATAGCAACTTTTAGCGATATTATTTTAGGACTGCCCGATGAGAGTTATGAGAGTTTTGTTGCTGGAGTTGAAAACACTATCTCAAATGGTCAACACAATAGAATCCAATTTATAAATTTAACGATTCTTGAAAATACCCAAATGAGTGAGCCTGAATATATCAAAAAACATGGTTTAATTTTGCAAAAATCGAAAATTGTTGCCCATCATACAACCATCGATGAGCAAGATGAGGTTTTAGAAGAGCAAGATATAGTTGTTGGAAGTAGGGCTTTACCAAGAGAGGATTGGGTTAAAACTAGAGTCTTTTGCTGGTTAACATCGATTTTACACTTTAATAAAGTGCTTCAGATAGTCTTTATTGTAATAAATAGAGTTGCAGATATAGCCTTTAGTGATTTGATTGAACTTTTTATAATTGAAGATAAAAAATATCCAATTTTGAGTGAAATTTATAAAACTCTAAAAGCGAAAGCAGTTGATATTCAAAATGGAGAGAATGAGTTTGTATTTTCAAAAGAGTATCTAAATATCTATTGGCCTGTTGATGAGTTTGTCTTTATAGAGTTGATTTATAAAGATAGATTAGATGAGTTTTACAAAGAGGTAGAGGGTAGATTTTTAGAGTTTTTTGAGAGTAGAAACACTATTTTTCCAGTAGAGATTTTAAGAGATTCTTTAAAATTAAATAGAGAACTTATAAAGATTCCATTTAAAGATGAGAAGTTAGAGTTAGAACTCTCTTACAATATTTTTGACCTCTATTTAGCTATTTTAGTTGGCAAAAATATAGAGCTTACAGAGCAGAAAAGTATCTATAAAATAGATAGAGAATCTCAAAAGTGGAGTAGCTGGAATGAGTGGTTTAAAGAGGTTGTCTGGTTTGGGACTAAAAGAGGAGATTATCTATATAGAGTAATTAAATGATTGGTTTTAGATGTTTAAAAGATTCTATCTATTATAGTTTAAGTAGAGATTCTCGCACACACTTCAATAGGGTCGCGAGAATAGATAGAGAACTCTAAAATGAGATATTTAGAGTATACAAAACCTGCACAAACTTCAAAAGAGATAATCAACTTTTTAACTCTATAAAATCAACTTGGCTTAGATGATGATTTATTTAAAAATAACAGTTTTTGGAACTAAATATGAAAAATGTATTAATTTGTGGGGCAACAGGATTTATTGGTAGAAATTTAACACTTTTTTACTCAAAACAGAACGATTATAGAGTCTTTGCAACATACCATAAAAAAGAGCCATTTGAGTGTGAAAATATAACTTGGATTAAGGCAGATTTGAGAGATAAAGATGATGTCAAAAAGGCATTAGAGGGCATTGATATTTTGATTCAAGCAGCAGCAACTACTTCAGGTGCTAAAGATATTGTAAACTCTCCACATATTCATGTAACAGATAATGCCGTTATGAACTCTCTTATATTTAGAGAGGCATTTGAGCAGAATTTAGAGCAAGTTCTATTTTTTAGTTGCTCTGTGATGTATCAATCGAGCCAAAATCTAATAAAAGAGTCAGATTTCAATGGAGAGATTCCTCAAAGCTACTTTGGGGCTGGGTGGACAAAAGTCTATATAGAGAAACAGGCAGAGTTTTACGCTAAATTAAATAAGACAAAGTTTACAGTTTTGAGACACTCAAATATCTATGGCGAGTATGATAAATTTGATTTGGAAAAGTCTCATGTTTTTGGGGCAACTATGACTAAAGTTTTGACAAATAGTGATGGAGAGATAGTTATATGGGGAGATGGAGAGGCTAAAAGAGACTTGCTCTATGTTTATGATTTGATAGAAGCTGTCGATATTTGTATTAGGAACCAAAAAGATAATTTTGAGCTTTTAAATGTCGGCTTAGAGAAAGCTATCTCTATAAGGGAGTTAGTTAGCAAAATTATTAAAATATCAAAAAGAGATATAAAAATTAGTTTTGATAAGACAAAGCCAAACATAAATACCAAAATAGCACTAGATTGCTCAAAAATTAAAAATAAGTTTGGCTGGGAGGCTAAAACCTCTTTGGAAGAGGGGATAAAAAAGACTATGGCTTGGTATAGAGAGAATATTATAAAGGAAAAAGATGAGTGACAAAGAGAGAGAATTTGATGGCTTTGCAAAATTTAATGCAGATTGTAATGTAGAGGAGTTATTAGCAGAGCATTTTAAAAAGTTTGATATATCTCCATTGGAAGTTGCAAATAATTTTCAAATTTATACAAGAAGAACAACTCTTAAAAAGTTTTTAGCTCATTATGATTTTTTTAAAATGGTAATAGATTTACCAGGTGATATTGTTGAGCTTGGCGTTTATAGAGGCTGTTCACTTATGAGTTGGGCAAACTTTTTAGAGATTAGAAATATGGGTGATAGACAAAAACAGGTATTTGGATTTGATAATTTTGAGGGTTTTGTAAATTTTGATAAAGAAGATGGCAAAGAAGATGAAAATGTTAATAAAACACTAGGTGGATTTAATGGTGGAGCATTTGAAGATATTTTAAGAGATGCTATCGGTATTTTTGATAATGATAGATTTATCCCATATAAACCTAGAGTAAAGCTAATAAAGGGAAATGCTGAGGATACTATTCCTAAATTTGTAGAAGAGAATCCTGGGCTTAGAATCTCTTTATTGCATTTTGATGTAGATTTATACAAACCAACAAAAGTGGCACTAGAGCATTTTTGGGATTTAGTTGTAAAAGGTGGTGTTATACTCTTTGATGAGTATGGAATTAGACCTTGGCAAGGCGAGAGCAGTGCTGTTGATGAGTTTTTTAAAGATAAAGATGTAGAGATAAAAAGATTAGATTGGTCTCCAAACCCTGGTGGATATGTCATAAAAAAATAATAAAGGAATCTATGATGAATGAGTTTTATTGGGATAATGAAGATAATTTCTTGTTTGTAGCTAGAGGATTATTTAAACCAGAAGATATTACAGATTTAAATAGATACATAAAAAAATCTCTAAGTGAGTATGAGCCTAAAAATGAGAGAGATAGAGAGCTTTTAGATTATGGGGTTGCTCCTGATGAGATTAGATTAAATGAGAAAATTTTTGATGTTTGGAAGAGGGCTGACTTATCTATATTACCAAAAGAGTTAGAGGCTTATAAATATATAATCTATCCACCAATGATTAGAAATGTAAAAAAGGGGTTTGACTTTGTTCCTTGGCATCAAGATGTCTCTTATATTAGAAATATAAAACATAAAAAACATAATAATGCAATAATATGTTTTACACCACTTGATGAGAATCCATCAGAAAAATCTACACTGGAGTTCTGTTTCAAAAAAGGCGAAGTGGAGCTAGAGCCAGTTTTTAGAAAAGAGCATAAAGTAAATGTTTTTGATTTGAAAGATGAAGATACTCCAAAAGAGAGTGAGTGTATCAGTTTTGAGTTAAATCGAGGAGATGTTTTAATGTTTGGAATGTTAACTCTACATCGTACATTTATAAAAGATGAAACTATGCTTGATAGATTATCAACAGAGTTTAGAATCACAAGAGAGGATAATATCTTAAAAGATAGAGACTATTTTAATATAGAATCATCGAAAATGACAAAAGGCTCAAACTAAAAGGATTTATTATGGTTACACAAGAGCAGATAGATTTTTATAATGAGAATGGATTTTTATTAATTGAGAATCTAATAGATAAGAAAAATATTGAGGCTCTAAGAGATGAGGCTCAAAGCGTTGTAAAAGATGAGGTGTATACAAATCGATTAGATATGCACAAAAACCCAAACTTTGCAAAACTGCATAAAAACCAAAAAATATTGGAGATTATCGATAGAGTATTAAATCATAAAATGATTCCAATCGGTTCAATTTTTTTCTACTGTAAACCAGATAACCCTCTGGAGAATGGCTCGATTTGGCATCAAGATAACTACGCTCCAAAGAGTCCTATTGGAAGTTATTTAGTTGTAGGAGTACCTCTTGATGATGCAGATAAAGAGAACGGTTCGTTAATAGTTGTGCCTAAAAGTCACAAGTTAGGTGATGTTTACCATAAACCTAGTAAAAATTTTGAAAAAGATGAAGATGGAAATATAGTAAACGCTTACCCTATTGGAGATGAGTGCGAAGTACCAGAGGGGTTTGAGCAGTTGCAACTAGAGTATAAAGCTGGTGATTTACTCTTAATGCATGGTCACACTATCCATATGGCTTATAAAAACACTCACAAAACAAGATGGAGAAGAAAAATATATATGCACTATATCAAAAATGGACACCCATTTTGGCCTGGTTGGAATGCAAAAAGAGAATTGATTGAGAGAGATTAAAATGTTAAATTTAGAGTTTTTTAGTGAATTTCAAAAAAAGAGTATAGGATTTGTTGATATAGGTTCTATGGGTGGCGTACATGAGATGGTAGAGCCTATTAGTCAAATTATAAAAGCTATCTGTTTTGAGCCTGATGAGTGCGAAGCTCAAAAGCTTGTAGATATGTACAGAGATGATAATAGATACTCAAAAGTGATTGTTGAGCAGGTAGCCTTAAACTCAAAAGAGGGAAAAACTGACCTCTTTGTCTCTCAAACACCGACAAACACCTCACTACTTGAGCCAAATAGCGACTTTATAAGTAGATATAAAGCTATTAAATTTCTGCTTGATAAAAAGATAAAAATAGATGCTATTACGCTAGATAGTGCGTTAGAGAAAAACTCTTTTAAATCAGAATTTATCAAAATAGATACTCAAGGTAGCGAGTTTGATATTTTAAAAGCCTCTCCAAATGCTCTAAATTCAAGTTTGGGAATCTGGTGTGAAGTTGAGTTTTTTGAAGTCTATAAAAATCAAAACACTTTTAGTGATGTCGATTCTATGCTTCGTGATTTTGGATTTTGTATCTATGGACTCTATCCAAACTTTCGCTCAAAAAAGGCATTAGATGGAAAAATCTACGATAGTGAAGAGCGATTAATGTGGGCTGATAGTCTATTTTTCAAAGACCCTTTTGATAGTAGAAATAAGAATCTCAATTTTAGTAAAAGAGATATAAAAGTATTAATTATCTTTGCAATTTTAACAGAGTTTTTCGACTTTGCTTTAGAACTTGCTAGAGAATCTTTTGAGTATAGAGAGATACGAGAGTTAGAAGAGTTTATCAAAAGCAGAGCCAAATTAAAACGAGAAAAGTTAGTAAATAGTTTTAAAAAGCAGAATTTTGATAACGGTTTAGAGATAAAGAGATTTGTAGATTCAAATAGAACTAACGCAGATTTAAGCTATTTAATTTAAAGGGTATATTTTGAGTTATGAAGAGCTATTTTACAGAGCACTTAGAATCAGATTGATTGAAGAGGCGATAATAGAGATATATCCTAGTGATAAGATTCAAAGTCCTGTGCATCTCTCTATCGGACAAGAGCATCATATTGTCTCTTTTATTGAAAATTTAAAGTTAGAGGATAAAATCTTTACAACATATAGAAATCACGGTGTCTATTTGGCAAAAGATGGAGATTTAAAACTTATGTTTGCAGAGCTTTATGGAAAAATTGATGGTATTAGCAAAGGAAAAGCTGGTTCTATGCATTTAACTTATCCTAAAACTGGTGTTATGGGTTCATCTGCAATTGTTGGTGCTATCTACTCTCACGCAACGGGCTTTGCACTATCACAAAAGATAAAAAAAGAGGATTCAATAACAGTTGCTATCACTGGAGAGGGAGCAACAGAGGAGGGGACATTTTGTGAGTGTCTAAATTTTGCTTCACTTAAATCTCTGCCTATTATATTTTTGATAGAGAATAATGGTTTAGCGATAAATATTCCACTATATAAAAGAGAAAATTATAAAATCAAAAATCTTGCAGAGGCTTTTAATTTAGACTATTTTCATTTTGCAAATGGGTTTGAGTTTGAAAATATTAACAGAGAGACAGATAAAATAGTTCAGAGCGTAAGAGAGAATCAAAAACCGACTATTATTGAGATAGACACATATAGATATAAAGAGCATGTTGGAATCGGTGAAGATTACGACAAAGGTTATCGAGATATATCAGAGCTTAAAAAGTGGCAAGATATTGACCCACTTATACAAGATAGAAAGCTTATAGAGAAATTTACTCCAAAAATAGAAAAAGAGATAGAAGAGGCTATGGAGTTTGCAGAAAATAGTCCATTTGCAACTAGAGAAGAGCTTTTAAAGGATGTTTTATGATGACTTATAGAGAAGCTATCAAAAAGTCTATGGATTTGATTTTAAAAGAGGTTCCAGATAGTGCTATCTATGGACTTGGAGTAACTGACCATATAGGAATTTTTGATACTACAAAAGATTTAGAGCAGAAATATGGAAAAGATAGAGTTTTTGAAACTCCAATTAGTGAGGATTCTATGACTGGGGTTGCTCTTGGTCTATCACTTGGGGGAATCTATCCCGTGCATATTCATATAAGAGCTGATTTTCTGCTTTTAGCGATGAATCAATTGATAAACTCTATCGCTAAATATAGATATATGTATGGAGGACTCTACGAAGCCCCTATGCTAATTCGTGCTGTAATTGGTCGAAGCTGGGGACAAGGAGCGCAACACTCGCAATCACTTCAATCACTCTTTGCTCATATCCCTGGGTTAACTGTTATTATGCCAAGTAGTGCAAAATCGATTTTAAACTCTTATGAGTATGTCGCAAAACATTATAAAAATCCTGTTATCTCATTTGAGCATAGATTACTTTACGATTATCAATTTGAAAATTTAGAAAAAGAGGAAAATCCACTTAGCTCAAAACTCTTAAAAGAGGGTAGCGATATAACTGTTATTGCCACTTCGATTATGAATGAAGAGGCGATAAAAGCATCAAATTTTATCGATAAAAATATCTCTTTAGAGATAATTGATATACATAATATTACAGATATGGATAGAGAACTTATCTTAAAGAGTGTTAGAAAAACTAAAAAAGTGATAGTTTTAGATACTAGTTGGGTTAGCTTTGGAGTCTGTGCAGAGGTCTCTAGAATCATATTGGAGGAAAATATCCACCTAAAGATGCCAATAGTTAACTTAGGAATGGAAAAAGCTACCTGCCCAACAGCAAAACTGCTTGAGAATGAGTTTTATACAGACCTCAAAGATATAGTAGATTCTATCTATAAACTCTACTATGAAAAAGAGAATCATAACAAGACTCTGCCTAGTGATGAAGAGGTTTCATATCTGCACAAACACTTTAGAGGACCATTTTAATGAGCTAAATCAGAGAGCTAAATTGAACCTCTTAGTAAACTTTGGTGCTTTTTGTTATAATTTAAACTTCAATTTTATTATAGGTTAAATTTATGCTTATTGGAAAAATAGATTATATAAACCTTTTACCATTTCACCTTTTTTTAAAAAGATATATAAAAAGTAGTGCTTTAAAACAGGCAATTGAATCGAGTAAAAGTTATCCATCAAAAATAAATAGAGATTTTAAAAGAGGTCGAATAAATGGGGCTTTTATATCAAGTATAGAGTCAAAAAAAGCAAAATCAATCGATTTAGGAATTGTTGCAGATGGGAAGGTGCTTAGTGTTTTAGCTTTTGAAGGGGAGTTTAAAGAGGATTTTCACTCAAAAACTTCAAATGCTTTAGCTAAAATATTAGAGATTAATGGAGAGATTGTAATAGGGGATAAGGCACTTAAAAGATATTTGGCAAAAGAGAGCTGTATCGACTTATCGCTTGAGTGGAAAAAGAGATATAACTTACCATTTGTTTTTGGGCTTTTCTGTTACAATAAGAATCCAAAGTATTTTAAAAAATTGGCAAAAGCTTTCCGAAAATATCTAAAAAAATCAAAAAATAGAGCTTTTATTCCAACCTATATCTTAAATGATTATTCAAAAAAGACAGGCATTGCTAAAAAAGATATTCTATTTTATTTAGAACATATATATTATGTCCTAGAGTATAAAGAGAGACTCTCTTTAAAAAAATTTTTGAACTATTGCCATAGAAACAGACTCTAAAAAAGAAGCTAAAAAATGAGATACTCGATATTATATGTAGAAGATGAAGAGATAATTGTAAAGAGTTTTGATAAGTTATTAAAGAGATTAAAATCAGACAATTTAATTAGAGAATATTTTATTGCAAAAGATGGGAAAGATGCTCTAAAAATTTATAATGATAAAGAGATAGATATAGTTATTACAGATATTAAGATGCCCAACTTAGATGGAATCGAACTCTCAAAAATAGTTAGAGAGAGAGATAGAAATCTATCTCTAATCTTCTCAACTGCATATAACGATTTTGAGTATATAAATCAAGCGATAGAGCTTGGAGTAAAGCGATTTATTCCAAAACCGATAAATTATCAATTTGCTAAAAAAGTTATCTCTGATATTATTGATGAGCTTAATTTAAAACAGGAGATTTTAGAGCAGAAAAATACACTATCACAATACAAATATGCGATAGATAAGAGTGCGATTGTCTCAAAAACCGATTCACAAGGGGTTATTACATATGTAAATGATAACTTTTGTAGTGCTTTTGGATATGAAAAAGAGGAGTTGCTTGGTAAAAAACACAATATGTTAAAACCCAATGAGAATGTAAAAGATACTCTCTATAATGAACTCTGGAGTACTATTTTGAAAAAGCGAGTCTGGAGAGGTATTATCAAAAATATAACAAAAACAAAAGATACTATATATACAGATACTACAATTACACCGATATTAAGTAGTGATAGGGATATTTTAGAATTTATCGCTATTAGATTTGATATAACAGAAAAAGAGCTTGAGCGAATAAATCGAAATAAAAAGATAATTGAAGAGAAATCAAACTTATTAAAGACAAAAAAGAGGACAGAGATGGATATTTCACTAGAGTTAAGCAAACTAAATGATAAATTTAAAGATAGTGAGAGCAAAGTACATAAAATAGAGCAAGAGAATATGATACTTAAAAAACGACAAGATAAGATGGAAGAGAGTTATAAATATCTGATTCAAAAACTTGTAAATATAAAAGCTGAGATGCAAAATATGCAAGAGGATAAGAGGTAGAGATATAATCTTCTCTTTTTTAAAAACTATCTAGTCAAATTATACTATTCCACTAATTTGATGCTCCATTAATATAGATTCTATCATCTATCTCGAAAACTAAGAGCCTCTAAGAGATGTGTTTTTTTTATGTTTTTTTCCCTATTTAAATCTGCAATTGTTCTTGAGACTTTTAAAATTTTATTTATTGCTCTAAAAGAGAGATTAAAGCTTTTGATAGCTCTGTTTAAAATGCTCTCTAGCTCACTATCTAATTTGCAATATTTTTTTATCTCTGATTCATTTAATTTTCCATTTAATCGCTTCTGTCCTCTTGATTTTTGCATAGAAAAGGCATCTAAAACCATCTTAAACATCTCTTTAGATGAGATAGATTCACTATCATCAAAATCTACATCTCCCATCTTTACAAAAACATCGATTCTATCAAGAAGTGGTTCAGAGAGTTTTTTTCTATATCTCTTTATATCAACTTCAGAGCATCTACACTCTTTCGATTGACTATATAGATTCCCACAAAGACAGGGATTTAATGCTCCAATAAATAGAAAACTTGTCTCATATTTTACTTTAGAGTTGACTCTTGAAATATTTACTTGATTATCCTCTAGTGGCTCTCTAAGTGCTTCTAATATCGCTCTATCAAAGTATGGTAACTCATCAAAAAATAGAACACCACTATTTGCTAATGCAACTTCACCTATTTTTGCCTCTTTTGAGCCTCCTCCAAAGATAGAGCCTCTAGTTGAGCTATGGTGTGGTGAGCGAAAACTTCTATTTGCTTTAAAATCTGGCTCAATTGAGACAAGTGATTCTAGTTTTGCTCTCTCTAGTATCTCCTCTTTACTCATAGGGGGCAGAATATATTTTAATCTCTTAGCAATCATGCTTTTACCACTTCCAGCAACGCCTTCAAGCAGAATATTATGAAAACCACTACTAGCTATCAAAGAGGCTCTTTTTGCCAGTTTTTGCGATTTTACATCAGCAAAATCTAACTCAAAATTATCTTCAAAGTAATATTTTTCACTATCTATCTCAATAGAGTTTGATTCAAATTTACTACTTTTTACTCTATATTTTTCTCTATTGTCAAAAAAATCTATCGCCTCTTTTAGATTCTCTACTACAAAAATCTCTATATTTGGTATTTTTGAGAGTTTTTCATAACTACTTTTTGGAATCAAAACTTTTTTTAAAAGATTGTTTTTAGCTAGAGATAGAACAATCGGAAAAATAGAGTTTGTATCTTTCAAAGCCCCATCTAATCCAAGCTCACCAAAGACAAAAATATCATCTATATTAATATCAATAGCGATTAAGAGAGCAATTGCTAAATCAAAATGACTGCCCGATTTTTTAATATCACTAGGCGAGAGATTTATAGTTATTTTTTTGGGAGGAAATTTAAATGAGTTTGTCAAAAGTGCAGATTTAACTCTATCTTTTGATTCTAAAATAGAGCTATTGGCAAGTCCTACAATTGAGAAGTTTGGTAAACCTTTTGTAAGTGAGGCTTCAACACTAATCGGGGTTGAATCTATATTTTCAAGTGTTGCAGATAGTATATGTCTCAAAACTATTTTTTATTTTTTTTCTTCCACTCTTTTTCAAACTTTTTTCGCTTTATTATTGAGAGTTTCTCAATAAAAAGATGTCCTCTTAAGTGGTCATACTCATGCTGAAACGCTACTGCTATAAAATCTTCTAAAACAACTCTCTCTTTAGTTCCTAATCTATTAAAAAACTCAACCTCAATTTTTTGAAATCTCTTTATATCTTCATAAAATCCAGGAACACTAAGACAACCCTCTTGATAGACAACCTCTCCCTCTTTTGAGAGAATAGCTGGATTAATCATCTCGATTAAATCCTCTTTTAACTGCTCTCCATCATCTCTAACGGGGTTTATTATCAAAATATTTTTTGCAACTCCAACTTGAATAGCAGCAAGTCCTACTCCATCTCTTGATTTCATAGTCTCATACATATCATCTAATAATCTTAATAGATTCTCATCAAAATTATCAACATCGCTAGAGTCTTGCTTTAATCGCTTATCTGGATATATTAAAACTTCTCTAATCATAATTAACTCTCTTCAACATCATCTTCACAGACAGCAAAAAATCCATTTTTATCATTATCAGCTCTTTTTAAAGCTTCAAGCGAACACTCGATTGTATCTTCTGTGCTTCTGATAGGATTTATTTTAGAGATTCCAATATTTATACCAAGCTCAATATCTTGCTCGTTATAGAAAAAGTGTGCTGCTGAGACTAAATCTCTTAATCTCTGAATCGCTCTTTTTGCATTTTCAATATCAGTATATCTTAAAAGCATTCCAAATACGCCATCTCCATAGTGAGCAATAATATCACTTCTTCTTGATGTTTTTAGAAACAGTTTAGCAATAGTTCTAGTTGCTAACATTATCCCTTTTTTGCTATTTATCTCTTTTATTACATCTTTTGAGAGTTTTGCTAAAATAATTGTACTATTATGATTAAATTGAGAAATCGATTTTGCCTCTTTATTCATTTGAGAAATTAAGTAATGATTATTATAAAGACCACTAAATTGTTGGTCAAATATACTTCCTGCACTAATTTCAGCTAAAATAGCTGCACTTTTACTATATAAATCTTTTAGTGAGAGAAGCTGTTTTTTACTGACATTAGAGACATTGGAGAGATCTTTATGAAGAGAATTTGCAATATTTTGAATAGCAAGAGGATTTGTAATAGAATCAAGCTCCTTCTCTCTCTTTTTAGCAATTAAAATCATTTTACTTAAATTATTATAGACAGTTGATATAGTCGATAACATCTTTTTAATATAATCAATATCCTCTTTTAATTTAGCCTCTAGTTGATATAACTGCTCTTCAGAGCTTGAACTCATCTGCTCAAGTTCCATAATCTCAAAAATATGTTTTTTAAACTCAGTAGATTGCTCATCTAAGAGTCTATCAAAATATAATTGATAATTATTTGGTGTTGGAGGAATGCTATCTTCAGCCATCTTATCCAAAACTTTTTTTGCAAAATTCTCCAGCTCTGTTATCGGCTCTTCTAATACATCATCACTACCACTATCTTGACCAAAAGATGAAGAATCATCTTTTTGGTCATTAATATCAATTAAACTTTTTGAGTTTTTTTTAAAATTAATCATTGCAAATTCTCTCTTTTTTTACTTAAAACTCTTCTCTAAAACTTTATCAACAATTCCATACTCTAATGCTTCATTAGCACTCATAAAAAAGTCTCTATCTGTATCTTTAGCAATCTTTTTTAAAGCTTGTCCAGTATTCTCAGCTAAAATATCATTTAAGATTTTTTTCATTCTTAAAATCTCTTTTGCTTGAATCTCAATATCAGTTGCTTGACCTCTTGCACCACCTAGTGGTTGGTGAATCATAATTCTACTATTTGGTAGAGAGTATCTCTTACCTTTACTACCACAACTAAGTAAAAATGCACCCATAGATGCTGCTTGACCTATGCAGATAGTGCAAATATCAGGTTTTATATAATTCATTGTATCATAAATACTAAAGCCAGAAGTTATAACTCCCCCTGGTGAGTTTATATAAAGATATATATCTTTATCAGGATCTTCTGCTTCCAAAAATAGAAGTTGTGCAACTATAGATGAAGCAACAGCGTCATTTATCTCTCCGCTTAACATAATAATTCTATCTTTAAGCAATCTTGAGTAGATATCATAACTTCTCTCTCCTCTACCAGTCTTTTCAACTACTATTGGAACATAACTCATATTAAGCCTTTAATTTTCTATCTAAAAGTTTTGATAATAGTTTATCTTCAACCATAGCCATTTTAACAGCTGGCATTAAGCCTTGTTTTTCATACATCTCTACCATAGCTTTAGGATCTTGTCCAAACTGCATAGCTTCAAAGTAGATTGTCTGCATAACTTCATTATCGTCTACTGCAACTTCCTCTTTTTTAGATAATGCATCTACAATAAAAGTGATTTTTACACTTCTTTGAGCATCTTCTCTTAGATTATCTCTAATCTCTTTAGCTCCATCTGCATTATTTTTAAGCTCGTTAATCTCTTCCTCTTTCATAGATTGAAGCTTATTTCTAAATGCTAAATCAATCTCTTGCTCAACTACAAACTCAGGTAAATCAAAATTATAATTTTCAATTAATTTATCAATTAATGCAGGTTTTAACTCTTCATTATAGAGTTTACCTTTTTTCTCATTTGTAATCTGCTCTTTTACTTTCTCTGTTAAAACTTCAAGAGATGCATCTTCTTGTCCTTGCATTATAGTCTTAGCAAGTTCATCATTAATTTCAACTTCTCCTCTAACAGAGATTTCATTTACTTTTACTTGAAATTTTACAAGTTTTCCAGCAATATCAGCTTTGCCATAATCTTCTGGGAAAGTTACTTCAATCTCTTTCTCTTCGCCAGATTTCATTCCAACTACTTGTTCTTCAAATCCTGGAATAAAGCTTTTACTTCCAATCTCAAGTGAATACCCTTCAGCTTTACCATTTTCAAGTGGCTCACCATCAACATAACCATCAAAATCGATTAATGCAAAATCACCCTCAGCTACAGCTCTATCCTCTTCAACTTTGTTCATTGGAGCGCTGTTTTTAGCAAGTTCTTTAATTCTATCTTCAACTTCATTCTCTTCTATCTCAATGCTAGAAACTTCAGGAATAATTGAATCATACTCACCTAAATCAAATTCTGGTTTTAAACCTATTTTAACTTCAACTTCAGTCTTATCATCTTTTTTATCAAATTTAGTAACTTGTGGTTCACCAATAATAGTCTCTTTAGCTACTTTTAACTCTTGTGCTCCGCCATCTACAACTTCTCTTAAAAGCTCACCCTCAGCATCTTGGATTAATTTTTCTCCAAATCTTCTCTTAATTACTGCTAAAGGTACTTTTCCTTTTCTAAATCCATCAACATTCATAGTTTTTGCTGCTTGTTTAGCAATTTTTTCAACTCTAGTATCCACAGTTGCTTTTAATAAAACAGCTTCAATTGTTGCGTTAGCACTATTAACTCTCGTAGCTTTGATTTCCATTATAATCGTTCCTTAAAATAAAAATTTTCTAAAATTTACTGCAATATAATAACAAATTTAATCTTTATATTATCTAATTAATCACCCAAAATAATCAAATTTAGAGCTTAAAAAACTCTCTATACCAAGATACAAAATTGGCAACACCCACCTTAATATCTGTATTTGGTTTATAGTCTAAATCCTCTATCAAGTGCGAAACATCAGCGTAAGTCTTACTCACATCTCCATCTTGCATTGGTAGAAAATTCTTTTGGGCTTTTTTACCGATATTCTCCTCAATCAATTCAATAAAATCCAAGAGTTTAACAGGGTTATTATTTCCTATATTATAGATTCTATATGGAGCTTTTGATGTTGCTGGGTCAGGATCAGCACCACTCCAGCTCTCTTTTGGTTTTGCAATATTATCTATCACTCTAATAATCCCCTCTACAATATCGTCAATATAGGTAAAGTCTCTCACCATATTTCCATTGTTAAAAACATCAATAGCTCTATCTTCTAAAATAGCTTTAGTAAATAAAAATAGTGCCATATCTGGGCGTCCCCAAGGACCATAAACAGTAAAGAATCTAAGCCCTGTTGTTGGTAGATTAAAAAGGTGTGAGTAGGTATGAGCCATAAGCTCATTTGATTTTTTACTAGCAGCGTAGAGACTAATTGGGTGATCTACATTATCCCCTACACTAAAAGGCATCGATTCATTTAATCCATAAACACTAGAGCTTGATGCATAAGATAGATGTTCAATCTCGTTGTGTCTACAAGCTTCCAAAATATTTAAAAAACCTACAATATTTGAATCGATATAGGCTCTAGGATTTTTTAGAGAGTATCTAACTCCAGCTTGAGCTGCTAAGTTACAAACTCTGTCAAATTTCTCCTCTTTAAAAAGTTTATCGATAGCCTCTTTATTTTCTAAATTCAATTTTATAAACTTATAATTATTATACTTTGCACTCGAATTTAACTTATTGTAATCTAAATTATCAAGTGAGATACCAGCTCTTTTGAGTCTTCCATACTTTACATTAATATCATAATAGTTATTTATATTATCAAGCCCTACAACTTCATCGCCTCTCTCAAGTAGATATTTTGCAACAAAAGAGCCAATAAATCCCGCTGTTCCTGTAACTAATACTTTCATTTAAATTCTCTTTTTTGCTCAATTATATCAAATCTTTAATAATTTAAAAAAACTAACTATTAGAAATTATTAAAAATTAAGTTTATTATAACTATAATTTATAAAACATTTTTTAAAAGGAATAACAAATATGTGTGCAGAGAGAATTCAAAGAGTATTGATGGCTACTGTTTTAGCAGTAGCACTTTATCTATTTAGTATTGGTGAGGTTCAATTTGGTATAATTATACAAAGTTTTGTAATTTTAATGGTTTTAGTATGGGCTTTTACAAACTTTTGTCCTTCACTATGGGCATTTAAAAAAATTTTTGGAGAGTGTGACTTCAAAAAGGAGTAAATTTTTGGATAAAGTAAGCTATAAAGATAGTGGCGTTGATATAGATGCTGGAAACAGTTTTGTAGAGGAGATAAAACCCTTTGTAAAAGAGACTTTTACAGAGAATGTTTTAGGAGGAATTGGGTCATTTGCAGGAGCTTTTGAGCTTCCTAGTGGTTATAAAAAACCTGTGCTTTTATCGGCAACTGATGGAGTTGGAACAAAACTCAAATTAGCAATCGATTCAAAAAAATTCGATAGCGTAGGAATCGATTTAGTTGCGATGTGTGTAAATGATTTGATTTGTAACTTTGCAAAACCTCTTTACTTTTTAGATTACTATGCAACTTCAAAATTAGTTGTAAGTGAAGCTAAAGATATTGTTAAAGGGATTGCAAAAGGGTGCTTAATCTCTGAGTGTGCATTAATTGGTGGTGAGACTGCCGAGATGCCTGGAATGTATAGAGATGGTGATTTTGATTTAGCTGGTTTTGCTGTTGGAATCGCAGAAAAAGATGAAATTGCAGGAAAAGAGGTTAAAAGTGGAAATCTTTTAGTAGCACTTCCTAGTAGTGGAATCCACTCAAATGGCTTCTCTTTAGTTAGAAATCTATTTTTCAATAAGTTAAATAAGAGTTTTGATGATGATTTTAATGGTCAAAAATTGATAGATGTCCTACTTGAACCAACAAGAATCTATGTAAAAGAGTTTAATTTAATCAAAGATAAGATAAATGCACTAGCACATATTACAGGTGGTGGTCTACTTGAGAATCTTCCTAGAGTGCTTCCAGATGGAACAAAAGCTATTATAAAAGAATCTCTTATTAAAAAGTTAGAAATTTTTCAATTTATGGAACAGTATGTTGAAAAAGAGGAGATGTACAGAACATTTAATATGGGAGTTGGATTAGTAGTTGTTGTCAATGAGGAGAATCTAGATTTTGTATTAAATAATACAGATGGTTATGTAATTGGTTCATTAGAGAGTGGAGAGAAAACAGTAGAGTTAATCTAAAAAGCTTTAGCTTTTTAGCTCTCTATCTCTTCATCTGCATTAAAGTATCAAGCATTGTATCTGTTGTTGTAATTGTTTTAGAACTCGCTTGAAAACCTCTTTGAATTACAATCAATTGAGTTAAACTTTTACTCAAATCTGCGTTACTCATCTCAAGAGTTGAACCAGCAATTAAACCTCTACCGCCAACATTAGCAACACCGACATTACCTTCGCCAGAGCTTCTAGTAGCACTAAATAGGTTTCCACCCATAGCCTCTAGTCCTTCGTTGTTATTAAATCTAGCCATACCAACTTGAGCTAATTTTTGTCTAATTCCGTTTGAGAAAACACCAATAACAAACCCATCAGCATCAACACTCATATCTTCTAAACTTCCTGATGCATAACCATCTTGAGATGGCTCAGAAGAGTAAGCTTTTGCTAAAGATGTCAATCCATCAAAACCTGAACCTAAATCAAGAGATATTGCTTGATCTGGACTTGCTCCGTTGTTTGGATTAATTGCAAAAGTTGGCAATCCGTTTGCTTTTAGTGAACCATCAGCATTAAATGTTACATCAAATGGTCCAATTGCTGTTGTTCCAGCTGTGATAGCATTTTTATCAGCACTAATATCAACTGGTGCTTTAGATTCAGCACTTATCTGCCATGTTTGGTCAGCTGTTTTATTAAATTTTACTTGAATTACATGTTTCTCACCTAATGAATCATATACATCAACAGATGTTGCCCAGTATGGTGCTACTGTCGAAGTTGTTCCATTTGTAATAACAGGTGTTAGAGCTGTCTGCAGAGCTGTGTTAGTGCTTGAAACTGATGCTGGTGCTGGATCTACTACGATTTTACCATCAACAACATTTCCACCCATAAGCGTTGCAAGTTCTGCTGCACTGTTAAACTCCGTTGCAGGATCGGCAACAACATCTCTAAAAGTATAAACCGTTCCAGCTACTGTTACACTCTCTCCATCTTGAAGATTAAACTTACTTCCAATAGAATCCTCAGAGTTTAGATTTCCTTGAATATTTAAAATCGATGTCTGATTAGCAGAGATATTTTTAAATGGTGTTATCTGAACAGGTTCAGGCTTTAAAGTGTTATCGATTGCAAAACTTGAATCAGAGTTCCAACCCATTACTTTATTTCCACTTGGGTCAACTAAATTTCCAGCTACATCAAAATCAAAATTTCCAGCTCTAGTATAATAGTTTGAGTTACCACCATCTGGAGATACTACAAAAAAACCATCTCCAGATATTGCTAAATCTGTGCTTTTATCTGTACTCTCTAGAGCCCCTTGCTTAAAAATTCTTATGCTAGAGCCTACTTCACTCCCAAGCCCAACTTGAGTAGGATTTGTCCCACCCATTCCGTCAGCTGGAGCACTACCACTTTGAAATGTCTGATTTAACATTTCAGAAAAATTTCCTCTTGTATATTTGTAACCAATTGTATTTACATTTGCTACATTATTACCTTCAATATCCATCGCTTTTTGGTGTGCTTGAATTCCAAGAACACCTGCATACATTGATTGAACCATAATTTTTACCTTTGGTTTTTTTTTTAATAAATCTTCTTATTTAAAAGCAAAAATCGTTCCTATCTCTTAAGACCGATTGCCTCTTTTATCATTTCATCTGATGCTGTTATAGTTTTTGTATTTGCACTATAACCTCTTTGCATAATTATAAGCTCAGTTAATGCTCTATCCATTTTTACATTTGAAGTCTCAAGCATATGTTGAGCGATTCCAGTTCCTGTTAAACCATTTGCCGTCCAGCCTGTAAGTTCGCCTCCAGAGTTTGCAGTATCAACAAATAGATTTCCACCAGCTTTTGATAAACCCTCATCATTACTAAATCTTGCAACAGCAACTCGTCCATAGAGTTCACTCTCGCCGTTTGTAAAGTTGATAGATATAATCCCATTTGAATCAACACTTACATCTTTTAAGTAACCCTCTGCAACACCATCACTATCTGTTACATATTGATTTGTAAAATCGTATGTATTTGTTGAGTGATATGTATCTCCAAACTTATCTGTGAAGCTTTTTGGATTGTATGTTATCGCTCCATTGTTAGAAGCTATATTCATATTATTTATTTCAGTTACACCATCTGCATCATAAAGAGTAGGAGGAGTTTCAGGATTTACACCATTAAAACTTAAAAATGCTGTTGTCTCTGCATTTGTTCCAACACTAGAAGTTATCTGCCATCTCTCATTAACTCCATCTTTTGAAACTAGAGTATATTTTGAGTTCATAGTAGATTGATTTCCTTGAGCATCAAAAACTTTACTCTGAAATGTAACACTAGGAATCTGTAGAGTTGAACTCTCTACATAAGTTCCAGCTCCAACTACCTTATCAGATGTAAAACCTAAAGCTTTCATTGTATTTTCTGAACTCTTTGCGTAATCAAATGTTATAGGCTCAGCAGTATTGTTTGTAAAAACTAACTTCCCATTTTGAACAGTTGTAGGAACTACGGCTGAGAGAGCAGTAGCTACATCGTCTAAATTATTAGCATTAGCTAAAGAGACAGAGGTAGAGACTCCAGCAACAGTTAAAGTAACTTGCTCTGTCTTATTTGCAACTAATCTCTCACCATTTCCATAAACAGTAGAGATATTTGCTGTATTGTAATTTGATACTAAACTAGCATCTTTAAAAGCTGTATTTACATCTAAATTAACAGCATTATTAATATATGTTGTAGCTTTTGGTGGGTATCTTAGTGTCTCTGGTATCTGCATAGGAGCAGTTCCAGCAATATTTGAATTTTTTAGTGTTGTAAGGTCTAGTGTTTTATCAGCTGAAGGTGTAATCTCACTATTTGCAATTTTTCCTAAATTCACACCATATAGATAGTTACCAGCTCCATTTACAATAAAGCCTTGAACATCTCTATTAAAAGAGCCATCTCTTGTATAAGCTACTTCTGTTCCAGTTGAGTTTCCAACTTTAAACCAACCATTTTCATTAGTTAAAGCCATGTTAAAATCACTACTCTCAGCACTAACTAAAGAACCCATCTGTGTAGAGTAGTTGTTTGAGTTAAGTGTTACTCCATAGTTTTTATCACTAGATACAGGAGAGTTTGAATTTACGCTATCCATAGAGGTTGCAAAAATTGTCTCAAATTTTGCCTCTGTTCCTCTAAAGCCGTTTGTATTAATATTTGAAATATTACCAGATATGCTATCTACCCCCATCTGGTGAGTTTTTACACCAGAGTAGCCATTATAAATAGATTGAACCATTAATAAATCTCCTCAATGTCATTTAAAGAATAGTATTTTGAACCAAGCTTAAGCATTGGATTTCCATTATCAAATTTAACAGATTCAACAGGATAGACACCATGTTTTACACTATTTACATTTCCATTTAAACTAGTGTATACTCCTGAGATTGTATATTTTCCATCTGCAACACTATTACCTGAGCTATCTGTCCCATTCCAAGCAAAGTTAAGTGTTCCACTCTGACCTACAACATTTGATAAATCTATAGTTTTTACAACTTGCCTATTTGAGTTTAAAATATTAATAGTGCCACTCTCAATCGCTTCAGAAAAACTAATATCAAAGCTATCTGTAGCTCCATCTTTAACTATAATTCCCTCTGCTCCTGTGTTTGCTGTCTTACCAATAGCTGAAATTACAGAAAAATTAGAGCTAGATGATAGAGCTGTTGCCATATTTTTCAAAGATTCTTGAAGTTTTTCATTTGTTTCAAGCGATGATAATTGGCTTGTCTGCTCTAGAATCTTTTCATTATCCATTGGCTCTGTTGGGTCTTGATACTGAAGCTCTGTCAAGAACATCTGTAAAAACTCTTCCCCACCTAATTTTGCATTTGGATTTTCGTAAACACCATCACTTGCTGATGTATTACTTACTGATGAAACTGCCATAATTTTTCCTTATTAAGCGTAATTTGGTATTTCTATATTTAGACTCTCAACCTCATCTAAGTTAAAATCTTCTGTAGAGTCTCCTGAGAGATATTTTAATATACTCTGCTTTTTCTGTTCAGCCTCTTGACCTTCAGAACCACTCTCTCCACCACTGAAATTAAAATCTATATTTACATTCTCAAAACCAATCTCAGCCAAAGCCTCTTTGAACTCACCCATATTCTGCATCATCATATTTACAGCTTGTTGATTTGAAGCTAAATTTATATGAAGTGAATTTCCTCTTGAGAGAAGTGTTACATCAAGATTTCCTAAATCTTTAGGTCTTAGAGATAACTCTATCTTTACAAATGGAGGTTTGTAATCTTTTATCTTCTCTTCCAAATCACTTACAAAGGTTTTTAATGTATCTTTAGCATTTATTGAGCGATTTTTAAACTCAAAATCTACATCTTTTTTAGATAAACCAAGCTCTAAATCTGGTTTTAACTCTGGTTTTGCCTCTACCTTATCCTCTATTGAGAATTTATCTTTAAAAGTAAACTCTTTTTTGTCACCCTCAATCACTGGTACTTTTTTTGATTTCATCAACTCTTCAATAGCTGATTTAGCACCTACAACAGCATCTTTATCTAAATTTATAGAGCTTTTTTTCTCTTTATTTGAATCTTTGTTTGCTAAAAGAGACTCTAAAGAGACAGCTTTTTCACTCTTTTCACCCTGTAGTAGAGATTCTAAAGAGATACTCTTCTCATTTTCATTTTTTATTAAATTATTAATCTGCTTACTTTTCATCTTTAACTTATCAAATGAGACTAAATTATCATTTTTTAAAACAGATAAGCCACTTACTGATACTTTTTCACTATTTAGATTCTCTTTTGTAATTGAGAATTTTTTTATATTTAAACCATTTCTATTTGCACTCTCAAGCAGAGTGTCTAAATTTTTACTAGATTTAATCTCACCCTCAATCTCATTCGATTTTAAAGAGAGTTTTAAAGAGTTTTTTGAATTTAAATTTTGATTTGAAAATTCAAAGCTTTTATCTTTAATTTCAAGTGAAACTGAATTTATTCCTAAGTTTGAAGTTGTCTCTTCACTTAGCTTCTCACTCTCACTAGATATTAAATCTGAAAAACTACCATCTTCATCTTTTGATGAGTTTTTACTGTTTGTTTTAGCAACTTCATTAGTTGATTGATTTTGTACTGCTATATCTAACATACGACAGCCTTTTGATAAATTTAGATACACGAAGCAAAAAACATTCCCTTAAACTATTTTTTAGATAATATTTGAAAAAATATTTTTTTTAATTTCAAAAGATTTTTCTCTATAAAACAGGATAATTTAGGTTAATATTTAGATAGATTTTGAGTAAGTTTAAACTCTCTAAAGTAAAGAGTTTTTTATAATTTAATTTGAGGTTTTAATAATAGTAAATAGTCTACTGGTGTCTTCTATAGAGTTAGATAGTCGTAAAATGACTCTTAACATAGAAGTTGTTACTGTAGGTGGTCTGATAGCTCCAACTAAAAAATTCTCTTTTAAAAGCTTTTTTTGAATATTTAAGACTCTCTCATTTGTATTAACTTCAATTTTAAGAATTAAACTATCAATATCAATATCTAATAGAGTTTTAGTTAATTTGATTCGAGCATCTATCTGAGTTTTTAGAGTTTTAGAATCTCTCTCTATTTTTAAAAGAGCTTCGTTTGCTAAAATGACATCAAAGATTGAGAGAGCGGTGGAGTAGATTATCGGTTTTGCCCTATTTTCTAAAAATGAAACTATCTCTTTTGAGCCTAAAATATAAGCTCCATAACTCCCGTAGGATTTACCTAGAGTCCCCATTTTTATATGATTTTTTTTAGGAGTTATATTATATAAATCAAAGATTCCAAGTAATTTATCTCCTAATACACCAGAACTATGGGCTTCATCGACTATTAAGATAGCTTCATATCTATTAGCTAAATCAAAAATCTCTCTTTTTGCTAAATCTCCACCCATTGAGTAGATTCCCTCTATTGCAATAATTACCCTAGAGTGAGTTGACTCTTTTAGTAGCCTCTCTAAATCTTCATAATCATTATGTTTAAAAAATTTAACATTACCTTTTAGTAGTTTTGTAGCTAAAATACCACTAGCATGGTACTCTTCATCAACTAAAAGTAAATCTTTTTTTCTAACTAAAGCTTCAATCAAAGATATATTTGCTAAAAAACCACTTCCAACACAGATACAATCCTCAAAACTATTTACTCTTGAGAGATTTTGCTCAAATTCAAAGTGATACTTACTGTAACCATTTACTAAAACAGACGCTCTAGGTGAGTGATATTTAGAGGTAGATATTTTGTCAATTGCTCTTTGCAAAAGAGTTTTATCCTCTCCAAAACCCAAATAGTCATTAGATGCAAAATCTAAAGTATTATCTGGAAATAGCTCTCGTCTTCTTAAGCGATTTGATTTTTCAATAGCTTTTAGCTCTTTTTCATACATTATCTATCTCTGTTACAAAGTAGCTTTTTTTAAAAAAACTACTTTGAGTTTAATTTTAGTTAGATTAATCATTTACTAATCTACTGTAAAAGTTTCATTACATTTTGTTGAACTTGATTTGCTTGGCTCATTGCATATGAACCCGATTGAGCAAGTAAGTTATGTTTATTAAATGTAGCTGATTCACTAGCAAAGTCAACATCTCTAATTTGAGATTCACTACTTTTTACATTTACCTGAGTTACGCTAATATTATTAACTGTTGCTAAAAGTTGGTTTTGAACCGAACCTAAATCACTTCTAATTTTATCTAAGAAAGTAATTGCGTTATCAGCTAACTGCATAACAGACATAGCACCCGTTAGAGTTGTAACACCAGCTCCAAGCTGTTGACCATAAAGAGCAACAGAACTATTAGCATTTGCACCCATAGCTGAAGCGTCATCTGCATTAAATCCACCTCTAATACTTCCTGGGTTAATTACTGTCTCAGCTGAAGCTGATAAACCAGCGATAACACCACCGCCACCACTTACAATAATATCTTTTGAGCCATATCTAGTTAGTGTAACTCTACCATAATTCTGAACTGCTTCAGCAGATAATCCCATAGAGCTTGTAACACCTGTTCCACTTATCTGAATACCTCTACCATCTAAGCTTCTAAGATTAATATTACCTCTCTCATCTGTATATGATTCAACTCCAGTTAAATCTTTTACATTATTGATAGCATTAATTAATCTACCATCATTATCATTTGCTTTTATCTCGTCAATATCTCCAATTACAACACCATTAATTGTAAGACCTGTAACTGAACCTGAAGCGATACCATTTCTACCAGTCTCTAAAACTTTCCAAGAGGCTTTTATTCCACCTAATTTATCTGAGTTTTTATTGATAACTTCTGCAAGTGACCCAACACCTGTATTAATCCCTGTTGAGATATTAACACTCTCAAGTGTAACATCATGAACACCATCAACTTTTGGAAAAGTTAGTGTTACAGTACCTGTAGCTGTGATTTTTGAACCTGTCTCAAATCTAGTTGATGCAATTTTTGTTGACATTGTTGCACCAATACTCGCTTTTACAGTCTCATTTGAGTAAGCACCAATTTGAAACTCTTTATTTGTAAAACTTCCAGCTAGTAGAGTTTGACCATTAAAACTTGTTGTATAAGCAATATTATCAAGCTCTTCTAATAATCTAACAATATCAGCTTGAAGTGCTTTTCTAGTTGATTCTGTCTGACCATCTTGTGCTGATTGAGTAGCTTTTACTTTAATAGTATCTAAGATTTTAATCTGCTCATCCATAGCTTTATCAGCTGTCTGGATAATACCTATAGCGTCATTTGCATTTCTAATAGCTTGTCCAAGTGAGTTTGCTTGATTTCTAAGGCTATCTGCAATTGCCATACCTGAAGCATCATCTGCTGCTTTGTTGATTCTTAAACCTGAGCTTAACTTCTCTAATGAACCGTCCAATGATCTGTTATTTCCTACACCAATTTGGTGAGAGTTCATTGCAGCTACATTGGTATTTATTCTAAATCCCATTTATAACTCCTAAAAAATTATTTTTTGAATTCTTACCAAACAAAAAAGCAATAACCGTTCCAATTTTTTTTATTCAATTAAAAGATAAAAAAAGCTTTTATTTTATATAATTATTGAAAAGTAGCAATAGGTAAATATATATGTGTGGAATCGTAGGTTATATAGGTAAGAGTAAAACTGAGCAGATACTGATTAATGGCTTGAGAGAGCTAGAATATCGCGGATATGATTCAGCTGGTGTTGCTATTCTCGATAATAGCAATTTAAATATTTTTAAATCTATCGGAAAACTCAAAAATTTAGAGAACAAAATAGGTGACTTCTCAAGTAGTAGCAGTGAAAAAGTTGGAATAGGTCATACTAGATGGGCGACACATGGCAAACCAACTGAGCTTAATGCACATCCTCATTTAGGAGAATTCTCTTATGTTGTTCACAATGGGATAATAGAGAACTATAAAGAGATAAAAAAAGAGCTTGAAAAAGATGGCATAGTCTTTAAATCTCAAACAGATACAGAGGTGATAATTCACCTATTTGAAAAAAAACTTGCCAATGAGAGTGATTTAAATATTGCATTTGAGCAGACAATAAGAGAGTTAGAGGGTGCCTATGCAATACTTTTGATAACTCAAAAAGAGCCTAATAAGATATTTTTTGCAAAAAATGCCTCACCTCTTATTATAGGTTTTAACAAAAATGAGATATTTTTTGCCTCGTCTGATGCTCCTTTAATTGGTTTAGCAACAGAGGTTACATATTTAGAAGATGGTGACTTTGGAGTAGCTTCTACAAATGAGTATAAAGTTTATCAAAATAGTTTTGAAGCTCAAAAAAGAGATAGAGAACCTCTCTCAATAAATAGGCAACTCGCTCAAAAAAATGGTTTTAGATTCTTTATGGAAAAAGAGATTTATGAACAGAGTGAAGTTGCAACTGAGACTATTATGGGAAGAGTTAAAGATAATATTCACTTTGAAGAGCTTGATAATTTAAATCTTGACAATATTGATGAGATTGTAATAACAGCTTGTGGTACAAGCTATCATGCTTCTCTAGTCTCTAGTTATCTCTTTGAGAGATTGGCTAAAGTTCCTGTTAGAGTTGAAATTGCAAGTGAATTTCGATACAAAACTCCTGTTTTAAATAAAAATGCACTCTTTATCGCTATTAGTCAAAGTGGTGAAACAGCTGATACTCTCTCTTGTCTTAAAATGGCAAAAGAGGCAGATATGAAAACTCTTGTTATCTGTAATGTTGATAATAGCTCAATGGTAAGGGAGGCTGATTTTAAAATATTAACAAGAGCAGGAATCGAAAAGGGGGTAGCTTCAACCAAAGCTTTTGCAACACAGGTAATAGTTCTTTGGATGTTATCACTATTTATTGCAAAATCAAAAGATAGAATCGATGATAAAACACTTCAAAATGAGATAAAAGCGATACTTGCAACTCCATCTATTTTAAAAATAGATTCTAAATTACATGAAAAATTAAAAAGAGTTTCAAAAAGATACCTACATGGGCATGGTTTTTTCTTTATAGGTAGAGATATATTCTTTCCACTTGCACTAGAGGGAGCTTTAAAGCTAAAAGAGATAAGTTATCTTCATGCTGAAGGCTACCCTGCTGGAGAGATGAAACACGGCCCAATAGCTCTAGCTGATAGTGAACTTTTCACTATTGCTTTAATGCCTAAAAACATTCTCTTTGAGAAGATAAAAAGTAATGTTGAAGAGCTCTCAGCTAGAGATTCAACAATTGTAGCAATTACATCTAGTAAATTTGAATCTATCGATGAGTTTGTAGATGATTTGATAAAAATAGACGAGCATAACCATTATATGTTTGAGTTCTTTGATATGATGATAGTGCTTCAACTCTTTGCAATGGAGATTGCAATTAGACTTGGAAATGATGTAGATATGCCAAGGAATCTAGCAAAAAGCGTTACTGTTGAGTAAAAGGATTTTACAAAAATGAAGACAAATAGAAAAATATTAATTATAATAGGTTTTATGCTAATAGCTATTACCTTTATTATTATGAGTATAGTTGCGATCAACTTTAGAGATTATGCTTATCAAAATTTAGAGGATAAATCTAAAATTATTGCTGAAATTGTAAGAGATGGATTGACATCTCATATGATAAATGGTGTTATGGATAAACGCTCATTCTTCTTACAAAACATCTCAAACTCAAAAGATGTTCAAGCTCTCTGGATTGTAAGAAGTGAAAATGTTGCCAAACAGTTTGGTGAAGGCTATAGCAATGAACACCCACGAGATGATATAGATAGAAAAGTCTTAACAACTGGAGAAATTTATAAAAAGATAAGAGAAGATAGTCAAAAAGTATCTCTTAGAGTATCTATTCCATATACTGCATCATCTTATGGAACTCCAAACTGTTTAGATTGTCACGATGCTAAAGAGGGCGATGTTTTAGGTGCTATCTCAATGGAGTTTGATATAAGTGATATTAGACAATTGGGTGCTTTTACAATAGCTAAAATATTAGGAACATCTCTTATATTTTTAATTCTAGCTATGTTTGCAACAAACTACTTAATAAAACCATATTTAATGACATTAGAGGCTGTTAGAAAAGTTATTCAAAAAGCTTATCAAGGTGATTTCTCACATAGAGTCCCTATAAATAGAAGAAGAAATGATGAAGCTGGTGAAGTTGCCAAGTGGTTAAACACCCTCTTTGAGAAATTTCAAGATACACTAGGCACAATTGAGCATAATATTTCACTATTTATTCCACATAACTATGCAAAAGATGAAGATCCACTTCAACAATCAAAAGTTGTAATAGAGGAACTTGCTGATATTTATAGATTCAAAAAAACAATTGAGCTTGATAGAGATAAAAATAGTATTTACGATAGAATTTTCTTTATATTAAAAGAGAAATTTCATATTAAAAACTTTGCATTTTATGAAGTCAACTACTCTCAAAATACTAGAAAATTAGCCTATATAACAGAGGGAACTAGCTGTTGTGAAGGTGCACCTGATGCAGATGTAAAAGAGTGTAGAACTTATAGAACTGATGCAGAGGTAATATCAGATGAGTTTCACAACCTCTGTCCACACTTTGGCTGTAGTAAAAAGTTAAACTACTTCTGTATGACATTTAAAATTAACTCTGAAGTTGGAATTATCATATCAATTACAACAAACTCTAAAGATGAATTAAGCAAAATTCAAAAAGTAAAACCTCTATTAGATAACTACCTAGAGGCTGCAAAACCAGTTCTTGAGAGTAAAATTTTAATGGAGATTCTAAGAGAAAGCTCACTTAGAGATACTCTAACAGGACTCTATAATAGAAGATTTTTAGAAGAGTTTATTGATAAGGCAACATCACAAGCACTAAGAACTAATACATCTTACTCTATATTAATGATTGATATAGATTTCTTTAAAATGGTAAATGATACTTATGGTCACGATATTGGAGATGTTGTTATTAGAACTCTAGGGCGTGTGATGTCAACTGATACAAGAAACTCAGATTTAGCTATTAGATATGGTGGTGAAGAGTTTGTAATTCTACTTCATAATGCGACTGAAGATGGTGCCAATAAAGTTGCTGAGAAGATCAAAAAAGACTTTGCAGAGCAAAAATTTAAAGCTGCTGGAGAGAATTTCCAAAAGACTCTTAGTATCGGTATGTCAATGTTTCCAAATGATGCCGATTCTATCTGGAAATGTATTAAATTCGCTGATATTGCCCTTTATAAAGCTAAAGAGGGTGGTAGAAATAAGATATTAAGATTTAATACTGATATGTTTCCTGACGGACAAGATTATTAAATACTCCCAAAAAGATAGAGATTTGCTTCTCTCTATCTTTAAAAATCGCCGAGATATTCGAGGAAACCTCTTTAAATCTAAAAAAATTTCTCCTAAAATCATCAAAAAACTCTTAAAATCAGCCTCTTTAGCTCCATCTGTTGGTTACTCTCAACCATGGGAATTTGTAGTTATCAAAGATAAAAAGATAAAAAATAGAGTTTTTAAAAACTTCCAAAGAGAGAATCAAAAAGCCAAAAAAAAATTTAAAAAAACAATCTACTCTAAATTAAAACTAGAAGGAATCAAAGAAGCCCCAATAAACATTGCAATACTCTATAAAAAACCTAAAAAAGCTACTCTAGGTCAAACTTCACAAAAAATAGTGGGTGAGTATAGTGTAGTTTGTGCTATTCAAAATCTTTGGTTAATGGCTAGGGCTTATAATATTGGTGTTGGCTGGGTTAGTATATTAGATAAAAACAGATTCAAAAAAATCATTAAAATCAAACATAAATTAATCGCTTATCTCTGTCTAGGTTATAGTAGAGAGTTTTATAAAAAACCTGAACTAAAACGAAAAAAGTGGGCTAAAAAAAAGAGACTAGAGATTAAATACTTATAGATATTTAGGATATAAAAATGAAAAAAACAAAAAATTATTTCTGTGAAAACTGCTTTGAAAATGAAAATATAAAACAATATATAAGAGAAAATGGAAAAGAGACAAAAAAAGAGTTTCATTGCAGTTTTTGTTATTATGAAATTGATGAGTCTGAAGTAGAAAACTGCATAGAGGAGTATATTAATGAATCTATTTTAGAAATTGAAAAAAATACTACTAAAGAGGATTTTGAAGAGAATGAAGATAAATATTATGAAAAATGTGAAATAGAGTGTAGAGAAAAATATCAAAAAATATGTGAAGATAGACATAGTGAATCAATATTTATAATTGAGCCAGAGAAGTTAGTTTTGAAATTAAAAAAAGTAGTAGATAAACTATATGAGCATGAAAATCAGCATGGGATTTATGGTAGTGCAAATTCAGACCATTGGACAGAAGGAACTGATTGTCCTTGTAGTATTGCTGGGTTAATCTCATCTGATGAAGTTTGTGCAAATATATTTGATGATGATGGAGAAAAGATACAAAATATTCTTGAAGAATATGATGAAGAGTTTTCAGATTTTCATGAATGTCCTTGGTTATGTAAATGCTTTGACTCAAGTGGCTACAAACTCTATAACTGGAAAGCTTTTTGTGAACATACAAAACATAAAATGAGATATTTTGACCATGTAAACTTTAAACTTTAAACTTTAAACTTAGTGTTACAAAAACTTTAAATGATTTTAATCCATTTTTCAAAGTTATAAAAACTAATAATAATTCAACCATCTATAGAGCTAGATTAATATTTTCAGATGAAGAGAGAAAAAATATTAAAAATAAACCTGAAAAAGAGTTAGGTAAAGCACCTGTAAAAATTGTTCAAAATAATAGATTTAGTCCTATTGGAATATCTTATGGATATTTTGCTTTTGATAAAAAAACAGCTTTAGCTGAAATTGGTGCTTCAAAAGATAGTGAAGTAGCCATAGGAGAGTTTAAATTAAGTGAAAATTTAACCCTTATAGATTTTAGAGAAAAGAGTATTCAAAAATATATAAACCCCTTTAATGATAGTTTTAATATAGATTTTTACTGTGAATCATATCTTATAAGAGATTTTATAGAAGATATTTCAAAACCAATTTCACCAAATGACAAAGAGTTAGAGTATATTCCTACTCAAATTATGGCAGAGTATATATATTCTCGAGGTTACGATGGATTTATTTTTGATAGTAGTAAAAATACAGATGGAGAAAATATTGTTATTTTTGGTGAAAATCCATCATTTATAAATTATGAAATAATTAAAATATAACATCAAAAAAGTAGATAAAATAAAATTTTACTTTATAAAAATTTTATTTTTTTCATAAGTTGAGAATAACTCCATTTAATATAAAAACTCTAATAAAAGAATAATTCTAAAAACTATACAATTACACTAATATTTCTTTAAAAAAATTATTAAAAAGGGCAGACCTATGTTAACATTTTCTGATTTACTTTTAAAATTGCAAGAGTTTTGGAAAAATGAAGGGTGTAATATTGTACAACCTTATGATATTCCAGCTGGTGCTGGGACATTTCACCCTGCAACAGTTTTAAGAAGTTTAGATAGCACACCATGGTCAAGTGCTTATGTAGCTCCTAGTAGAAGACCAACTGATGGAAGATATGGAGAGAATCCAAATAGATTGGGAAGTTATTATCAATTTCAAGTCTTAATAAAACCCTCACCTGAGAATATTCAAGAGCTTTACTTAAAAAGTTTGGAGTTTTTAGGACTTGATTTAAGCAAACATGATATTAGGTTTGTAGAAGATAATTGGGAATCACCAACTCTTGGAGCTTGGGGACTTGGTTGGGAAGTTTGGCTTGATGGAATGGAAGTTACACAATTTACTTATTTTCAACAAGTTGGTGGAATCGTCTGTGACCCCGTAGCAGTTGAGATTACTTACGGAACTGAGAGATTAGCAATGTATCTGCAAAATGTAGATAATGTATTTGAGATTCTCTGGAATGAGAATGAACATGGGAAAACAACTTATGCAGATGTGCATTTAGCAAGTGAGTATGAGTTTAGTAAATATAACTTTGAGATAGCAGATATTAAAATGCTATTTAATATGTTTGAAGAGGCTCAAGCTGAATCAAAAAGAGCATTAGAGGCTAGATTACCTCTACCTGCATACGATTATACGATGTTAGCTAGTCATATTTTTAATGTTTTAGATGCTAGAAAAGCAATTTCAGTTACAGAGAGACAGAACTATATTCTTAAAATTAGAGAGCTTTCAAAATCTTGTGCTGAGATGTATAAAGAGTTAGAGCCTGAGAGAATCGAGAGAGTAACAAAAGCACTAAAAAAATGAAAATCTCAAAAATATATAAAATTTTAGATGAAATAAGCCCGTTTGAACTTCAAGAATCTTGGGATAACTCAGGACTTTTAGTTGGTAGTTTTGATGATGAAGTAGAGAATCTATATATAAGTTTAGATTTGGATTTAGATTTACTTAAAAAAGTAAAACCTAACTCTCTTATCATCACTCACCACCCTCTTATTTTCAAACCTCTAAAACGGGTAAATTTCAATACTTTTAGTACAAAAATTCTTCGAGAGCTTATCAAAAAAGATATTTCTCTTATCTCTATGCATACAAACTTTGATAAAACAGATTTAAATAGATATGTAATTGAAAAAGTTTTAGGCTATGAAGTTGCAGATATTCAAAACGATTTAATCTATACTTTTGATGTAAATATGCCTTTCGATGAGTTTTACAGCTTTTTAGAGCAGAAATTAAATCTAACAAACAAAAGAGTAGTTAAAAATAGTGATTTTATTAAAAAAGCCTCTATCGTAACAGGTGCTGGTGCATCGATGTTAAACTATATTAAAACCGATTGTTATCTAACTGGTGATATTAAGTATCATGAAGCACTAGAAGCTAGTGAGATAGGTTTAAGTATGATTGATATTGACCATTTTCAAAGCGAAAAGTTTTTTTCAAAAGCTCTTGAATCAAAATTAAAAGAGAAAAATATAGAGACTGAAGTATTAGAATCTAAAAATCCATTCGATACTTAAAATATTTTTATGAATTAGCCAAGTTAAAAACTGGGTTAATCATATTTCTATTTCTACATCGTAAAAATAGTTTTTTTTAATATAAAAACTTAAAGAAAAAAACTAATTCTATATTAAAAAAATATAAACAATACTAAAAAAATGATTTATTTAAATGAAGTTATTGAAAATAGTTAAGTAAATAATATATAAATAGAAAGTGTAAAGACGGCAACGACTTACATTTCCACCCCCGTAGGGGGCAGTATTATCAGCGA